>Ga0209429_10000254_pt1 | contig 37655 bp, 40 predicted proteins | sample BarGraNGADG00212_3_FD_184493 | JGI IMG/M metagenome (GOLD analysis project Ga0209429, IMG submission 184493) | Arctic peat soil microbial communities from Barrow, Alaska - Barrow Graham LP Ref core NGADG0004-212 (SPAdes) (version 2) | ecosystem: Environmental > Terrestrial > Soil > Wetlands >... | reverse complement strand
AAATTACTAGCTTCTCTCTGTTTTATCGAGCCGTCCAATAATGGCCGGGGTTAGGACAGCGAGAGGCCTAGTAAAAAAAGGAGGACAAATGAAGAAAAATTTGACGTTATTCATCCTGATGGTATTCTTGTTGGCGGCCGTCAACTGCGCGTCTTGGAGCAAGACCGCGAAGGGTGGTGTGATCGGCGGTGCCGGCGGCGCCGTTCTCGGTGGTGTGATCGGCCATGCCGCCGGGAACACCCTGCTCGGCGCGATTATCGGGGCGGCCGTTGGCGGAGCAGCCGGTGCCTTTATTGGGAATTACATGGACAAACAAGCCGCTGAAATGCAGCGTGATATTAAAGGAGCCGAAATCCAGCGTATCGGGGAAGCCATTAAAATTACTTTTGACAGCGGGATTCTTTATGATATTGACAAATCGGACCTCCGGCCGGTCAGCAAAACAAACCTGGTCGCGCTGGCCAAAATCCTGAATAAATATCCCGATACCAACATTCTTATTGAAGGCCACACAGACAACACCGGAACGGATGACCACAACATGACCCTTTCGAAGGATCGCGCTCAGTCCGTATCTTTATACCTGGCGACACTCGATGTGCAGTCAGCGAGGTTCTCGATAACCGGTTATGGCGAAACGCAGCCGATCGTGACGAACGATACGCCCGAAGGCAAGCAGAAAAACCGCCGGGTGGATATCGCTGTTATCGCCAACGACAAGCTGAAAAAGGCCGCCCAAGCCCAGGCGAAAGGCTGATTGATTAACTGGAACTATCTTTTCAAATAGGAATTGTCGTATTTTATGGGTCAATCTTGATAACATAAAAAATAAGGAGAACCAAAATGAGAAAACAAGTTAAGCTCTGGAGTGTCCTGTTGATGATCGTGTTAGCCTCTTCCTATGCCATGGCCGTTGAAAAAGCGGCGGTTCAGCAGGCGGGGACGACTGATCAGCTCGTAATCGGCGCGCAAGACGTGATCACGGCTTCCGATGCCGGGGGAGGATATATGAGCACAAATGATATCATCCTCGTCGTGGTCATCATATTTGCTATTATCGGTCTGGCCGTCCTCCTTTAGTTTGAGCTTGTCCGGCGGCTGCTTTCTTGCGGAAGATCTGACGGGGAATCATTTTCTCGACTGATCTGAAGAAAGGAAAGATGGCGTCCTCTCACAGGGGCGGGGAGGGCGCCTATTCTTTTGCTGCTTAAGCCGCTTTTCAAATTAATCGTGGCCAAAATTGATGTTATGAGCAATGGAAAATTCAAAGAAATCTCCCGATTTTAAGTTTGAGGAGGCATATTACCATGAAACTTTTAGGTATTATTCTCATCGTTCTAGGAATCTTGGCTCTGGCCTATCAGGGTATACGCTATACAACTCAGGAGAAACTGATTGATATCGGATCCGTCAAGGTCACGACTACAGAGAAAAAGAACATCCCGTTGCCTCCGATCGTGGGCGGAGTTGCGATTGTCGCGGGTATCGTGTTGATCCTTGCGGAGCGCAAAAAGACATAACTAAGTTTTCGCGAGAGTCCGTGAGAGGTAAAAAAAGGAGGTTAGCATGCTTGAGACAATTTTAATTATCCTGGTAGTTCTTTGGGCTCTGGGATTTTTCGCGTTCCACGTCAGTAGTGGTCTTATCCATATTCTTCTGGTGATCGCCTTGGTGGTTCTGGTCATACGAATATTGCAGGGCCGAAGAATTTAATCATTAAGTAAAAATGTAAATGAGGCGGCGTGATTGGCCTTGACGATTTCGGTGCCGCAGCACTCGGGCCAGTGTTAATGCGTTAATTCGGATTTACCGTGGAGAACGTCTGTGTAGTGGGCTATGCGCTCGTTTGGGAATTGGTCAAAACATTTCTTGCTGCGCGATTCGACTGCGTCGAGCGTTATCGTCACCGCCTGGCCAAGGTGGCGCAACTGGAAAACAAGGAGACAAGATCATGAAAACCAATCCTCTGAAACAATTGGCAACACTCGGGCAGTCCATCTGGCTGGATTACATCCGCCGCGATCTGATTGTCAGCGGCGGGCTCCGGCGCCTGATCGAGGAGGATGGACTGCGGGGAATGACTTCGAATCCAGCCATTTTCGAGAAAGCGCTAGCGGACAGCCGCGAGTACGACGCGGACATTCGGGCCATGGCGCTTAAGGGAAAAGGCGCTGAGGCAATCTACGAAATCATCAGCCAGCGCGACGTGCAGAGCGCCGCTGACGAGTTCCGGCCTCTCTACGACAGGATTGACGGCAGAGATGGATATGTCAGCCTGGAGGTCAATCCCCATCTGGCGCATGATACAAACGGCACGATCGAGGAAGCCCGCCGGTTGTGGGGCGCCCTGGACCGGCCCAACGTTTTTATCAAGGTTCCGGCTACGGTCGAAGGACTGCCTGCCATCAAGCAGCTTACGAGCGAAGGAATCAATGTCAATATTACATTACTCTTTGGCTTGCCCCGTTACCGGCTGGTTGCGGACGCTTACATCGATGGCATCGAAGCGCGCTTGGCCCGGGAGGAGGACGTGTCGCATGTGGCCTCCGTGGCCAGTTTCTTTGTGAGCCGTATGGATATGCTGGTAGATCCGCTTCTGGAAAAACTCATGGTACATGGTGGCAAGGATGCAGACCTCGCGAAAAAGGCGCATGGGCAAACTGCCATAGCCAGCGCGAAGATGGCCTATCAAATCTACAAAGAGATCTTCGGCAGCGACCTGTTTGGAAAGCTGGCTGCTCAGGGCGCTCGCGTCCAGCGGGTCCTCTGGGCCAGTACCGGCACCAAGAACCCGGACTATAGCGATGTTAAATATATTGAGGCGCTCATCGGACCGGATACAGTCAACACGATCCCGGTTGAAACCCTCAACGCTTTCCGCGACCATGGCGTTCCGCAAGCCCGGCTTGAGCACGATGTCGGGAAAGCGTTTGGCATATTGGAACGATTGACTGAACTGGGCATCAACATCGGCGCCATAACGCAGCAACTTGAGGACGAAGGCGTTGAGAAATTCAACAAGCCGTTCGACAAACTGCTGGAGACCCTGACGCAAAGGTCACGGCTGCATTTGACTAAGAAGCAATGAAAGTAAGCGCTTGGGCAAGAAAGCCGGTCGAAGCACGGATGCTGGTGAACGTCCCCGGACCCTTCGCGTTCTACCATACGTAGGCGCCTGATCCTTCCATCCATGACGCCTGAAGGAAAAACGGTGACCAAGCAAACACCTGTCAGCAAGCCGACCTACTGCCTTTTGCCTGCGGACGTCGAGGGATTTGATTCCCTGGCTGAGTTGGCCCTGAATATGCGCTGGTCGTGGAATCATGCCGACGACGAAGTGTGGCGGCAGCTTGATCCTGCGCTTTGGGAGTTTACGCAAAACCCTTGGGTCGTCCTGCAGACTGTCTCGAGGGACAAACTCCAGCGCGTGTCAGCCGATCCCGCCTTCCGCAAGAAGGTCGGTGCGCTCATGCAAGCCAGGCGTCAGGCAGCGAAAGCTCCCGCGTGGTTTCAGCATGAGCATCCACAGTCGCCCCTGACCTGTGTCGCGTATTTCAGCATGGAATTTATGTTGAGCGAAGCTTTGCCCATCTACTCGGGCGGGCTTGGCAATGTGGCCGGCGATCAGCTCAAAGCCGCCAGCGATCTGGGCGTGCCGGTGGTCGGCGTGGGGCTGCTGTACCAGCAAGGCTATTTTCGCCAGGTGCTCGACAAGGACGGAGCGCAACAGGCCCTCTTTCCTTACAACGACCCCGGACAGTTGCCGATCACGCCGTTGCGCCACTCGAACGGCGAGTGGCTGCGGTTGGAGATCGCCTTACCCGGTTACTCGGTCTGGCTGCGCGCCTGGCAGGTCCAGGTCGGCAGGGTGAAGCTTTACCTGCTGGACAGCAATGACGCGGCGAACTTCCCCGCTCATCGCGGCATTACCAGCGAACTTTACGGCGGTGGGCCGGAGCTGCGCCTCAAGCAGGAACTGCTTCTCGGCATCGGCGGTTGGCGACTGCTTGATGCGCTTGGCATCCAACCGGAAGTCTGTCACCTGAATGAAGGGCATGCGGCCTTTGCCGTGCTGGAACGCGCTTGCAGTTTCATGCAACAGACCGCGCAGCCCTTCGCAGCCGCATTGGCTGCTACGCGGGCGGGCAACCTGTTCACCACGCACACGGCGGTGGCCGCCGGCTTTGACCGTTTCACTCCGGCTCTCATCGAACAATACCTCGGTGGGTATGCCAAGCAGAAGCTCGGCATAACCATCCACGATTTGCTGGCCCTTGGGCGCGCGAATCCGAACGACTCTTCTGAACCCTTTAATATGGCCTACCTGGCTATGCGAGGGAGCGGAGCGGTTAACGGGGTGAGCCGCTTGCACGGGAAGGTGAGCCGGCGCATCTTCGAGCCGCTCTTTCCGCGCTGGCCGGAGGAGGAAGTGCCCATTGGACACGTGACCAACGGAGTTCACATGCCGAGTTGGGACTCGGCAGAATCTGATGATCTGTGGACTGCAGCCTGCGGAAAAGGCCGCTGGCTGGGGACGGTTGAAACTTTGGCGCGGGATATTCGCCGCGTCTCCGAAGCCAAACTTTGGCAACTGCGCACCGCCGCCAGCAAGTCTCTTGTGGAATACACCCGCGAGCGATTGTCCGGGCAACTGGCCGCCTCCGGCTCGTCACCCGAGGCGGTTGAGAGGGCAAAGCATCTATTCGATCCCAACGCATTGACACTGGGCTTTGCTCGCCGTTTCGCGACCTACAAGAGGCCGAACCTGCTGCTGCACGATCCGGAGCGCTTGCTAAGGCTCTTGACCGATCCCCGGCGCCCAGTGCAGCTGGTCATCGCCGGCAAAGCCCATCCTGACGACCTGGCCGGGCAGGCCCTGATTCAGGAATGGACCCATTTCATTCGGCGGCCCGAAGCCCGCCTCCATGTGATCTTTCTCAGTGACTACGACATGCATTTGACCGGGCACCTGGTGCAGGGAGTGGACGTCTGGATCAACACGCCAAGGCGACCCTGGGAGGCATGTGGAACGAGCGGCATGAAGGTGCTCGTCAATGGCGGCATCAATCTCTCGGAATTGGACGGCTGGTGGGCGGAGGCCTACACGCCGGAAGTGGGCTGGGCGCTAGGGGACGGCCAGGAACATGGCGATGATCCCACCTGGGACGCCGCCGAAGCCGACGCGCTCTACAACCTGCTCGAGCGGGAAGTGATCCCTGAGTTTTATGCCCGCGACAAGAAGGGCATCCCCACTGCCTGGGTCGCGCGTATGCGTGAAAGCATGGCGCGCTTGACACCACAGTTCTCCGCGAACCGCACGGTGCGTGAATACACCGAGCAACACTATCTCCCGGCTGCCGCCGCCTACCGTGAACGCGCGGCGAACCAAGGCGCGATCGGCAGGCAAATGGCCGATTGGCAGCAAGCTTTGGATCAGAAATGGGGGAGACTGCGTTTCGGAGCCATGAAGGTGGAAACTGAGGTTGGGCGGCACGTTTTTGAGGTTCAGGTATATCTCGATGAACTGGCCCCGGCCGCGGTGCGTGTGGAACTTTATGCGGACGGATTCGATGGCGGTGCTCCACTGCGGCATGAGATGAAGCCCGTTCTGCGATTGGCCGGCGCCCCGGGCGGCTACGTGTACAGCGCGGCCGTGTCCGCGGCTCGCCCGCCGGCGGACTATACGGCGCGAATGATACCGCACTGCGATGGCGTTGCCATCCCTCTGGAAGACGCCCGGATCCTGTGGCAGCGATGATTCGATCCATGGAAAATAACTGATGAAGAAAACGACTGCAATCACCTGCGAAAACAAGGTAAACATAGGAGATTAAACCGATGAAGAAGGGTAAACCATGAAAGCAGACACACTCACGCCGGAACTGCTGCACAAGATGGATGCCTATTGGCGCGCCGCCAACTATCTGTCGGTCGGCCAGATTTATCTTTATGATAATCCGCTGCTGAAGCGGCCGCTGGCACTTGCGGATGTGAAGCACATGCTGCTGGGACACTGGGGCACAACCCCCGGGCAGAACTTCATTTACGTGCACCTGAACCGGGTCATCAAGAAGTATGACCTGGATATGATCTACATTGCCGGTCCGGGCCATGGAGGCCCGGCGCTGGTGGGCAACACTTATCTCGAAGGCACTTACAGTGAAGTATATCCAAACATTACGCGGGATGAGGCCGGACTGAAAAAACTCTTCACCCAGTTTTCCTTCCCCGGAGGGATTCCCAGCCACACATCACCGGAGTGTCCGGGTTCGATTCACGAGGGGGGTGAGCTGGGGTACTCGCTCAGCCATGCCTTCGGGGCCGTCTTCGACAATCCGGAACTAGTTGTCGCCTGCGTTATCGGCGACGGTGAAGCCGAAACAGGACCGCTGGCCACGGCATGGCACTCCAATAAATTTCTCAATCCGATCACCGATGGAGCCGTGCTGCCTATCCTACATCTCAACGGCTACAAAATTTCCAATCCGACCATCCTCGCCCGCATCAGCCGCGAGGAATTGGAGCAGCTGTTGTGCGGCTACGGGTGGATGCCCTACTTTGTGGAAGGTCATGAGCCGGAAAAGATGCATCAACTCATGGCTGCTGCTTTGGAAAAGGCCATTACAGAGATCCGGCAAATCCAAAGCAATGCGCGAAACAAAAACGACGCCACTCGACCGCGCTGGCCGATGATCGTCCTCAATTCACCCAAGGGCTGGACGGGACCGAAAGTCGTCGATGGCCTACAGATCGAGGGCACCTTTCGCGCCCATCAGATTCCACTATTGGTAGATCCCGAGCATCCTGGCCATCTAGAGCTTCTTGAACGCTGGATGAAAAGCTATAAGCCGGAAGAATTTTTTAACGAGAGCGGTCGTCTTTTACCGGAATTGGCCGAATTGGCACCTGAGGGCGACCGGCGCATGGGCGCGAATCCCCATGCCAACGGCGGCATTCTGCTGCACGACCTGCTCATGCCTGACTTTCGGAAATATGCAGTGAAGGTGCCGTCACCGGGATCAGTTCAGGCCGCCGACACGCATGTGCTCGGAGAGTTCCTGCGCGATGTAGTTCATCTCAATCAGGAGCAACGAAATTTCCGGATCTTCGGTCCCGACGAGACGCTTTCCAACCGCTTGAACGCCGTTTTTGAGGTTACCAACCGGCAGTGGGAAGCCCGGACCAAAGAGAATGATGAATTTCTTGCAGCCGAAGGCCGGGTTATCGAGATGTTGAGCGAGCATCAATGTGAAGGTTGGCTCGAGGGATATCTGCTTACTGGAAGGCATGGGTTGTTTAACTGCTATGAAGCGTTCATTCACATCATTGATTCGATGTTCAACCAGCACGCCAAGTGGCTGAAAGTCAGCGCGGAACTGCCATGGCGTAGGAAAATCGCATCGCTCAATTACCTGCTTGCCTCCCATGTCTGGCAGCAAGCCCATAACGGCTTTACCCACCAGGACCCCGGCTTCATCGATCATGTGGTAAACAAGAAGGCTTCTGTCGTACGGGTGTACCTCCCGCCCGATGCCAACTGTCTGCTATCGGTTGGGGATCATTGTTTGCGGAGTCGGCATTATGTGAACGTCGTGATCGCGGGCAAATACCAGGCGCCCCAATGGTTGACCATGGATGCCGCGATCGAACATTGCAGCAAAGGGATCGGCGTCTGGCAATGGGCTAGCAATGATCAAGGAACGGAGCCGGATGTAGTGATGGCCTGCTGCGGTGACGTACCCACGCTCGAGACTCTGGCCGCTGTTTCCATCCTCCGTAAACATCTGCCCGACCTAAAAATCCGGGTGATCAATGTCGTTGATCTGATGAAGCTGCAACCAAACACGGAACATCCGCATGGACTGAGCGATCAAGACTTTGACGCGTTGTTCACCAAGGACAAGCCGATCGTCTTCGCGTTCCACGGCTATCCCTGGCTGGTGCACCGGTTGACATACCGCCGTACCAACCACGATAACATGCATGTGCGGGGCTACAAGGAAGAGGGCACCATCACGACGACCTTCGACATGACGGTCTTGAACGATCTTGACAGGTTCCACCTGGTTCAGGATGTGATCAACCGGCTGCCCCAGCTGGGCGCCAGCGGCGCCGCACTGAAGCGGCTGGTGCAGGACAAGCTCATCGAGCACAAGCTGTACATCGACAAGCACGGCCAGGACATGCCGGAGATCCGCGACTGGAAGTGGTGTCAAAACGGAACGTAGAAAGAAAAAGCGTTGAGCATAGAGGAAAAAGGAATCTCGCAGCGACGATTCCTATCCCTGTACCGCCTGGCCATGGTCAGGCTTAGAGAAGGCAAAGCCTTTAAGGCGCTTACTGTTTTTTTTGATACCAGTTGCCGTCGGCATCCTGCAGCCAGTGACCGACGGCGGCGAGAGCGGCGAGCTGCGCGGCCCGGCGCTTGCCGACCTCTTCGACGGTAGTGTTCACTTTAACAGCGATTTCGGTATAAACCGTTTTACGGTCTTCATTCTCCGCTTGGACGATCTGCATATTCTCTGCGCTCTGCCCGGCGGCGCTTCTGAAAGCTACAAAACCGAGGTTGTCTTCACCGATCAACGCCTGGCTCTTTATTTTTTCCAGCAGCGGTTTCCTTTGCAAAAACCCTTCCTTCAGTTCGGCGCTTTCGGCCTGGACGAAAACCGCCAGCAGGAATAATCCCGCCATGAAGGCGGCTTGTGTTCGCAGCTTGCTTTTCATTTCAATTCCTCCTTTTTTGGGGTGTTGTCCTTTTCAGTTTTGACCGCGGCTTTGTCGATGTCGGCGAAGAAATTTTCCAATTCGCGATCAATCTTGATTGTCACGTCCACCGTGATGTGAACCGGTTGGATGACCATTTCGTGTTTAATTTTTATGCAGGCGGTGGCCAGCAACATCGGCGCCACCACCAGCAGAAAGATCCTTTTGCTCATGTTCACGCTCCTTGATTTTTATTTTTTTTCTTGATGACTGACGGTTATCTGGCCGCTGGCTTTGAGCAGCTCCTTCAGGTCGATGTCATTGAAGTTAATTTCCAGCAGCAGCCCCTTGAGTTCAACATGGCGGCCGCCCGCGGGGTCCTTGATGAAATTCTTCTGCTTTTGATCGTACAGCAGCGGCAATTTCTGGGCCGGCGCGCCGTCGATGGAAACAACCATGTCCAGGAGGTTGTTGCGGCTGCCCATTTTGACCTTGATCCAATTGTAGCGGAAATCCCGGATCGCTTCCTCCACTAGCACCTGGCCGTTAGAGATGAGCTCGGGCTTAGCGACTTTCAGATTCCCGCTTCTGCCGGGGGTGGAAAAAAGGTAGCCGTCCAGAAATACCGGGCTGCTCTTGACCATCTGGATCGGGACAATGCCGCTCATCTCGGCGTCGCCGCTGACGATCGTTTTTCCCATAAGCGCGTTGATCATCTGGGCGAAATTGACGCGGTCACAGTTAAACGTCATGAGAAAATCGGTCGCCCCGGGTTTTATCCGAAATGGAGCCATGATGATTTTTCCCTGGCACCAGTCAAAACGGCCCGATTCGATAAAAATCGTGCCGCCGCTTTCGCCGGTAAAAACCATTTCGCCATTGCTAAAAGACATATCCTGCCACTGCAATTCTTGGAAATCGATGCGCTGGGCCGGAGCGGTGACAAAGTCAAACAGGCGATCCAGCTTGATCGAGCCATTGACCCCGCGCAAGGCGATCTTTTCCTTTTGCTGGTTAAAATCGGCAGCAGTAATTTTCACGGTGGCGCTGCCGCCGGCGGAATCATTTCCCGCCCATATCCGGCCCTCGGCCTGGAAACGGCCGCTGCCGCTCATCCCCGACAGCAGGGGATGCAGGGGCTGCAGCGAGGTCTTGGCCGGCAGCACTACCGGCGGGACCGCAAAATCGGCCTGCAGGCTGCCGCCGGCAGGGTTCGGCGCGTAATGCCCCTGGAACGTCAAGACGATTTTTGCCAGGACGCTGTGCATCGACCCGGAAAAACGGAGCGCCGCGTCCTTCTCTGTCAGGATGCCGCTGATATCTTGCCAGCGCATGCCATTGCTTTGTACCGAGGCGACGGAAAACCCACCCTCTGCGCCCGGCCCGCCGTCAGGCCAATGCCAGGGCATTTTCAGACGGATGCCCGCTGCCTGCAAACCAGTGCCCGCGACGGCAGCGAGTTTGCCGCCGCTGATATTGACCAGGCCGTGGCCGCGAAAATTTCCCCCGAAAATGTAATCCAATTCCGCATCGCCGCTGAACAGATCGGCTCGGGCGCGGTATCCTGACAGTCGCAGGTCGGCCGCCGGCATCCGGTAGGCAGCGCTCGCGTGCAGGTGCTGTACGTCGCCTTTCAGAGAGGCGTTCAGGTCCAAGCGGCCCCGCAGCGAATCCTGACCCAGAGCAACGGCAAGGTTGCCCTTGCCCCTGGCCTGCATGGTCCAGGCGATATTTCCCGTCTCCAGGCTGCCCTGGAAATCGCCGTCAACAGCATAGGGCCGGGTGATCTCCCCGGGCAGCCCCAGCGCCGCCAGCATCCTATTTCCGTTCTGCAAATGGAAACTCCCGTTAATTCGCAGCGCCGCCCAGGGTCCGGTGAATTTCCCGGTGATGCGCTCCGCCACCAGCGGCAGAGGCCGGGCGACCTGCAGGTCGCGGATGGAAAACTCCAAGTCAGGCCACTGGCGGCCGCGGATATCCAGGGAGAAAGGGGCTTCGACCGCTATTTCTCCAACGTGCAATTGGCGCCCCCGGGCGCCGGCCGCGATGTCCCGCACGGTGACGCCCGTACCGAGTGTAAAAGACAGGGAAAAAGAATCCAGCATGACCGAGGCTTGATCCGGGATGGCTAACTGTAAATTACCCAGGCCGGAAACGGAAACAGTTGCCGTTTTGAAATTTCCGTCCCCCAGGATGATTTCACCTTGAGCGGCGATCCTGCCTTTTCCCCAGGCGGCAGACCCGAAACCGGCCTGGTCGATCAGGGCCGGCAGTGGAAAGCCGGGAATCGTGAAGGCTATTTTAGCGGCCGTGAAATTTTTGTCGACCGTGCCTTGCAGGCGTACCGTCTCCGCTAGCGGGCGCAGGAGGGCGGAAAAAAAATAGCCGGCCCCCGAAGTGCGCAGGGTGGCGCTGATGGGGATTTCCAGGGACCGCCCCGCCCAGGCGAGTCGCAAGTTACTATCTTCCAGGATGAGCCGCTCGATCGTGGGCATCTCACCGTTTTGCGCCTGCGCTGGCGGTGGATTGATCATGCCATGAAACTGAAATCCCTGGCCGCGATCTTCTATCTTGATCCAGGCGCCGACCAGGCGGACATTCTTGATCTTTTTTCGCCAAAGCCCTGTCAGCGAATATTCAATGGATAAAGCAGGAATGCGCAGGGCCGGATCGGCCGCGTCTCCCACCGTGACATTGGCGAGGTCCAGGCGCTGGAAACCGACATTGATTACTTTAAACTGCAGGTTTTTCAGCCCGAATATTTCCGCTTGTGCGACGAGGAAATTTTTGCTGATCCCCGGCAGCGAAAAATAGAGGTATGTCGCAGTCAGTCCGATCAAGCCGATGATGATCAGCCATATTGTTTTTTTGGCCGGCATTTTTAATTTGAGGTGCTTCACGTTTTCGTTGACTCGCAGAGACTTTTCGTCTCCATATTTTGTATGATATCCATAATCCATTTAATAATCAAGGGGCAATCTGCAATCTTCGGTTTGTCATTTTCCTTACTTTAATCCGGTTTCTTCCAAAACCTTCAGCAGCCTCGCAAATGAAACTCCGGTTTTGGGATTGCGCGGCGGCGTGCAGCCGGTGACGCTTTGAATCGAAAGATCGTAGGTGCCGATCTGGCGGGCCAGGGCCATGGTTTCGATTTTTTCGTAGGCGATCAGCGGGCTGTAGACCGGGCAATCGCTGCCCCGGCGCTGGGCCAGAAGGTTTTTCAGGGTTTGTGAAGCTACTTGGGCCAGGTTATCGCCGGTGATTATCCCCCAGGCGCCTTCTTCCTTGACTACCTGGGCGGCCTTTTTATGCATCAGGTATTTGCAGATCACGCAGACGTATGGTTCGTGGCGGGAACCGAACAATCCGGAAAACTTTCCCAGGAACAATTCCTCGCGGGGAATGACGATCAATTTTATTTTCTTGCCGGCTGAAAATTCTTCCAAGTGGTCGCGGATGCGCGCCACTTTGGCCGCTTCGCTTTCCGAAACTTGGAAGTGCAGCAGGACAGGCATGACGCCGCGTTTCATCATCAGGAAAGTAGCCACTGGCGAGTCGATGCCTCCGGAAATCAGGGAAACTAGTTTGCCGGCGCTGCCCACGGGAAAACCGCCGAAGCCGTGTATTTTTTCATGAAAAAGATACATGTGGCGGTGACCTATTTCAATGTGCAATTCGAAAGCCGGGTCTTTCAGCCTGACCGGAGTGCCGGTCTGCTGGAAAATGATAGCACCGATTTCTCTTTCCACTGTCATTGAGTCGGGGGAAAAATTTTTGTCCAGGCGCTGGCAGCTGACCCTGAAATGGGCACTGCCTTTGATTTCGGGAATGAAACTGGCGATTTCCTTTTTTAAAACCTCATAATCCCTGGCGATTTCCAGGGCCGGGCTGTATGAGTAAACCCCCAGGACTTTTTTCAGATCCGGAAGGTCGGCACTGCCATGAATATAAATCCGGCCGCGCTGCACGGTGATGTCAGAAAAAGGATGGTTGTTTTTTTTCAAAAACCAGGCCAGATCTTTTTTGAGTTGTAGTTCGAACTGGCCGCGGTTTTTTCCTTTAAGGCTGATTTCCCCGTAACGGACAATGACGGCCCGGCTCTGATTGTCCCCGTTGAGGGGGCCCCCTAGGCGGGGACATTGATTGCCCCCTAGGCGGGGACATTGATTGTCGTTCATGGCTGCAAACGCCGCAGATAATCAAGCAGAATTTTCCCGGTGCGGTTTTGGCGGTATTTTTTCAGGGCTTTGTCCTGGCCCGCCAAAAGCGCTGCTTTCAGTTCTGGGCGGGTCAGAATTTCGTGTACTAATGCCGCGATTTCTAAGAGGTTTTTCTCGCCGACCAGCATACCACCGCCGTTCATGGTTTCACGGACCGCGCCGGCGTCATAGGCCACAACCGGGATGCGCGAATGGAAGCTTTCCGGAATCGGGGCGCAGAATCCCTCGTGCTCGCTCAGGTGCAGGTACAGGTGCGACAATTTGAAGTAAGAGACCACCTCGGCCAGCGGGATATGGCCGCTGAAATGGACGTTTTTTACCTGCAGTTCCCGGACCAGGTTTTGCAGGGCGGCAAAATAACGCTCAAATCCCCGGTATTCGCCGACGATGAACAGGCGGGAGTCGGCATGAAAGTATTTTTGATAAAAATAGAATGTCTTGATGACGTCTTCGATTTTTTTATTGGGGATGATGCGGCCGACATAAAGCAAATTGTTTTTGCCGTCGGCGAACAATTCCTGCAGTACAGGCAGCGGTTGGAGGTCGAATTTGGCAAAATCCATAACCAGGGGCAAAACGCCGGTTTCTTTAAAACCGGCCGCCACTAGTTCCAGGCGGTTGTATTCCGAATCGCCTAAGGCCAGATCCACCTTGTCGGCCAAGCTCTTCAGTTCGAGCCGGCCTTTATAACAGTCCTTGGCCAGAATGCGGTGGAAATCAAGGAAAAAATAATAGGGCGTGATGTTGTGATAGATGATGATTTTTTTGTCGGGCAGGCGCAGAAATTTTTTGATTACCGGTGATCCGATGGAAAAGTGAAAAATCACCAGGTTCTGGGGATCGGAAAAGCGGTCGTATTCCAGGTAATTCCGCACCTGATGGGCGTAACGGGGGTGAGAATGCAGGGTGAATATTTCAGATTCGATGTGGTTTTTTCTTAAAAAATCCCTGATTTCCAGGGCTTCATTGCCGATGGCGTCACCATAGGCGTAAGAGGTTAAAAACTGGTGGACTTTCATGATGGTGGCAGTTTTTTCTCCAAAGCCCGTTCCCGGTTTTCCAGAAATTCCATCTTGTCTTCCAGAATTTTTATTTTGGTTTTCAGAAGTTCTTCTTCGGTTTTCAGTTTCGATGCTTCGACGATCATGTTGTTGATGGCGTTGTGCAGCAGCCGGATATATTCGCTGCTCTGCAGAACGATCGGGACTTTTTTCTGCAGATCCAGGATGGCGGTTTTCAATTCAATGTACAGCGGGCGGGTCATGAAACGGATCAAGGGAAAAAACAGGCTTCTGATCTTTTTCAAAATGCCCTTGGCCAGGCCGGTTTCATTGATGGCTTCAGCAATCGGCGCGGGCGGGGCCATGTGTTCGGCAAAACCCGGATATAAAACATTTTCGTAGGTATTGGGGATTTCCAGAAAATCGGGTAAAGGTTGCAGCTCCATTTCGGCGATTTCGTCTATCTCGCGCTGCTTCAAAAGGCCGGAGTCCTTTTTATCCTGGATTTTTTTGCGGATGGCGGCCATAATTTCTTCGACATTGATGTCTTTCGCGGAGCTGATGAAGGGTTCCATGCTTGCACCTCCTGCCTAAACATTATACAGGAAGCGGCAGCGCTTCACAAGCCATGAGCAATCAATCTGCCCTGAGAAACATACACTGTCGATAGTTTGGATGATATTTCCATTTGGTCAATATAGTATAATCAATAATATGAAAAGCTATCGCCAGGAATTATGGTTCAAAACGCCGGAACGGCGGGGGTTCATCAATATCACAGCGGAGGTGGAGGCTGCCTTGGGCGCCAGCGGTATCCGGGAAGGCCTGGTTTTGGTCAATGCCATGCACATTACGGCCTCGGTATTTATCAATGACGACGAATCGGGCCTGCACCAGGATTACGAACGCTGGCTGGAAGGGTTGGCCCCGCACGAACCGGTTGGGCAGTACCGCCACAACCTCAGCGGTGAGGACAACGGCGACGCCCATCTTAAGCGCCAGGTCATGGGGCGTGAGGTGGTGGTCGCGGTCAGCGGCGGCAAACTCGATTTTGGCCCCTGGGAGCAGATTTTTTACGGCGAATTCGACGGCCGCCGCCGCAAGCGGGTGCTGGTCAAAATCATCGGCGAGTAGGGCAGAAACAAAAAATGACCCATCTGTATGGAGAAGGGGCGGCGCTGCTCACGGCCATCTGCTGGTCCACCAATTCGATTTTTTTCTCACTGGCTGGCCGGCGCGTCGGCTCGGCGACTGTCAACCATATCCGCCTCTGGGTGGCTTTGCTCATATTGCTGTTGATTCACTTGGTGCTTTATGGCACCTTTTTCCCCTTTTCTGCCGCTCCGGACCGTTTGCTTTGGTTCGCGATCTCGGGTCTGGCGGGTTTTGCCATGGGGGACGCGTTCCTTTTCGAGGCGCTGGTCGTGATCGGTCCGCGGCTCTCCATGCTCCTGATGGTGCTGGCGCCAATTTTCGGTACGGCGCTGGCCTGGGTGTTCCTTGGCGAAACCCTGAGCCCGGCCAAGATCGGTGCCATCCTGCTGACCATGGCCGGCATCGCCTGGGTGATCTCCGCCGGTCACAACAACCATCCGGCCGGGAAGGGGAAGCTGCTGGCCGGGGTATTGCTGGGAGTGGGCGGCGCGGCTGGTCAGGCTGTGGGAGCGCTGTTTTCAAAACTGGGGATGGCCGGTGGATTTTCGCCCATTTCCGGCAACCTGATCCGCGTGACTACGGCCACCCTGGCCCTGAGCCTCTTCCACCTAATGCGCGGCCAGATGAAAGAGGAGATCGGCCAGATGCGTGACCGCCGGGCCCTGACCGAAATTGCCTCCGGCGCCATGCTTGGACCTGTCGTGGGCGTGGTTCTCTCCCTCTACGCTATTTCCCGCATCCAACTGGGGGTGGCCTCAACTCTGATGGCGCTTTCACCAGTAATCCTTCTCCCGGCCTCCCATTTCCTCTTTGGCGAGAAGATCACTCTGCGGGCGATCAGCGGCACATTCCTGGCCCTATTGGGTGCCGCCCTGTTATTTTTACTGAAGTAGGCAGGTGAGAACAATAACGGCGGCAGCCGTCTACAACAGCTGGTGCTGGATAGTCACACTATAGTCACACTATGGTTTCAGCAAGTTTGGAAGTCGTTGAAACCATCTAGTGTGACTATCCCCTTGGGGGATATACAAATCAATCCCTCACCTTACGGTTCGGGATGATTTGAAGTATACCAACACTAGATATTTTTGGCGACTTACAGTAATGGCCAAAAATATAGTGTTGGTACCGCTGAAAACATCAAGTGTTGGTATTATTCGGGATTGTCCAAAACCTTGTCCTCGGTGCCGGGGAGTTCGGCGGGGATGCCGGTGAAGTTGACCAGCCGTTCATGGAATTTATCGGCTTTCCTGGCCGTGTCATCATACTTGCCGCTGGCGTTGCTGATATGCTTGCCCAGCAGGCTGAAATCGGCATAGAAATGGGTGAAACTATCCTGCACCTTGACCAGGTTTTTTAAAATTTCCTTGGTCTGTTGTTCGATTTTCAGCCCTTTCAGGCCGAAGGCGATAGCCATCAGGTAAGCGTAGAAGCTGTTAGGTGAAACCGGGATCACATGCTTAGCCATGGCGTAATTGAATATTTCATAATTTTTTTCGGTCAGCGCGTCGCTAATCATGGTTTCGTAAAAAACATTTTCAGCCGGGATATAGATCAGGGCGAAATCGAAAGTGCCCTCGTCGGGGCGGATGTATTTGTCGGCGATTTCATCGATGCGGTTCTTGACGCTTTTGATGAATTCTTTTTTATATTTTTTCCGACTTTCCTCGTCCTGAGCCGCGAGCAAGCGCTGGAAGCTTTCCAGCGGAAACTTGGCGTCCACCGATATAATCCACTCGCCGAGCCGGATGACCGCGTCGACCTGGGCGCCACTTTTAAAGGAATATTTCATGGTATAATTGCCGGCCGGGAAAACCTGCCGGAGCAGGTCTTCCAGCAGGTACTCGCCCAGGTTGCCGCGCAGTTTCGGCGCTTGCAGAATATCCTGCAGGGACGAGATGTCCTTGCCGATGTCCTTCATCTGCTTGGTAGTTTCCTCCAGGGCGCCCAGTTTTTTCTGGATTTCGCTGACCACATTGCCGGTCTGGCTCAATTGGGAGGTGATATTGCCCTGGGTCTGGCTCAGGTTTTCGTTGACTGTGCGCGTAATAGTGTTCAATTGTTCGGACATCACTTTCTGGGCTTGCTGAAAAAGTTCGGTTTGCCGGCCCAGAGCCTGGGTTTGCGACTGCATCTGGGTGGTTTTCATTTCCATTAGCTGGTTTTTCATGTCCATGACCTGCTGGTTCAGGCCTAAGTCCCTGGGTCTTAATTGGATGATGATTAAAACCAGGATAGAGACCAGCACCGCGCCCAGAAATAAAACGATTGCCGTTTCCATGGCCACTCCTTATCTTCGTCAACCTGGAAACAAATTAGCAGATCGGGCCAAAAAAAGCAACCTCCTATTTGACTTTTATCTGGAGATTCCCGTAAAATAGATTTATGGAAAGTTTTTTCACTTTTCTGGAAAAACGCGTGGCCGACTCCTCGTCCCTGTTGTGCGTCGGTCTCGATCCGCACGTTTCCGACCTTGCGGCACCCAATGCGGATGGCGCGCTCAAATTCTGCCTGAATCTCATAAAAAAAACTGCTCCCTACGCCGCGGCATTCAAGCCCAACACCGCCTTTTTCGAGCAGTTCGGCGCCGCGGGCTGGACAGCGCTCAAGCAGGTCGTTGAAGCCATTCAAGCCGAATCGCACCGGCTGGGTTCGCTGATTCCCGTGATCCTGGACGCCAAGCGCGGCGACATCGCCTCCACCGCCGCGGCCTATGCCAAGTCGGCGTTTGAGATGCTGGGGGCGCACGCCATTACCCTCTCGCCGTACCTGGGTAAAGACTCCATCGACCCCTTCCTGACCAATGGTGAAAAGGGGGTATTTTTGCTTTGCAAAACCTCAAATCCCGGGGCAAGTGATTTGCAGGATTTGCAAGTGCTTGGGTCGGATAAGGGTGTTAGCCAGGGCGACCATAGCGGATCCCCCCTGTATTTGGTCGTCGCCCGTCTGGCCCAATCCTGGAACACCAAGAACAATATCGGGCTCGTGGTCGGCGCGACCCAACCCGAGGCTTTGGCGCGTGTCCGGGCCGTTGCCCCTGATTTGTGGTTCCTGGCCCCCGGCGTCGGCGCCCAGGGCGGCGACATGGAGGTCGCGCTCAAAGCCGGTCTGCGCCAGGATGGCAAGGGCATGCTGTTTCCCGTAGCGCGCGGCATTGCGTGCGCCGCCGATCCCGCCCAAACCGCGGCAAAACTGCGCGATGAAATTATCAATATTCAGTATCAGCGGGGCCGCTAAAAAACCGCTGGTCAAGGAGTCATCAGCCATGAAACGCAACTGGATGGTTTACACGATTTTGGGATTGGCCTGGCTAGGAATGGTCATGGCCATGCCGGCGGCTTCTGTGCTGGGCCTGTGGAAAACGGTGGATGAAAAGACCCACAAGGTCCGCTCCATCGTCCGCATCTGGGAGGTAAGCGGCAAGCTCAAGGGCAAGGTTGAAAAGGGCTTTCCCCTGCCGGGAGAAGACCCGAACGAACTTTGTACGAAATGTCCCGAACCCTTCAAGAACAAGCCCAAAATCGGCCTGGAATTCCTCTGGGGATTTGAGCCCGACGGCGACCGCTGGGTGAAAGGCAACGTGTTGGATCCGGATGAGGGGAAAATATACCGCTGTGAATTGATCCCGGCGGCCGACGGCAAAAGCTTGCGGATATTCGGCTATATCCGCGTCATCTTCAAGATCGGGCGCTCGCAGACCTGGCTACGCGCCAGCGAAGCCGATCTGCAACCGCAAAACAAATAGTCCCTGCAAACAATGAAAATTATGCTTTTGGCGGGATTAGGTGTTTTCCTGTTAGCCCAAACCGGGTCAGCAGCGGCGGCGAATCCCCGGGTGCGCATCATCACCTCGCTGGGGGGAGTTCGACCTGGAGGTCGCCCTGGACAGGGCCCCGTTATCAGCAGCCAACTTCCTGCGTTATGTGGATGCCAAGCTCTACGACGGCACCGCTTTTTTCCGCACCGTGACCATGTCCAACCAGCCGGACAACCCGGTGAAGATTGAGGTCATCCAGGGTGGTGATGTTCCCGAAGCCATGGCTTTCCCTGCCATTGCCCACGAGACTACCGCTGCTACCGGCCTGCGCCATCTGGACGGATCTGTTTCCATGGCCCGGGCCGAACCGGGTACGGCTTCGAGCAATTTTTTCATCTGCCTGGGCAACCAGCCGGAACTCGATTTCGGCGGCCGGCGAAATCCTGATGGCCAGGGCTTCGCCGTATTCGGCCAAGTAATCGCCGGCATGGAGGTGGTGCGCCGGATTCATTCTTCCCCGCACGATAAGCAGAGCCTGACGCCGCCGGTCACCATCCTGACCATCCGCTGCTTGTAAGGCCAAGGCTTTGATTTCCCTGCTATCCGAAGAGTGCCGGAGCCGGCGGTGATTGACAAAACCGGCAAAGGTTTTTATACTATGCCCGATCGTTGGAGGAGGAAATCATGACTGAAAAAAAATCGTTGCCCGGCGGTGCAATTCTACTTGGCATTGTTTTGATTGCCATCGGCACCCTGGTCTTGCTGGCCAACCTGGGCATACTGCCGTTTGAATTAGACCTGCATCACTGGTGGCCGCTGATTTTGATTTTTCTCGGCGTGGCCCACCTTTACAATAACCGCAATATCTTTGATTTTTCCGGTCTGTTCCTGATCCTGCTGGGCGGCATTTTCCTGCTGGCTACGCTGGATAGAATTTGCTGGGGGGATGTCTGGCGTTTCTGGCCGGCACTGCTGATCCTGCTCGGCATTTCCATTATTTTCCGAAGGCATCCCGTGCCTTTGGCTCTCAGCGGACACGCGGCTTCGGGCCGCAACGACTCCACGGTCCAGGTGACCAATATCCTGAGCGGCACGGACCGCAGAATCATCAGCCAGGAGTTCAAGGGCGGGGATGTGCACAATATCCTGGGCGGCACCAAGATCGATTTGCTGGAAGCCAAACTGGCGGGCGGTGACTGGCTGCTGACCGTTTCCACCATCCTGGGCGGCGTCGAAATATTGGTCCCCCGCGACTGGCGCATCGAAGTGCACCCGAACAACATGCTGGGCGGCGTTGACGACCATACCCGGCAAAACCCGGCCGCAGGCGGCGGCAAGCTGGTCATCAAGGCCTCGGCCCTGCTCGGTGGCGTGGATATCAAGAATTAATGCTTGTTTTTTGCATAATCGATCACCTGCTGCATGACGCGCAGGGCGTTGCCGCCCCAGATTTTGGCGATGTCTTTTTTTGAATAGCCGCGGCGCACCAACTCAATGGTGATGTTTTTCAGCTGGGTGACGTCGCTGCAGTCGGCCAAGCCGCCGCCGCCGTCAAAATCGGTACCGATGCCCACATGATCAATGCCGATCAGGCGCACGATGTGGTCAATATGATCCACCGCGTCCTTGACTGTGACCGGAGGCTTGGGGAAGAGAGTCTCCAGGGCGTTGTGTTCTTCTTCAATCTTGTCATGCACGACCTTGTCCTTGATGCCGCCCCAGCCACCGTAGGTCTCATCGATCTTTTTATAGAAATCGTTGAAAGCTTTGTCGCGGTCGGCATTGGGCGGTGGCTGCTTGACATAGTCGTTTAGAATGCAAAGCTGGATGACGCCGTTATTTTTTTTCAATGCCAAAAGCATTTCGTCGCTCAGGTTGCGCGGGCTGTTTGACAAAGCCCGGGCGCAGGAATGGGAAGCCAGCACCGGGGCGCCGCTCAGTTGCAGCACTTCAAAAAAGGAGCGGTCGGAGATGTGCGAAACATCGACCATGATGCCCAGTTCGTTCATACGCCGCACTACCTGCCGCCCCCAGTCGCTTAAGCCGCGGTCTTCGGGGTCCTTGCGGTCGGTGGAAGAATCGCAGATGTCGTTGTCCGCGGTATGGGCCAGGGTGATGTAGCGCACGCCGCGTTTATAAAAATAGTCAAGCAGGGCGATGTCATGGCCCAGGGGGTAGCCGTTTTCCATGCCGATGAAAATGGCGCGCTTGCCCTGCTTTTCCAGGCGCCGGGCGTCCTGCGGCGTCAAGGCCAGGCCACACAGGTCCGGGTATTTTGCAAACATCGCGTCCATGGCGTCAAGGATGGATATTGCCTTATCCTTCGCTTTGGCATGCCCATCGTCGGTGCGCGGTCCCTGCCCGACAAACACGGCAAAAAATGACGCGTCCAGTCCGCCTTCTTTCATGCGGATCAGGTCCTGGCAGCCGCTGCCGGGCTGGCCCGGCTGATGATATTTGCCGATATCCCAGTCTTTTTCAAGGAGCATCATCGGCGTATCGCAATGGGTATCCACGGTGAGTACACGCTGGTGAATGCGCAGCGCTTTTTCCCCCAGCTTCTGGTCGTTAGCTGAAAACAACAAAATTGAAAAAAATAAACCACTAATCAATAGGCGTTTGACAATCATGTTTTTAACCTCAGGGCGATTATACTCCCAAAAACTGATTTTGTTTTATGGCAAGCGTGAGAAAATAAATTTTTTGCGCTTAAAAACTCCCTGTGTTATAATTTTCTCATGCTGGACATCAATTTTGTCAGGAACAACCTGGAACTGGTAAAGAAAAAAGTCGAAGCCAAGGGCGTAGCCTTTGATGAAGTGCGTTTTAGCGAAATCGACCAGCTCCGCCGCAGACTCCTGGCTGACAGCGAAGAACTGAAAAGTAAAAAGAACCGCCTGGCCAGGGAAACCGGTATTCAAAAAAAAAGCGGCGCCAGCACCCGTGAACTGGAACTGCAATCCATTGAAATCTCCAAAATGATCGCCGGCCATGAGCGCGAACTTCAGGCCGTGGAAGCGGAATTCCAGGATTTTCTATTGAATGTTCCCAACCTGTTTCATGATTCGGTCCCAGTCGGCAAAGATGCCAGCGCCAACGAAGTGCTCCGCACCTGGGGAGAAAAACCGGATTTTCCATTTGCCCCCCGTCCGCACTGGGAATTGGGAGAAAACGCCAATCAACTCGATTTCCAGCGTGCCGCCAAAATTGCCGGCTCCCGCTTCGCTTTGTATTTCGATGCCCTGGCCAAGCTGGAACGGGTGCTGATCCAGTTCATGCTCGATGTGCACAGCGAAGAGAACGGTTACCGTGAAGTACTGCCTCCCTTTTTGGTCAATGATCTCAGCCTGATCGGCACCGGCAACCTGCCCAAGTTCAAGGAAGATCTGTTTAAAATCGAGGGTTACAACTTATATCTGATCCCTACCGCCGAAGTGCCGCTGACCAACATCCATCGCGACGAGACCCTGGACGAGAGCCAGCTGCCCATCAAGTATGTTGCTTATACCCCCTGCTTCCGCAGTGAAGCCGGTTCGCACGGCAAGGACATCCGCGGTCTGATCCGCCAGCATCAGTTCCAAAAGGTTGAACTGCTCAAGTTAACAACTGCCGATCAGTCATACAATGAGCTGGAAAAGCTGACGGCCGACGCCGAGTCCATCCTGAAAAAGCTTAAACTGCACTACCGGACAGTGGCCCTGTGCAGCGGCGACCTCTCCTTTTCATCGGCCAAGACCTATGACATCGAAGTCTGGATGCCGGCTCGCGCTGGTTACCTGGAAATTTCCTCATGCTCTAATTTCGAAAACTTCCAGGCCCGGCGGGCGCGGATCAAATACAAGGGCAAGGATGGTAAAAAAGATTTCGTTCACACCTTGAACGGTTCGGGACTGGCCATCGGCCGCACCGTGGCCGCCATCATGGAAAACTACCAGACTGTTGATGGCAAAATCCGTATCCCCGATATCCTGCTCTCCTATTTCCCCGGGCGCGACACGCTCTGATGCCGTACTATCGCTGTACCTTTGTCGATGAGCAGGGCCATTACTCGACCCGCGAGCATTACGCCGAAAACAAAGCGGAACTAAGAACTTCGCTGACAGGGATTGATGAAAAACTGATCGGCATCCGCAACCTATGGTTCAAGGATTTTTCCCTGAAAAAACTGTTTAAAAGAAAAATCGGCTACACCGAATTTCTCCTTTTCAACCAGGAGATGATCGCCCTGATGAAAGCCGGAATTCCCATGATCCGGGCCCTGGAAATCATCATTCAAAACACCAAGATCAGCCTTTTACGCGAAATCATCAGCAAAGCGGCCGGCAATATCCGCAACGGCATGCAGATTTCCGAGGCCTTTTCCTCAGCCCAAATTCCTTTTCATAAAATATACAAAGCTTCGCTGCTGGCCGGCGAAAAAAGCGGCCACCTGGAACAAATCCTGGAAAAATTCAACATTTATCTGAGCAAGCTCACCAACCTGCGCCGTAAAATAGTCGGCAGCCTGACCTACCCGATCGTATTGCTGTTTTTCATGATCGCCATGGTGCTGGTGATTTCGATTTTCGTCATCCCCAAATTCGCGACTTTTTTTGCAGACATGGACGCGCAATTACCGCCCTTGACTCTGCTTTTCATTACCTTTACCCAATACCTGAGGGAAAATATCGTGCTTTTCACCGCGCTTGTCATCATGGCTTTTATGGCTATCAAACTGGTTGAGCATTTCAATCCGCGCGTAATCATTATCGATCAGGTCAAGATTAAAATGCCATTCATCGGTCGGGTAATGCATGAAAATGCCATCGCCGTCTTCGCCCGCACTTTGGCCATCCTGATTTCGGGCGGTATTCCGGTTCCCGATGCAGCCGAGATCGCGGTCGAAACCTTTGATAACAAGTATTATTACAGCAAGGTCCGCGCGGTTCCGGAAAAGATCCGTCAAGGCAACCTACTTTCCGGAGTACTGGCTGAAATTGTCATCATCCCGCGCATCCTGGTCGAGATGGTCCGCGTCGGCGAAACCTCAGGCAACCTGATGGCCGTGCTGGACGAAAGCGCCGATTACTACGAACGTTCCATAGACAGCAAAATCAATACATTGATTTCATTGATCGAACCTGTTATTATCATAGCCTTGGGCATGGTGATTGCCATGATGCTTGTTTCCGTATACCTGCCTATTTTCAGCATCATAAGGGTCGTTCAATGAAAAAAAGCGTCAATATATCCGAAGTGAAAATCAATTACCAATTGCTTTCCAGGTTTCCGGCCGAATTTTTGATCAAAAACCTGTTCTTCCCGCTGGAGGAAAAAGACGGCACTATCGCCATCGCCATGCCCGACCCTGAAAATCTCGATAAAATCGGCATGATTGAAAATTTCACCCAGAAAAAAGTCCTGCCTTTTTACGCCAACAAGGGAGATCTGGAAAAATTCCTTAAAAAAAGCGACACCTACACCAAGGTTTTACGCGACAAGACTGAAACTTTCGCCATAAAAAAAACGGCCGAAACCGCTGAAGACGATATGGTTACCATCGAGAGCATCACCGAAGAAGATGATTCGGTGGTCAAGCTGCTGAATAGCATCATCCTGACCGCGGTCAGCAAAAAAGCCTCCGATATCCATATCGAAATCCAAAACGCTGCCCTGATCATCAAGTTTCGTATCGACGGCATCCTGCACCAGATCATGGAACCTCTGGACTGCACTTTCCATCCATTCCTGCTGACCAGGCTCAAGGTCATTTCCGAACTGGATATTGCCGAGAAACGCATTCCTCAGGATGGACGTTTCCGGATGCGCTTCAAGCAGAAAACCATTGACTTCCGCGTCTCAATAATGCCTAGCATTTATGGCGAAAACGCTGTCATCCGCATCCTGGACCGGGAAATGATCACCGAAAACATCGGTGAACTGAAATTAGAGCAATTGGGTTTCGCCCCCTACATTCTGGAAAAAATCAATTACTATATCCGCCAGCCCTATGGTTTGTTCCTGGTCACCGGTCCCACCGGCAGCGGCAAGACCACCACTCTTTATGCCGCCCTTAACGAAATCAAGGATCCGGCTGATAAAATCATCACTATTGAAGATCCGGTCGAGTATCAGGTCGATGGCATCATCCAAATTCCGGTCAACGAAAAAAAAGGCCTGACCTTTGCCCGCGGACTGCGCTCCATCCTGCGCCATGACCCGGACAAGATCATGGTCGGGGAAATACGCGATCCGGAAACCGCCCAGATTGCCATCCAGTCGGCCCTCACCGGGCATCTGGTGTTTACCACCGTGCATGCCAACAACGTTTTCGATGTGCTGGGCCGCTTCATCCACATGGGGGTTGACACATATAGCTTTGTCTCGGCTTTAAATTGCATCGCTGCCCAGCGCCTGGTCCGTGTTCTCTGCCCGCTCTGCAAGAAAGCGATCTCCCCGTCCAAGGCGGACCTGGCCTATAACCGCATTGAAAGTAATTTCTTCAGCGAGCCCATTTTCAGGGCCATTGGCTGCGAGGAGTGCTCCGGTTTGGGATACTCCGGCCGCACCGCCATCGCTGAAATCCTGGAACTTACCGACGAAATCAAGGAGATGATCCTGGCCAGGAAACCGACTTCCGAAATAAAAAAAACAGCCATGGAACAGGGAATGCTCCCGATCAGAAAAAACGGTCTCAACTCCGTGAAAGTCGGCGTCACCTCCCTTGAAGAATTGAACCGGGTGACCGTCAAAGAATGGGTTTGAATAATTTATTGCTTCCCGAGCGCCTGCCCAGGCAAATCGTCTATGCCGGCGACCGTCACTGCGAAATATTCACCCTGGCTAATAAAAGAATTATGCAGCGCACCCGCATTGACGGCATAACGCTGAGCGAACTTAATGCCGGCGGCTGGCCGGAAATAGGCGCCCAACTGCAAGCGGTGGATACGGGGATCATTTTAAATTCCGACCCGTTCATTTACAATTTTTTTGAATTTGACAAATTGCCCTGGTCCCAAAAGCTTCTCCTGGAGCTTGTGGCTTGGAAATTGCAAAAAATATTCCCCGAAAACATCGAAGCCTATGACCACCAATTTTTCCGTTTGAACAAAAAAAGAATTTTCTCCGTCCTGATTAAAAAAACACTCCTCGAACAAATTGAATCTTTGTTCCGGGAAAAACGCATGCCCTTGATTTACATCGGCAATTCCACGCTGGAGATTTTAAACCGACTGGTAAAACTTAAGCGCCCGCCAGATTTTTTCGTGGAAATAGACGATTCCAGCTGCTCCCTGGTTTTTCAAAACAAGGGGTTACCCATCTATATCCGCAAGTTTAAAAGCGGATCCCGGTTGGACATGGCGGCAGAAATCAGCAAGACAGTGCAATTCGTTAAAAACAACTATGGCTGCGACCCCCGCAGTTATTGTTTCAGCGATCACCAGGAAGAAGTTTCCGCGGACGGCATCGCGGCGGAACTGGCCGGGGAAAACCTGTCCTGCCGGAGCGACGCGTTTGCGGGGAAAACGCCGTATATTCCCGGCAGCCAATGAGGAAAATTTATTATAACCTGGCCCGCACCCGCAAAATCGATACCCGGGCCTTTGCCTTGACTGTGGCCGTCATTTTCCTGGCGGTGGTTTTGTTCAATAGTATCACCATTTTCAACCTGGCCCGCCAGCAAAGGCAAAGCCGCGATGAAAAAAAAGAAATCAGGTTCGCCGCCTTGAAACTGGAAGGATTGCAGCAAAAAACTCTGCGTCAGCAAAAGGAAATTGACGTTTGGAAAAAAACATGGGAACAAAAGCTGGCTTTTGCCAACTCACTGATCGAGCGCAAGTGTTTTTCATTTATTTTCCGTTTAAACTTCCTGGAAAAAGTCTGCAGCTCTGGCATACGCATCACCCAACTCAGCATAGTTAATGAGCCGGCAGGCCGGATGCAAATGACCATCAACGCTCTGGCCCAGAACGAGTTGCTGGGGTTATATAAAAAATTATTGCCCTATGATCTGGTCATTGCCAACGAAAATCAAACCGCGGAAAATTATCAGACCAACCTGAGTTTCAAGATCAAAGATGAAAAAAAATAAACTTGTCGTGCTGGCCCTGTTGGTTTTGTTATTCTTAAGCGCTGCCGGGTGCTTGTTTTCCTTTGTTTATGTTTCATTCAAAGATTTGTCACGGCAGAATCGCCTGAAAATATTCCAGGATTTTAAGCGTCAGGAAAAAGAATCGCAAGTTCTTGAAAAAGAATACCGCGATTGGCAAAAGCTCCCGGGTGCTCTGCAAAAATTCCGTAAGGACAATATTCTCAGCATGGATGAATTTGCCGTTTTCCGCCGTGACCTGGATTCCCGTCTGGCCGCCAACCAACTCCAGCCCCCAAGAATAGATTTCACCTTCGGCAATAGCATGGACAATATTAAAAAAATCAGCGTGAAGTTTTCCCTGGAAGGCAGTTACCGCAACTTGAAAAAATTCATTTTTGACATGGAATTAAAATCCAAAATGTATTTTTTTGAAAGCTTGGAGCTGAGTGCCAACGCCGCCACGGTCAAAGGCGCCTTCACGCTGGAGGTGTACCTTGGCGAATAAAATTGCGGTGGCAGTGCTGCTGTTTTTACTCATAACCATACCGGTCCGGGCTGAACTGCTCAAATTAAGCTTGCTGGAAAAACCCGCGCCCGCTTTCACCCTGAAGCTGGATATTTTCAATGGCAATATATCTTCCGGCGGCGACTCCCGCCCGGGAAATCAGCAGGAGCTGCAACCGACTCAGGCTGCGGCCGCTCAAAAAACCATTGCCGAAGAAATATTCCAGTCGATCAGTTATGAAGGATACGTTATCAAGAATGCCAAAAAATCGGCGCTGTTGAATGTCAGCGGCGAATTTTTCATGGTCAGCGAGCAGGATCAGATTCTAGAAAAAATCAAGATTCTAAAAATCAGCAAGAACATAGTGACCATTGAATATGAAAACCAGCCCTATGATATCAAAATAAAAGGAGATGAAAATGGCTAAGTCAAATAAATTGAGCCGGCTGGCAGTGATCCTGGTCGCGGTATTTTCCTGGCAAAGCTGCGTGACCTATACTTCCAGCATACACCAGGCCAGGGAATATTTCAAAGTGGGCGACTATGACAAGGCCAGCGAAATCCTGCAAAAGGCGGCTGCCGACAATCCCAAAAGTAATGAAATCAAAACCTTGCTCTTCCGGGCCAAGCTGAACAGCTATCATTACCATTTGTTCCTGGCCCAGCAAAAAAGAAAGATCAATGACCGCCCGGCGGCCGTCTTGGAATATCAAAAAGCCCTGGCCGTATTTCCCGGCAATACCCAGTTAAAAGAGGAATTCAACGCTTATATCAATCCCAGGGTGAGCGAAAAAGAGGAAACTCAGAAACCGACTGTGATTCCCCCCGTAATACTGAACATCAAAAAAGATGAAAAAGTCAGCCTGAGCCTAAAGAACACCCCAATCACAAATATTTTTAAAAGCCTGGGCAAAACCTACAACATCAATTTCATCTTCGACAAGGACTTCCGGGATTTCCTGCACAGTCTGGAAATAGAAAACAGCACCTTTTTTGAAGTGCTGAAAGTCCTGTGCATGGTCTCCGGCTCGCAGTACCGGGTGCTCGATCCCAATACCGCGATTGTGTATTCTGACATTTTCGCCAAGAAAAAAACCTTCGACTTGCGTGGCATCAAGACATTTTACCTATCCAATATCAAGGCCGAGGATGCGCGGAAAATGATCCAGATCGTATTTCGCGACGAGCAAATCCTGATTCAGGAAGACACCAATCTCAATGCCGTGGTCATCCGCGCCGATTACAATTCTCTGGCCGAAATCGAACGGTTCCTGGTAAAAATCGACAAGGAAAGAAGCGAAGTGGAACTCAATGTGGAAATCCTGGAAGTCAACCGCAGCATTATCAATAAGCTCGGTGTCGATTTCAATGGCGGTGTTTTCGGTTTGGCGGCCGGCAGTGCTGCTGCTGATGGAAAAGTTTCATCGACCATGAATGTCAAGGATCTGGGCAGCACAAATTTTTTCCTGACCATTCCCAGCGTGGCCCTGAATTTTCTGGAAGCGGATGCCAACAACAAAATTATTGCCAAACCCAATCTGCGCGGTATCGATGGCGAAGAAATAACCTTCATGGTCGGCGACGAGGTGCCGGTTCCGGAAACCCAGTTTCAAGCCATCGCCGCCGGCGGCATCAACTCCTCGCCGGTAACCACCTACCGCTACCGGAATGTCGGCGTTGAAATCAAGATCACCCCTTTCGTCCATCAAAACAACGAAGTCACCCTGAAAACCAAGCTGACCATCAACTTCATTTCCAGCGGTGCCTCATCTTCATTCCCGACTTTTGGCAAGCGCGAAATCGAAAACAAAATCCGGCTCAAGGAGGGCGAGACCAACATCATCGGCGGCCTGATCCGCGATGACATACGCGGCTCCCTGAACGGTATTCCGGCTTTGAGTAAAATCCCCCTGCTGGGAAAACTATTCGGCAGTTCGGAAAAGACCATCAGCCAGACCGACCTGATCTTTTCCATTACGCCCAAAATCATCCGCAAAACCCCCATCAGCGCCAGTGACGTCGAAACCATCTGGGGCGGCAGTGAACCGGCCGGCAGCGGCATGATTCCGCCGGAGACAGAAAAGGAAGGAGAAGGGCCGGCTCAGGAAGAAACCCCGATTAACAATAACCTGGTGACCATCGCTCCGGCCCAGGCCAATATCCCGGTCAATTCCGACACCTATTTTTCGCTCCGCGTCCAAACTGATACTCCCTTGGCCAGCCTTTCTCTCAGTGGCGCAGTAGACGGCGGCAATTGTGAAATAACTGAAATCAAAACCGATACCTTGAATGAAAAGGATGTCAAGGTGTTAAAAAATATTTCCGGAAATTCGTTTGATATCGGATTATCTTTCAGCAAAGACAGCGGCCCGGTTCTGGCCGCTTCGTTTATTCAGCTTAAAATTAAATTCACAAACAAGGGCAAATACATCTTGAATATCGGCAATATCAACGCCTACGATTCAAAAAGAAAAAAAGTGGAAATCGCGCCGGCTTCCTGCCCGATTGAAGTTTATTGAATTTTTACAAGAACCAATCTACTTAAGCTTGCCGCTTTAAAAAACAAATTTAAATAAAACAAAACTATATTTATTAAAATTTAAACTACAACTTTTAAATTCCGCCCGCCCACCGTGATAAAAACTCTTCTAAACCGAGTTATCTGACCTTAGCTTTCAAGGCCTTGCCGGCTCTGAAAACAGGAACATCCTTGGCTTTAATAGAAATTTTCTGACCGGTCTTGGGATTGATACCGATCTTGGCCTTTCTATGGGCCACAGCAAATGTTCCAAAGCCAACCAGTGTGACTTTGCCTTTCTTTTTTAAAGAATAGGACACGGTGTCAATAAAAGTATTGACCAGTTTTTCAGTTTCAGAAATTTTCAAATTTGCTTTTTCAGCAATGGCTTTCACCAATTCAGTTTTGTTCATAAATGCCTCCTGTAAAGGATTTTAGAGAAATAAAACTCAAAAGTCAAGTTATAGCCAGCATTTTTTTATTTTTTTATTTTGAAACCATTGCTATGACAGGTTATGCAAGGAACAAAGCTGCGACTTTTCGCCGTGGGAGTCAAAATAATGAATATTATCGGGCATCTAGACAAACAATGTGCGGAATTCAAAAGCGGAGCGGATTCAATTATTGAATGGATAATGGTATTCGTGCCGGGGTTATTGCTAAAAAAAAAATGTCCATTTATAATGACGCTTGCAAATCATGATCAGGGAGAAAAGCGGCATGAAAAAAAAGACCTTTGATGTCATCATTTTCAACGGCCGGCCGGCGGCCGGCAAATCCGAAGTCATCGACTTCCTGAAAAAAGTGCCGCTGAAAGAGCGTATCCAGCGCTTTCATGTTGGCGAGTTCGAGGAACTGGACGATTTCCCCATCCTCTGGGAGCGCTTCGAGGATGACGACCTGCTGGAGGAAATGGGGTTGCCGCGGCTGATTTCCACCAGGGAATTCGAGTATGAGGGACAAAAATATTCCGGCCATGTATTCAAGGAAAAATGGTTCTGGAACTTCCTGATCAGGAAGCTCAACCTGGCCTACGCCAAACTGCGGCGCGGCCAGCCCGCTTTCCATGAAGGCAAGACCCTGTTCATCGAATTTTCCCGGGGCAGCGAGCACGGTGGCTTCAAAACTGCCTATGATTTTTTGTCACCGGCCATACTGGAAAAAGCCGTGACCCTGTATATCCGCGTCGACTGGCCCGAGTCGCTGCGCAAGAACCGCCGCCGCTACAACCCTGACCGCCCCGATTCCATCCTGCAGCATGCCCTGGAGGACAAGAAGATGGAAAAGCTTTACAAGGAATCGGACTGGGAGGAGTTTGCATCTGACCCGCGCTACCTGCGCGTCGGCAGCCGCAATGTCCCGTACGCGGTCTTTGAAAACATGCCGGAAAAGACCGACAAGCCCGAAGTGCTGGGCCCCCACCTGGAAGAGGTGCTGAACAAACTTTGGTCCATCTGGCGTGAGGCGCAGCCATGAGTTTCCTGTCGCGCAATCCGCTCAACCATTCGCCCGAGTTCCGGCGTCGGCGGTTCATGAACTGGTTCCCGCTGGGATTGACCTACGCCACTTTCTACATGGGCCGCTACAACCTGAACGTGGCTTCGAGCGACATCATGAAAACGTTCGCCCTGTCCAAGGCCGAGTTCGGCACCATCGCCACGGCCGGCTTCTGGACCTACGCTTTGAGCGTGATTCTCAACGGGCCACTGGCCGACCGCTTCGGTGGCAAGAAAGCCATCATTTTCGGCGGCATAGGCACGGCTATCTTCAACCTGGTCATCGGCGCCCTGTTTTTGGCCGGCTGGCAGACCAAGATCGTGGTCGGCATGTCGCTGCTCTACGCGGTCAACCAGTATTTCCAGAGCTTCGGCGCCTTGTCGGTGGTCAAGGTCAACGCTCCCTGGTTCCATGTCAAGGAGCGCGGCGTGTTCGGCGGCATCTTCGGCATTATGATCTCCAGCGGCTACTTCCTGGCCATGGGTTTCGGCGGCTGGATCCTGGCCCACTTCGGCTGGCAGTGGGTGTTCATCGTGCCGTCGGCTTTGATCCTCCTGATGGTCCTGGTCGACCACTTCCTGGTCAGGGACAAGCCAGAACAGGCCGGTTTTGCCAAGATCAACACCGATGACGCTACCTCGCACCTGAGCGATGACTTCAAGGTGAATTTCACCTATGTGTTGAAGCGGGCTTTCGTCAACCCGGTGATCCTGACCCTGATGGCCGCCGAATTCTGCACCGGTTTTGTGCGCCAGGGGCTGATGCTCTGGTTCACCCCATTTTTAAAAGAGATCCATCATATCGCTCCCGGCAGCGGGCTGCACCAGCTGGCCTCGTTGGGCATCACCGTCGGCGGCATCGCCGGCGGCCTGCTCTGCGGCTACATGTCCGACCGTCTGTTCCAGTCGCGCCGGCCGCCGGTGGCTTTCATTTTTTATATCGGCCAGATCATCTCGCTGCTGATCCTGGGCAACGTGCGCGTCCCCGGCCTGGCCGCGTTCATGATCGGCTTTTGCTGCATGTGGATCTTCGGCGTGCACGGCATGCTCTCGGGCACGGCTTCCATGGACTTCGGCGGCACGCGGGGCGCGGCCACGGTCACCGGCCTGCTGGATGGCGTACAATACCTGGCCAGCGGCCTGACCGGATTCGGCATGGGCTATTTCCTGGACCGCTTCGGCTGGGGGGTATGGGTATACCTGATCATTCCCTTTTCGGTGATCGGGGCGGTGCTGATGCTCACCCTTTGGAACCAGACGCCGCGGAAAAACCGCGAACTGATGCAGAGCAAAGGGCTTTAAAATCCCATATTCCTTTTTATTCGTTTGCAGCGGGCATTGCGCAGTGCTACAATGGGCTGGAGAGGTCACCATGCGTACAATTTTCCTCATACTTGTGGTGTTGGGAGTGCTGGTTGCGGGCGGCGTTCCGGTGGTGGCGGTGGAAAACCCGGGCGCCGAGGAAGAAACGGTCGTCGGCCTGCTGTTGAAGTACAAAGCCCAGGAGAAGACGCTGGTCAAGGCCGAGAAACTCCTGAAAAAGCACCAGGCGGCCGGCGCAGAGGCCAGCCTGCTGAAGTGCCTGGAGGGTATCCCGGAGCATTACGAGGCGCACTACCTGCTGGCCCTCATGGAGGCGGAGCGCGGCGGCTACCCGGCAGCCATCAGCCACATGGAGCGGTCCGAGGCCGAGTTGGAGCGCCTGGCCGGTCTGTGCCGCGCCTGGCAGGAGGAGCACGCCCGCGACGAGACGGTCGAACGGGAACTGGTCAGCGGTGAGGCGACGAAGGAGAGCGCGATCCAATCCAACTGCCGGGCTGCCGGCAGCAAGGTCGACACCGGCCTCCTGGACCGCGAGGCCGGCATCGCGCCGGTCTCCGGGCTGGCGCCGCTCGACCCGCGGCGCTTCGAGATCCCGGCCGCCTATTTTTTCGCCCATGGCAACTTCCTGTTCAAGTCGCGGCGCTGGCCCGAGGCGGCCGCGCGCTACCGCCTGGCCGTGGAGCGCGACCCGCGCCTGGCCGCCGCCTGGAACAACCTACTCAGCGCGCTGCTGCTCGCCGGGCAGGGGGACGAGGCGCGCTCCTGGCTGGAACGAGCTGGGCAGGCCGGGGTTGATGTGAATCCGGGGTTGCGGCGTGAGGTCGAGAAGGTCGCGCCGCGCTAACGCAGGAAGGGGTTCAGCAGCGCTTCTTCGCCAATGTTCGTTGGCCGGCCGTGGCCGGGCCAGACCGGGGTGTCAGCAGGCAGCGTGAGCAGCCGGCGCCGGATCACGTCCACCAGGCTCTGCAGCGCCTTCTTTTCACCCCGGCCTGACGGTACGCGGCCGGCGCTGTGGTCGAGGTGGCCGTGGGTGTTGAGGATCATGCGCACCTGCACGCCTTGTTCGGAGGCGCCGGCGGCGAAGCGGTCGTCGTTGGCCCCGGGATCGATGAGCACGGCGCTACGGCTTTGCGGGTGGCAGACCAGGTAGCTGTTCACCGGGAAGGGGGCCGCCGCGGTGCCGGCGTTGACCACGATGCGTTTCACCACTACGGTGTTCGAAGCCGCCATGATGACCGCCGGCAGCGCGGCCAGGGCGAGGAGCAGCCGGAAAATGTTGCCGGCGCGCGTCCCCTGGCATCCAGGGATCATGGCGTCCTTCCGCCCGCTTTGCCCTTGCGGCTGTTGTAAATCGTTCCCTGCTTTTTTTTGTACAATTCCAAAACAGCGACGGCTTCGGCGCGTAAAAATTCCGCTTTGACCCTTATGCCGCGTTTTTGCAGTTCCTGTGGCCAGACGGCCGGCAGTGGGCCTTCGTCGAAGCCCAGGATTGCGGTTACGTCAGCCGCGGTTGCGGCGTAGGTTACGCTGGTGACCCCGGACCACAAAAGGGCTCCCAGGCACATCAGGCAGGGCTGGGAACTGGTCACCATTTCGGCAGGTATTTTGTCGTCCTCACCCAGGTCCCAGGTCCGCAGATTTTGCTGGGCGAAAACGATGGCCATTACTTCGGCATGGGCCGGCGAGCAGTTCAGCGGCTCGACGCGGTTGACGCCCACGGCCAGCAATTTGCCGCTGTCGCCGGCAAAAACCGCGGCGGCGAAAGGCCCGCCGCTCGCGTGCTCCACGTTCTGCCGCGACAGCCCGATGACCCAGCGCATGCGCTCTTCGGGATCGGGAATAACGATATTCTTTTCGGCCAGTATTTTATCAAGCCAGTCGGGCAGGGTCAGCAGCACGCCGGTGGTTAAATTCTTTTCATTTTTCATTGGCTTTTATTATAACACAGTAAAGTGATAGTGATAGTGGTAGTGATAGTGAAGAAAAGAATTAAGGAAAAAGTAAAGAAAAAAACTAAACAGTTCTTCTTACTTTTACCTTTTACCTTTTTCCTTTTTCCTTTTACCTTTGTCTTTTATCTTCGCTAACACTCTCACTACCACTAACACTTATTTTTATCTTCTTGACATCTCGGTAATTGTTTCTTAAAATTGTTTTCCCGCTTTTTTACCGGGATGGAGTGACAAACATGCAGATAAAAGTAAACGACCAAGCGATCGAAATTTTTTCCGGGGCGTGCGTCAAGGATGTGCTGCGCAAGTATTCGAGCTCTGAATGTAAACTGGTGCAGAAGAATGAAAAAAAGGTCTGCGACCGCCACGGGCACGAGGTCGGCCTGGATGGTGAGCTTTCCGGCGGCGAGGAATTTTTCATCAAAAGCGTTGAACTTGTGAAGGTCAAACCATGAAAAACATGATCCGGCTTATGCCAAGAACGCGCCTGCTGGTGCTGATGCTGCTGGTCGGCTTCGGCTTTTTTGCCTGCGCCAGCGTGCCGCCCGTTCCCGCCGAGACTCGTATTGTTATCTTCCACTCCAATGATATCCACGGCAAGATCGATAATTTCGCCAAGGTGGCCGCCATCATCGAGGCGGAGAAAAAAAGCGGCGTCGACGTCTTTTATTTCTGCGCCGGCGACAATTTCACCGGTAACCCGGTCATCGACCAGTACGACCCGCCCGGCGAACCGATGCTGGAGCTGCTCAACCGCCTGGGCCTCGACCTGCTCTGCCCCGGCAACCACGAGTTCGATTTCGGCCTGGACAACCTGAAAAAGTTCGCGGCCCGGGCCCGCTTTCCCCTGGTCTCGGCCAACATCGAGGTGCCGCCGGGCTCCTTTCCGCAGCTGCGGCCATCGGTGCTGCTGAAAACCAGGAGCGGGGTCAAGATCGCCGTTTTCGGACTGATCCAGATCGAAGCCGGGAACGGCCTGCCCTCGACCCATCCCGACAAGGTCAAGGGGCTGCGTTTTAGTGAACCGCTGGCTAAAGCCTTGGAAATGAAAAAGCTGCGCACCGCCGGCAACGTCCTGATCGGCCTGACCCACATCGGCTATGACCAGGACCTGCTTTTAGCCCAGCAGATGCCCGAACTCGACGCGATCATCGGCGGCCATTCCCACACCCGCGTTGATCCGGCGGAAAATGTCAACGGCGTGCTGATCGCCCAAGCCGGCAGCGACAACAAGTTTTTGGGCCGGGTCGAATTGCTGGTCCGCGGCGGCCGCGTGGTCGAGAAAAAAGGAGTTCTGATCGATCTGAAGGGGCCCATGGCCGAGGACGCCGTGGTCAAGGGCATGATCGCCCGCTTTAATCAAAACCCGGCGTTTGCCAAAGTCATCGCCGAAGCCCTCCTGGAAATCACCGGCAAGGACGCGCTGGGCAGCCTGATGACCGACGCCATGCGCCAAGTCCACGGCCTGGATATTGCCTTTCAGAATGAAGGCGGCATTCGCCTCAACCACCTGCCCGCAAAGATCACTATCAAGGACATCTATACCCTCGATCCCTTCGGCAACCAGGTGGTGCAGTTTGCCATGACCGCTGCCGAGATACGCGGCCTGATCGAGAGTTCATTCGCAAAAGGCGGCGAACTCGATCTCCAGGTCTCGGGCATCTCCTACGTGGTGCGCAGCGACAGTGCCAAGCACATCAAGGAGATTCTGCTGCGTAACCCGGACGGAACGCCTTTGGCCGAAGATAAAAAATTCCAGGTCGGAATTTCCAGCTACGTGGCCAGTGCCTACAAGTTCGCCCACCAGGACCCCGGTCGTTCGTTGCAATCCACGACCGCCGACGCTTTGATCCGTTACCTGCAAAGCGGCGTTGACCTGAGCATTTACCGGGATATACAGCGGGCTTTTTGGGAACAAATTGCGGAAGCTCCCCAAACCTGAAAATTCCAGGAGATTGAAATATGGCCCAACTCTATTTTCGTTATTCGACCATGAACGCCGGCAAATCAACCGAGATCCTTAAGATCGCTCATAACTACGAGGAGCAGAACAAGCGCGCTCTGCTTTTCACCCCGGCCATCGACGACCGCTTCGGCCGCGGCAAGATCACCTCGCGCATGGGCTTCCAACGCGACGCACAGATCATCAACAGCAGCATCGACATGCTGCGCCTGGCCGCCGAGGCCAAGCCCGACTGCGTGCTGGTGGACGAAGGGCAGTTCCTGACCCGCGAGCAGGTGGTCACCCTGACCCGCATCGTGGACCAGCTGAACATCCCGGTCATCGTCTACGGCCTGAAAAACGATTACCGCAACCATTTCTTCAGCGGCAGCGAAGCACTGCTGCTCTTTGCCGACAAAGTGGAGGAAGTGAAAGCCGTGTGTTGGTACTGCACCAAGAAGGCGACCATGCTGCTCAAGTACAAGGACGGCCAGCCGGTGGGCGAGGGACCGCAGATCGAGATCGGCGGCAATGACAAGTACGTCTCGGTTTGTCGCAAGTGCTACGGGCAGAGGTTGGAGATCAAGTAGGGGCGACCGGCAGCACCAATCATCCGCCTATCCTGGCGGATCTGATTGGTCTGTCCCCTAATGGGCGGGTCGCTCAAGGTAAAAGGCAAAAGGAAAAAGTATAAAGTAAAAAGTATAAAGTAAGAAAAAGAAATTTTATTGAACATTTTCTTTCCCTTGGCCGGCAATTTCTTCACTCTTACTTTTTCCTTTTTCCTTTATACTTTATACTTGATTTTTTTTTTCAAATCGAACTGCTGATTGCAGAAGTTCAGATACATATTGGACTCTTAGCTAACTCACGAAGTGAGTTAAAAAAGGCCGCGAGGCCAAGGAGTCCGCTATGAAGGCATTTTATTTATTTAAAGGGCAATACGGTTATAATTACAGGATGATGCGGATACAAGAGATAGGTGATCATCCTGAAAAGGCAGAGATCGAAA
>Ga0209429_10000251_pt1 | contig 38280 bp, 35 predicted proteins | sample BarGraNGADG00212_3_FD_184493 | JGI IMG/M metagenome (GOLD analysis project Ga0209429, IMG submission 184493) | Arctic peat soil microbial communities from Barrow, Alaska - Barrow Graham LP Ref core NGADG0004-212 (SPAdes) (version 2) | ecosystem: Environmental > Terrestrial > Soil > Wetlands >... | reverse complement strand
AGCCTATCGAGACTCCGTCGTTCGCCGCGGACACGCGCAATGCGCGCCTACGCAAACTCCGCGCGCACGGCAACGGGAATCAACGCGTCGATCTCGCGCAGCACGGCCACTGACACGTCCGTGTGAATCACGATGTCAGCGAGCGGCACGGCTTCGTCCACCAAGCCGATGCGTCCCTTTTCGAAGAAGACGGACCTGCCCACGAGGTCGGGCTCCTTGAGACGGTCAATCATCTGGGGGTGCATGATCGCTTGGCCGACGCGTTCATCGGCAGCGCGCGTGGTAGTGGGGACCGCGCCCGCCGCGACTTCAAGCTTGGGCAACTTGGGGCCTCCGAGGATCATGGTCACGCGCTTCGTGTGGTCGATCTTCTGCTCACCAGAGTCCGTCGTCCACTTGTAGGTGAAGGACGCGACACGCTTGTCCGACGACCGGATCACGTCCTCGCATCGGCGCTGGCTTCCCGCGCCGAAGGGCGCCGAGGTCAGCCCCGCCACCACCTGATCGCCGCGCACGGCGAGGTTCCAGCCACGCTCGGATAGCGGTGCTGTGAGACTCGCGGTGGCCGCCTTACGCTTGCGCGCGTCAAGGACGACCCATGTGCCAACCCCACCGACCATCCCAATGACAAGTACGGCCGCGATGATGGGATCCATGACTACCTCCATTGTGGCGACGAGCGACGCTCCCGCTCAGGTTGATAGGGTCCCACGTCTGCGCCGTTAGGGTCGCATATGGGTGCCGCGGCGCCGCGCGCTGGCGTTCACCCTAGGCGCCTAGCGGCTAGACCCTGTTGCGGCCCGCCATCGCGCGCACCCAGGTGCGCGGGAGCACGCGAACGACGCCGGCGAGCGCCCCGTAGCGCACAGACGGCGTCACGAGCACCTGCTTGCGCCTTACGGCGCTCAGGGCCGCGCGGACGACGTCCTCTGCTTCCAGCCATGCGAGTTCCGGCAACTCGTCGTAGTCGGCCAGTTCGGCCCGCTCGTGGAATTCGGTGTGGGTAAGGCCGGGGAGCACCGCCGTGGCGGTCACGCCCGTCCCCTTGAGCTGTGAAGCGAGGCCCTCTGTGAAGGAGGCCACCCACGCCTTGTGCGCGGCGTATGTGCCGTTTCCGAGCCAAGCAGCCACCGAGGAGACGTTGAGGATCGCCCCCCTGCCCCTCGATGCCATCGCGCCCGCTGCGGCGTGAGACAAGATGAGGACCGCACGCACCATGACATCGAGTGCCGCGACCTCGTCGGCCACATCGGTCTTCAAGAACCCGGCCTTGAGCCCGTAGCCCGCGTTGTTCACCAGGAGGTCGATCGGCCTGTCCCTATCGGCGATGCGCTCGGCAACGGCGGCCGTTCCCTCCTGTGTAGAAAGGTCGGCCACGAGCACCTCGACGGCCACGTTCGTGGCGCCCGCGAGTAACTGCGCCATTTCGGAAAGTCTGTCCTTGGAGCGCGCCACAAGGACGACATCGCGCCCCGCCGATGCCAATTGCCAAGCGAATTCTTCGCCAAGACCTGAACTTGCTCCTGTGATGAGTGCTGTAGCCACGACAACAGGCTACGCGGACCACGCAGGTACCGTTGAGCGCATGCGCATAGCCACGTGGAACGTGAACTCACTCCGTGCCCGACTAGACCGCGTGGTCGACTTCCTTGAGAGGTCCCACGTGGACGTCTTGCTACTTCAAGAAATCAAGTGCAAGCCGGAGCAGGCCCCCCTCGCGGCGTTTGAGGCGGCAGGCTACGAGGTCGCGACGCACGGACTCAATCAATGGAACGGCGTGGCCATCGCGTCTCGCGTCGGCCTGGCCGACGTCCGGGTCGGCTTCGATGGCCAGCCCGCCTTTGGCAAGCCCGGCCAGGATGCCGTTGTCGAGGCGCGCGCTCTCGGCGCACTGTGCGGAGGCGTCGACGTGTGGAGCCTCTACGTCCCGAACGGCCGGGGAATTGATGACCCGCACTATGCCTACAAGCGGACGTTCTTGCAGGCCCTCGCTGGCGCAGCGCAAGGGTGGGTGAGCCGCCCTACCGTGATCGGCGGCGACTTCAACGTCGCTCCGCTCGCGACGGACATCTGGAACGAGGCCGACCCCGAGGCCGTCACACACGTGACCGCGGAGGTGAGGCACGACCTCGACCTTCTCGCAGGCGCGGGCTACGAGGAGCTCAGCAGAACCTTTATTCCTGACGAACGCGCGTACACCTTCTGGGACTACAAGCAACTGCGGTTTCCGCGAAACGAGGGGCTACGCATCGACTTCCTCTACGCCTCGCGGGCCTTCGCGTCTCTTGCCACCGCGTGCGAGATCGACAGGAACGAACGCAAGGGAACTGGGGCGTCGGATCACGTTCCCGTCACCGCCGATTTCGACGTTGTCGTCAGCGGTGAGTCGTAGGCCGCTCGACCGATGAGTACCTTCCCGGCTAGACGCCGGGCCCGCCAACATCGTCCGTAGCGTCCGCCGAACTGCGCCTGGCAATCGCATCGGTGACGCCGTCGCCCCCGCTCGATGCAAGCCAGCCAAGAACGTTGGCAGGCGTCGCGGGGTTGGTCGCGATCGCGAGCCTCAACTCGGGATGCGCGTAAGCGAGGTCAGCCAATTCGGTGCCAGAGGCGGTGGGATCGGAAGCCGTGCGCAGTCGAGAAGACGCTGCGGCTTCAGCCGCCTCCTGGGCGTTGACGGCCCTGTCCCTCGCCGCTCTTTGAGGCACCAGGCACTTCACGAGCGAGTGCCAGTGCGTCACGCTGACAGCCGCGCGCGCGCCCAACACCGCCATCAAAGAAGCGGGCAGGAGCGCGGCACACCAGGTCCACCGCGATGAGGTCCACCCGCCATAAGTGCGGGAGAGGAACGCCACGGCGATGAACCCGGCCGCGACCGTCAGGATAGATACGAGCACGGGCAGGCGGGCCGTCACAGTGGGACCACTGGCGATCGCTCCGCACAAAAGGAAAAGGGCGCCGGTGACCGCGAAAGCGGATCCGTCGGCGCCCCATCCCATCGGATCTCCTCCCCCCGAAAAGGGAGGAAGGAGATCCCCCCTCGGCAGAAAGATTTCCATGCCGGGAACATCCGTGCAAGCCCCAACTTATGGGGGCCCCACTTATGGGGGCACCACTTATGGGGGCACCGTGTGAGATACCGCACCTACAAATGCTCTTTCTCAGAGTCGGGTGGACCCGCTATCGTGGCAAGATACGCCGCGAAAGGGAAGACCATGGCAGCACCACGCACGATTGCCCTCGTAGAGGACCACGCGCTCATCGCCATCGGGTTCAAGGACCTGGTCGCGACCGCTCCCGATTTGACGCTCGTGGGGATGGTCGAATCGGTAGCCGACCTCAAGACCCTTGGCGGGAAGCTCGACCTGGTCGTCCTGGACCTGCGACTCAGCGACGGCTCGCAACCCGAAGAGAACGTCGACGCGATTCACGCGCTTGGCGCTCACGTCCTGATCTATACGGGAGCCGAGGATCGTCGCCTCATCCAGTCAGCAGCACGGTCAGGAGCGCTTGGACTCATCCGCAAGTCCGTCAGCGCCGAGGTACTGCTCGACGCCGTGCGGACCGCGGCGGAAGGTCGCGAGGTCTTCGGTTCCGACTGGGCCGCGGCGATCGACGCGGACGAGGTTCTCGCGGACGCAAAGCTCTCGAACAGGGAACAAGAGGTCTTGAGCCTCTACGCGTCAGGGGAGACCGCCACCTCCGTCGCGCAGCGCACGGGCCTCTCACGCGAGACCATCGCCGACTACGTCAGCCGCATTCGTCGCAAGTACGCAGAGGCGGGACGCCCCGCGCACTCTCGCATCGACCTGTACAAGCGCGCCCTCGAGGACGGCATCTTGGATGGCCCCACGCCATGAGTACCGCGCTGGCGCCGGTTGACCGCGCCAGTGAAGACACCGCGAGGGGCCGGCTCGAGCGCCTCCTGTACACGTCAGTAGGCGTCGCCGCCGTGGTCTACACCGCCGTGCTCTACCAGGGCCTCGGCGGCATCAAAGGCCAATTCCCGCAACTTGAGATTTGGTATGCGTGGGGACTGGTGCTGATCGGGATCGTCTTTCCGTTCGCGCTGGGAATCCTTGCCTGGATCGCACCCCGTCGCGTCGTCTCCCGCCTCGCGGGAGCCACGGCCATCCTGTTCCTCATCGCGATGATTCTGTTCCCTTGGGGACTCACCGCCGCGACGCTCACGAACAACGAGGCTCCTTGGTACCAAGGTATCCACGCACTGCACGGAATGATCGCCGCGATCATATGGCAACGCAAGGCGATCTGGCTCTACGGACTCACTCAAGGTGTCGTGATCGGCGTCGTCCAAAACGACGTCAGGGAGAATGCCGCGAAGGCCGCGTTCCTCGATGGAGCAGGATCTTTCGTCTTTGTGGTCATCCTGATGTCCGCGACCGTCGCGATACTCCACGCCGCGGACCGGCTCGACCTCGCGTCGACTCAGGCTCGAGCACAGGCCGCGCGGACCGCAGAATCGCGCACGAGGGAGCGCGAAGAGACCCGCATCAACGCCATGGTCCACGACGACATCATGTCCGTTCTCTTGACCGCCTCTCGAGACAGGCCTCCGGCAACGTTGCGAGATCAGGCGAGGGTCGCGCTTGCGTCGATTGACGCGCTTGAGACGCACGATGCCACGGCGCGCGAGTACACCGTCAAGGAGACCGTCGTCGCGCTCCTGGAGGTCGTCTCACACGTGGCGCCAGCCACGGAGATCACCCTCCGCGAAGACGACGGCATCGGAATTCCTGCCGAGGTCATGACGGCGCTCTCCGATGCCTTGGCGGAGACGCTCCGCAATAGCGTGAGGCACGCTGGACTCGACGGAACCGACGTTCCCCGCCGGGTGAACATCGACGCGCACGAGCGAGGCATCTCCGTGATCATGAGCGACGAAGGCAAGGGCTTCAACACCCGGGCGGTGGCATCGCGACGGCTCGGAATCCGGCTCAGCATCCTCGAGCGCATGGGAATGGTTCCTGGTGGATCTGCGGACGTTCAGAGCCGACCAGGAGAGGGCACGATGGTGTCGCTCTCGTGGGAGCGGCCTCAATGACCACTCCCGCAGACGTCGGCACAGTAGACACCAGCAAGCTTCTTGACCTGACCTCGCCCGCCGCGCGGGCGGTCATGTGGCTCTTCGTGTTCTCCAACTTTCTCTACGCATTCGTCACGATTAATGAGGTCAAGCATCCCGAGCCCGTTTTGCTGGCGGTTCTCATCGTCAACTCGGCGGTGATCCTGCTCGTGCGCGAGCATGCGGACCCGTTCCCGATGCTGTGGACGGTCGCGATCCTCGCCGCCGTTGCGTCCAGCACGGTGCTGGTCGCCTTCCAGTTGCCCGATGTGGGCCCCCCTGGCCGCGCGAGCTGGCACTTGGGCTCAAACCTGTGGATGCTGTTCTTCCTGGCCATGAGAAGGCGTCCTGGGGCCGCCTGGGTGGGCTACGGGATCATGGCGGCGATTACCTTCAGCTGGTCATTGTCTGTGGGACGCGGGACGCTCGATGCTGTCTACCTTCTCGATACGCACGCAGCGATTCTCTTCGTCGCTACCCTCTTTGCCCTCAACCTGCGCCGCACCGCCCGAAGTATCAATGAGTTTGAACTGCGGGCGGTTGGGTCGGCGATCGAGGCGGCGGAGGGCGCGACGTCCGCCCAAATTCGCAAGCGTAGGGTCGTCGAGTTGCGAGCGTCCGCCGCGCATCTTCTCGAGTCGCTCGTGAACGACGGACCCCCGGTCGACGCGCCGACCAAGCGCGGTTACGCGACAGCGGAGGCCCTCTTAAGGGACGGCGTGCGCGGTCGATCGCTCATGAACCCGAGAATCGCAGCGGCATCGACCGCCGCGAGGGAGCGAGGCGTCGAGGTCACGTTGCTCGACGATCGGGGCCAAGGACTCGCCACGGGCGATGCCATGGTTCGACTGAGCGAAATCACCGTCGAACAGCTCGATGGGCTCAGCGGCGGCTCGGTGACCGTCCGGCTCGCCCCCAAAGGCAGGCGGGTCGCCGTATCGATCGTGACCTCGGACGCGACCGCGCACACACGCATCGAACTCGACGATGACGGCCGTCGCCATTCGGACGACGACTAGGCGCCTCAACGCAAACAGGCCCTCCCATCGTGTGATGTGAGGGCCCGCTGCACTTGCGCGCCCGGAGGGATTCGAACCCCCAACCTTCTGATCCGTAGTCAGATGCTCTATCCGTTGAGCTACGGGCGCATAGGTCCTTTGGGACCGAGAATCGAGTATAGCGGCTCGCCCGGAAACGACGAACTTAGCGGAGACGGTGGGATTTGAACCCACGGAGGGATTTAACGCCCTCACGGTCTTAGCAGGACCGCGCACTAGGCCGGACTATGCGACGTCTCCTAGTACTTGTAGTACGGCCACCCAGAATACCGGGCGCGGGGGGCGACGCGAAACCACATGGCGACGGGGGTTGATCGGGCCACCCGTCGCCTTGGGTCGCTAGCAGCAGCCGTTGTCGCAACAGCCGTCGTTGCAGCAACCTCCGCAACAACCATTGGTGTCCTCGAGCGTCATCGTCATCACCTCCATTCGATATTGGTCTAATAGCGAGAATCTGCCTCATCTTTAGACGCCTGTCAAATGTTGTGAGAGAATGGCGGCATGAACCGGACCCTTCCCCTCGTCGCGACGACAAGTGCGTGCTGCGCCCCCATCGGCCAGATTGCGGCCGATCCCGAGGCAAACGCGATCGAGATCGCGACGCGACTCAAGGCTCTGGCCGACCCAAGTCGCATCCGCATCGTGCAGGATCTCGCTTGCTGTGAGGGCCACGAAATCACGACGACCGACGCCGCGGCCTTCCTCAACGTGAGCGAAGCAACGGCAAACCATCACCTCAAGAGGCTCCAGCAGGCCGAGATCGTCGCGCCGCGTCGCGATGCGCAGCGGGTCTACTACCGGCTGAATCTGGACGTGCTACGCCAACTGGGAGCGGTACTACAGGTGAAGTGCGCGGCGAACTGCCACTGCGCCTAGGCGCTCGGCCGACGCGAAACTACGGGCGGAGAGTGCGGGATTCGAACCCGCGGAGGCGGGTTACGCCTCAACAGTTTTCAAGACTGTCACCTTCGGCCGCTCGGTCAACTCTCCTCGGCCCCTGCGAGAGGCGCCGACGGCCCATTGTGCCAGGCCAGGGGCACTGGTGGCGTCACGGCCGCTTCTCGCGCGCCGCGATGGGCGACCGCCCGTCAGCCCGATCCACCTCCATTGACACCGGTTCGCGCCAAGCGCACGATAAGTTCGCCAGGCCAACCAGGGGGAATCGCGTGCACACCATCGACAGGATCATCCTCGTGGTAGTCGGCGCACTGTTTGGCGCCGGCCTCACGCTGTTCATTGCCTACGACTGGATGTCACGTACCGGGGTTGTGCTCTGCATGCTCGTCGTGGCAATCGCATTGCCGTATTCAGCAATCCGGTCGGGTCAGACGAGCACGGCGGCCAGCGCGGATTCGTAGTTCGGACGCGCGACCCGCGGCGCTAAATACTCACTTGCGGGCGAGCCACGCCTTCCTCCCAACCGTCGGGCATGCCTGGCGTCACCACCTTGAGCTGGTACAAGACGGCGACCCGCGCAAGTTCCGCGTCATACGTCGCGACGGTGTCGACGTCCGGATGCGTAACGGCCGCGCCGATGTGTAGCGCGGCGAACGGCTTGAGGACCGCGGCGGCGTGAGTCGACACGGAGACATTGGCATCCGAAAATCGAATGGCTGGCACCCGCGCCTTCACCTGCTCAACAATCTCGAACGCCTGGGACTTCGTCTCGCGGGGGTACAACTCCGCCGCTTGCCTCAACTCGGTGAGCCCCAACTGGGTGGTGACAAGCTCGGAGAGGCGGGGCAATGCCCACGCCACCCACTCGTCGTAATAGCGCACTCCTGGGAGGAAGCGCATCAGCGCCGAGCCGTCGACATAGATCACTACCCCAGGGTAGTCGTGCCACGGGCGTCGACAGTGGAGTCGCGGCAACATAGAGGGCGATGTCTGTGCGGGGCGCGCCAGCGTGGCAACGGCCGCAACCCCGGCACCAGGCCAGGGTCGCGGCCGCTACAACAAGTCGACTAGGACTTCAAACGCTGCATCGCGAGTTGAACGACCGCGATGAGCGCCTGCTTGGTAGCCGAACGCTCACGAGCGTCCGTGTACATCATCGGCACCTCGGGGGGCACGCCAAGCGCCTCCCGCACGTCCTCGAGCTTGTGCCGCGCCACGCCGTCAAAGCAGTTGACGCACACGACAAACGGGATGCCCTTGCCTTCGAAGTAATCGACGGCGGGGAAGCACTGGTCAAGACGCTCCGTGTCGACCAGCACACAAGCACCAATGGCGCCGCGAACCAGGTCGTCCCACATGAACAGGAAGCGGTCCTGGCCGGGGGTGCCGAACAGGTAAAGCCACAGGGCCCCGGGTAACGCAATGCGCCCGAAGTCCATGGCCACCGTGGTGGTGGTCTTGCGATCGGTGACGCCGCCGGCATCGTCGACGCCGACGGAGTGCTCCGTCATGGCGGCTTCGGTGTTCAGCGGGTCGATGTCAGAGATCGATCCGATGAAGGTGGTCTTGCCGACGGCAAAGCCACCCGCAATGACGATCTTGACGACCGTTGGGGCGAGCGGCTTATCGCTTGGGGCGACCACCGCGTTAGAGGGCTGCGATGCCATCGAGGACACTCTCCAGAAGGCTGAGGGCCAGTCCACCGTTGGCGTCGTGCGTTGCCACGTCGTCGGCTGTCCCACTGGTATGAATAGTCAGGTATTTTTCTTCAGCAAGATCCGTGACGAGCACACGAACCACGCCCAGCGGTAGCCGGGTATGGGCCGAGAGTTCAGCCACGGATTGATATTGACCCGCAGCAAGCTGCAGGATCTTTCTCTTCTCGGGTGTGAGCCCGCGAGCATTTTGAGCGCCGGAATCCGCCTGGACGAGGGCCTCCATGGGGAGGCTCTTGCTGGCGCCACTGACCCGCCCACCGGTCACGGCATAGGGCCGGACCGTGTAGGCCTCGTCATCCTCACCTTTGTATGGGTCCAGGGTTTCCGTCATCGTCATTCCTTAGCGCAACGGTCCGTCGGTGGGAAGATTCTGGCGCATCTCGGTGATGAGTTGCGGCGTGAGTGCATTCTCCGTGCGCGAGACCAACAACGTCATCTCGTAGCCCACGAGGCCCACGTCGCACGTCGAGTCCGCAGCAACGGCCAGGACCGCGCCGTTGTTGACGCTCATGAGGAAGAGGAAGAGTTCATCCATCTCGATAATGGACTGACGCACCTCGCCCGCCTTGAGCTGACGCGCGGCTCCGCGTGTCAGGGACGCCATTCCAGACACGACCGCGGCGAGAGTGTCGCCACCCGTCCTGTCGAGGTTCTTGGACATCGCCATGAGCAAGCCGTCCGCACTGACGACGAGCGTGTGGCGCGTTCCGGGTACGGTCTGGACGAAGTTATCCAGCAGCCAACCAAAGTTGGTGGCTTCAGTACTGAGCGCGGTCACTTGTCCTCCTTGTTGCTGTGGCCCCTGGTCGGGACACACTTGAGTGTGTTCATGGTTCGGTCAGGGAACCCTGCGTGCTGTCATTGAAGTTTTGCACGTCATCCTTTGCACGCTGAGTGCCAGAGTAGAACGCCGAGAAGCGACTCCGAACCGCTTCGGCGTCCCTAGGCGCAGATGGTGCGGCTTGCACGGGCTCGTCAGGCACAACTTCGCGCGCCACTGGCGTACGTTTTGCCAGCCCAGCACGCGTCGTTTCGACCTTCGGACGTTCAGCAGCAAGAGAACTCAACTCCGAGAATACGGCGGATGCGAAGTCTTCCTGGCCCGAACTACTCGAATCCGGCGAGATTTGAACCACCGGCCGATACTCGGTAGCCGATTCTGGCGCCGCGGCCTGCAACGCGCTCGCTCCCGCAGTCTCCCAACCGAGGGGACGCGCCAACTGATCTGGCGAGTACATCACACCTGGGTGGTCGGGACCGAACGCGAACTGCGCGGCCTGTTGCGGCTCAATCGCAGCCGGGATGTCATAGCGCGACTGCGCGCCGTACCGCGAATCGACCTGCCCGGGTTGGATTGGCGCTGCACCAAAGCCAGAACCATCCGCATACGGCGACGGATTGGGGTAGGACAGTGGCGGCAACATGGTCCACTGCGGAGCGAGATCCTCGCCCTGGACCGGAGTCTCACCGCTCGCAGGACCGTGTGGGCCCTGGTCCACGACAGGAGTTGGCTCTGGCACTGGAGCAGGAGTCGGAGTGGCTGGCGAGAAGTGGTCCCGGTAGCCACCGTGCGCCGCGGGCTGCTCCGCAACGGCCCAGTTCACTTGGGGCGCTACCTCGTTAAGTGACGTCGGTCCAAACTGCTGAGGCGCGGCCTGGGCGACGCGCCGCTCAGGCTCTGGCGCGGGCATCGCCCACGACGGTGCCGGGCTCATCGTCACAGCCCCCGGAGGCGGTCCCTGAGGCATGCTGAACGGCATCGGCGCGGCGGCGGGGTGTTCGGATGGCCCGCTCTTGCGTTGCTTGCCAAACAGCCTCGAGAAGAACCCGCCACGCTCTTCGCCGCGAGCGCTTCCGGCACCATCCATGATGAGGTCATCGAGGCTCGGGACAGACGCGACCGGGTCGGCCTCGAACTGGGCCTCGCGCGGCACCCGCTGCTGCCACGGGTTCGCCGCAACGGGGGCAACGGGAGCGGCTTGCGACTGGGCCTGTGCCGGGGCGGACTGCTGCCACGGGTTCGCCGCAACGGGGGCAACGGGAGCGGCTTGCGACTGGGCCTGTGCCAGGGCGGACTGCTGCCACGGGTTCGCCGCAACGGGGGCAACGGGAGCAACGGGAGCAACGGGAGCAACGGGAGCGGCTTGCGACTGGGCCTGTGCCAGGGCGGACTGCTGCGGAGCCTCATGGAGCGACACGGCATCGACGCCCGCGCCGTCGCCCGCACCGTGCCACCTGTCATCCCCGATGGGACGTTCCCTGTTGTAGGGAGCGGCGACGATCGGCTCGTCGTCGTCTTCAAGTTTGGGAACGAGCATCTCAGCGAAGGGCTCATCGACCGCTCGTGCGTCTGCGGCGCTGGGGGTGTCGTCTTGTACATATCCGGTAGTGATGAGCGGCGATTGGCGCACAGTGGGATGCCCAGGGTCACGACGATCGGCTTCGTCGGCGGCGAAGTTCCTCATCACGTCGCTGGCCCTGTCGCGCGCGCTTTCCTCGGGTTCAAACGCTTCCGCCGCGCGAGTGCCCGCGATCGTGGGCACCTGGCCCGTGCCTACAGGTGCAGGTTCGTAGGGAGCGAGAGTCGGCACGGCGTAGTCGACGGGCGCATCGCCCGAGCCAACGCCCCTGCGCATCGCCTGTCCCAATGACTCCCCATCGGGAGCAAGAGCCGCGGGTTCCGTTTCTGTGCCGCGGAGGGGGCGGAAGCCACGGAACACTCGAGACCTGGCCTCGGCGCTCTCTGGGGATACCTCGTCGGCGGCCAGGATTGGAGTGAATCCCGAAGTGGTGGCGCTTCGGAGCGCGCTCAGCTGCTCGTCCGATGCCCTCTGTGGAAGCGCAATGATGCTGTTCGTGTCGTGCGACGCCTCTGGGCCCGCAGGGGCACGGCGGCGTCGCGTCGGCAGTCCAACGTCCGTGACGCCTCCCGTGAATTCGTCGAGATCAAAAGCGACGGCGACGGGAGCCTCTGCGGCGTCCGCGGCGACGAGTTGGTCGATGTCCCGTGGCGCATTCGGCTCGGGCACGCCAATCGGCGCAAGCGCGGCCGGAGGCGGCTGCAGGTCGGGAGCGTCCGCGGGCCGGCCGGAGAGGCTCGCCCCGTGTTCGATGACCGTTGGTTGGTAGGCAGACAGTCCTCGTGAGGTCAGCGCGGGTGCCGCGATCTCTTCTACGGAGGCATCGTGGCGGGCGAGCGCCGCAGGCGCGTGGAGACGGTCATCCGCAGTAGAGCCGCTCGAGTGTCCCTGCTGGTAACCAGCAGAGGTGTCGAACAGAGAAGGGGGCATGACGACGGTCGCCTCGGTTCCCTGTCCCTCCGCCGATTGAATGTGAACGCGTGCTCCCACTCGACGAGCAATGCGCCCCACCACGAACAGGCCCAGGCGCTGTGCCCCAAGGATCTCGGATGCGGCCGTCGAGGCAACACGAGAGTTGGCCTCCCCAAGCTCCTGTGACGTCATGCCGATGCCATGATCGACGATCGTCACGACGAACGCGCCATCCCGTTCCATCGTGCGAACGACGACTTGCGTTCCTGGGTCCGAGAACACCGTGGCGTTCTCAAGGAGCTCGGCAAACAAGTGCGCTGCCGTCAAGGCCGAGTGACCGAGCATGGCCGGGTCTGCATCGAGTTCAAGCTGGATGCGCTCGTAGAGTTCGATCTCGGATGACGCGGTGCGGATAACGTCGGAAAGCGGCATGGGCCTGCGCAAGCGGCGCCCGGTGTCGATGCCTGCGAGCACGAGCAGCGACTCGCTGTTTCGACGCATTCGGGTGGCGAGGTGATCGAGCGCGAAGAGCTTGGTAAGCGTGTCCTGGTTGTCCTCGGTGCGTTCCATCTCATCGATCGAGGCGAGCTGCCTGTTGAGGAGCACTTGGTCACGGCGGGCCACGTTGACGAACATCTCGGAGATGGAGCCACGAAGCGCCGCTTGTTCAGCTGCGATGGCAAGCGTTGCGGCGTTGATCGAGTTGAACGCCTCTGCGAGTCGGCCCACCTCATCTTGAGATTCAACAGGGATCTGCACTTCGGAGACGTCAACGGTTTGACCAGGCATGGCCACCCGCTCCACGAGGCGTGGCAACTCTTGACGCACGGCGGTGGCCGTCGTGGTCAATCGGCGCAGCGGGTTGACGATGCGACGCGAGATGGAGAGAGCGACGAAGAGCGAGGCGGCCACGGCGAGCGCGGCGATAAGCGCCGTCGCAAGCGTCTGGATGAGGCTGTTGCGCTGGACCGAAGCTGCGCGTCCGTTCACGTCGCTCGTCAACTGCACGATGATCGGCGTGTAGACCGCGATTTCTTCACTTACCTGCAGTGACCATTGGTTGGTTTGCTGGGAGATCAAGCCCGGAGTGGTCGGGTCGTTGATGATGCGGTCGCGAATCGTGTCGAAGCCGATGACGTTGACGGGGCTGTATGAGGCGCCAAACTTGGGCACCGGCGTCGCGCCCGGGACGAGCGCTACAGCGGTTTGGGCGTTCGCGAGTGCGTTGTTCGACCCGAAGTAGTACTGCTGATACTGCACCGGTTCGCCGAGTCGCCAGGAGCCCTGGGCGAGCTTGCGCGTGACGTAGGTCTCCTCGCTTCGCAACGCCTCGACCAGTTCGCCCATCGACACATACCCCTTGAGGTCGGACGACAGCGTCCGGTCGCCCGCGATGTTCGCAACTTCGCGAGTGGCATTGAGCAGGTCGTTGATGACCGTCGTGTAAGCAGCCATGGCTGGGCCGGGCTGCACGGAGCCTCCACGGACGCTCTCGCGAATCGGCGCTAGGGACTGCAAGCCCGTCTTCACGTCACTGAGGAACGCGATTGCGCCTACGTTGTTTCCGTTCGGCTTGATGACTCCGGCGCCGTTGACGAACACCACACCGGCATGATCGGTAACGTCAAACTCGGCAGGAAGTGCCTCGGCGCCCGTGCGCGAGTCGTCGAGGTACGCCTTCGACGTCCTTCCTTCGGCTCGAATCAAAGCGGGCAGGCCTCGAACCACGTTGCCCGTGTCGCTGACTGGGGCCGCATTTGCGATGTCGGTGACTTCCTTCGCCACGCGCTCGAAGGTGTCGGAAACGGTCTGTGTCTTGGTCGCGTCTGGCCACACCGGAAAGGTGCCAGTGGTCGCGGCGACCGGGGCAAGGGCTCGCGCGACGTCCAAGCCCTCTTGGCCATTGGTGCCCGCAATCGCCGCTGCTATCTGACTCGAGATCGATGCAAAAGCCGGGTCCGTATCGCCCGCCTTCGTGAGCGTGGCCACAGCCGTGGTGACGTTGGCGCGAGCCGTCATGCGGTCGGTATCACCGTCCGAGATCGCTCGCAAATAGGCAGACACGTCATATCGCTCGGTCTGGAGCGCGGTAATCACCGGACCGCCTGTCTCAACGAGGTCGACGAGTGCTGTCGTGTTGCGCCCGCTGGTATACGCCGATGCGGCGTTCAACACCACGAAGGAGGCGGCAAGAAGCAGAACGATCGTCGGCACTGCGACGACCGCCAGGAGCTTCCCGCGAATTCCAAGCCTCTGGAGCATGTATCTCTCCCTCGTGCCCGCTGGGGTCAAGCCAACGAGTCATGCAACGCCACGCTGGTCATCGGACGCTTGAGGTATCGGCATGAAGCCGGAACCACATGAGTCCCTCCAGTGCAACCTTCATCATGAGACGGTATAACGACCCGACTATGACGTGAAAGGGGCAAACCGCCAATGCGCATCATTAGTGTCACACGTCACACCAGTGACAGCCCGCTCCGCGTGAGCCAGATCGAGTCCCCCATCGCCCGTTCCGGCGAGGTCCTCATCGACATCTCTGGCGCAGGTGTGAATCGTGCCGACCTACTTCAACGGAGAGGCTCATACCCCTCACCTTCCGGGTGGCCCGAGTGGCCTGGCCTCGAATGCGCGGGAATCATCACCGCCGTGGGCGACGATGCGCGGGGCTTCCACGTGGGCGACCACGTATGCGCGCTCGTCGGCGGCGGAGCGTACGCCGAGCAGATTGCCGTACCCGCCGACCTGGTGCTGCCCGCGCCGCACGCGCTCACCCTCGTCGAATCCGCGGCCCTGATGGAGGCCGCGTGCACGGTGTGGTCGAATTTCCAGGCCGCCGGCTTGAGCCCCGGAGAAACCCTTGTTATTCACGGAGGTTCGGGGGGCATCGGCACCTTCGCAATCCAGTTGGCGAAGGCCCTCGGCGTACACGTGATCGTCACCGCCCGCGGCGCCGAGCGCGCCCAAAGGTGCCTCGACCTGGGCGCCGATGTCGCAGTCGACTACACGTCGGAGGACTTTGTCGAGGCGGCCCAAAGCGTAGGCGGCGCCGATGTGATTCTCGACATGGTGGGCGCGGCCTACCTTGAGCGCAATCTTGCCGCGCTCTCCACGGGAGGCCGGCTCGTCGTCATCGGGCTGCAACGCGGCGCGAAGGCCGAGTTGGATCTGGGAACGCTCATGACCAAGCGGGCCCGCATCATCGGCACGACGCTGCGCGCGCGACCGCACGCCGAGCGGGCCGCGATCGTGAGCGGAGTGGGCCGCGAGGTGTGGCCCCTCATCCCGGACAAGGTGCGACCCGTGATCTACAGCACCGTGCCCTTCGACGACGCTCAAGCCGCCCACGACCTCATGGAATCAGGGGAGGTCTTCGGCAAAGTGGTGCTCGTTCCCTAGGCCAACTGCCCACACGGCGCGGCGCGTCAGGAATGCCGTGCCTCCGGAATGCCGTTCCTCAGGAGCGCGGCGCCTCAGGAATGCCGTGCCGCGAGAGAGACCGCGAGCGCGGGAGACAGAGGTAACCGCGGAATGAGGGTCGCTTGCACCGCGTGGTACAGGTCAGGCTTGCCCTCCCAGACGGCGTGAGACGGACGATTCGACGCGTCGAGTTCGTGCCGCCAAGACCCGAGCTGCTCATCGATCAAGTAGTCGCGCGCGTAACCCCACCATGCGGCGTAGTCGCGCTCGTAGCGTTCATCGCCGGTGCGCCGGAACAACGCAGCGGCCGCACCAATTGCCTCCGCGTCCACCCAGTGCATACGCTCGCGAACCACGGGAACGCCGTACCAGTCGACGGTGTACACAAAGCCGTCGGCTCCATCGACGGCCCAGCCGTCCCCGACCGCGCGGGCGTAGAGCGAACTCGCGGCCTCCGCCATCCACTCCGGCGCCGCAAGACCAGCGAGCAGCAGCGATTGCTCGGTTTGTAGCGTGAGTCTCGACCACTCGATTCCGTGACCTATCGTCGCGCCAAAAGGTCGAAACGGGTGCGCCGGAGCGTCGGCGTTGTAGTCAAGGAGCGGCTCCCAAGCCGCCGTGAAGTGCTCGGGCAAGCGCCAGTCATTGCCGCGGGCGTAACCGTCGACCACCCGCGTCACGATGCGCATCGCCCTGACCAAGAGGGATCGATCCCCGAGCACATCCGCCGCCGCGAGGTAAGCCTCGAGAGTGTGCATGTTTGCGTTGATGCCCCGATAAGGCTCCTCGGCGCTCCAGTCCCGCGTGAAGCCCTCCCTTGCCATTCCCTCGGCCTCGTCCCAGAAGTGCTCGGAGTGCACCGCGATCGCGTCACGCAACAGGGCCTCTGCGCGCTGGTGGCCGGCCGCTACCGCGGACGACGTCGCGAGAATCACGAACGCATGGGCGTATGCCTCCTTGCGATCGTTGGCTGGACCCGCGTCGATCGACGAGAACCAGCCGCCGTGCTCGGCATCCCTCAGTGGGCCCTCGAGCGCCGCGAGGCCGTGCTCAACCAGGGCACCAGCGCCGTCAATGCCCGCGAGTTCAGCGAGCGCATACACGTAGGTCATGCGACATGAGATCCACAACTCGACGGGGCGCGACTCGTCCCTGGTGCCGCCGTCTAGCAGCCACCCAAAACCTCCCCTGGGATCAACGCTCGCGACCCCGAAATGCGCAAGCCTGCGCATTTCGTCGTCCAACCACTTGCGATGGGCAGGTTCATCCCTGAGGGCCATACGTCCAGCATAGGGTCGCTGTGTTGCGACGGAAGGTGGCCAAGAACGCCACTACATTGCCAAGCGCCGCGGATCGATAAGGGGAACGAGAACCTCAAGCACACCGTCCTCGTCGACCGGCCCCACATGCGCACCCGCCGCGGCAATCACCTTGTCGGGCGCGTTCGCCATCGCGTAGGAGCTGTGGGCCCACCGCAGCATCTCGATGTCGTTGTTGCCATCGCCCACCGCGACCGTGTGTGCGGGCTCGACGCCGAGTTCCTCTCGCACGAACTCAAGCGCAGATGCCTTCGACACTCCCGGCGGGGTGAGGTCGAGCCACGCGGAATAGCCGACCGCGTAGGTCACGTCGTTGAGGCCGATGCGACTCACGATGTCGTCGAAGTGCGCGACGTCCGCTCCCGGGGCCCTGATGACCACGCGCGTGACCTCCTCGCTACACAGCGACTCGAAGTCAACCACCGTCTGACTCCCCACCAGTTCGCCCATCGGGAAGTGTTTGGTGACGCGAAATCCCACTCCCAGATCCTCCACGGCGAAGAATGCATCGGGCATCTCATCCCTGATGAGTTCGAGCGCTGCGCGAGGATTGAAGGTCACCGTGCGCACGATCTCGTAACCGCCAGGCGCGGCCGGATTCAGGCGAATGGTGACGGCGCCGTTCGAGGTGACCGCCCACCCACGCCTCAGGCCGAGCGTCTGGGCCACCGGCATCGTCGCCATGATGTTGCGGCCGGTCGCGAGCACGATGTGGTTGCGTGATAGGCGCACTCGCTCGATCGCTTCGATCACCGAGTCGCTGATCTCCCCGCCCCAATGCATGAGCGTTCCGTCGATGTCGACTCCCACCAACCGCCAATAGTCGGGATTCAGGGGCGGGTCGAGATCCTCTGGTGCAACGGCCATGGATCGACCCTACGGCGCCTGACCGACGCCGCCCGTCACCGCGCGGTGAAGGTCCGGTGAACGCGGCGCACGCGCGGCCTACGAGACGGGCGTAAGGGACTCCGCGCCGCCGAAGAAGGGCCGCAGAATGGGCGGCAGGTAGACACTGCCGTCGGCCTGCTGGTGGTTCTCGAGCAACGCGACGATCCAACGGGTGGTGCCGATCGTGCCGTTGACGGTCGCGACGGGCTGCGTGCCCGATTCTCCGCGCTCGCGAATTGCGAGGCGCCGTGCCTGGAACGTCGTGCAATTCGAGGTTGAGGTGACCTCCATCCACCGCTCCTGGCTTGGCAACCAGGCCTCACAGTCGAACTTGCGAGCGGCGCTCGAACCGAGGTCGCCTGCGGCCGTGTCGATCACGCGATAGGGAAGCTCCAGAGCCTTGAGCATCGACTCTTGGATCGCGAGGAACCTCTCGTGCTCTGCCGTCGCATCCTCGGGCCGCGTGTACGCGAACATCTCGACCTTGTGGAATTGGTGCACGCGGATGATTCCGCGGGTGTCGCGTCCTGCGGAGCCTGCCTCGCGTCGGTAGCACGCGCTCCACCCGGCGTAACGCAGCGGCCCCTCGCCGAGGTCGAGGATCTCGTCGGCGTGATACCCGGCTAGGGCCACCTCGGAGGTGCCGGTCAGGTACAGCTCGTCCTTCTCCAAGTAGTAGATCTCGTCCGAGTGGTTACCCAGGAACCCCGTGCCGCGCATCGTCTCCGGCCGCACGAGCGTCGGGGTGATCATCGGTGTGAAGCCGTGGGCGGTGGCCACACCCATGGCGGCGTTGAGAATCGCGAGCTCGAGTTGGGCGCCCACGCCGGTGAGGAAGTAGAAGCGCGCGCCCGACACCTTGGCACCTCGCTCCATGTCGATCGCCTTGAGGCCCTCGCCGATCGCGAGGTGGTCCTTGACCTCGATGCCCTCGGCGGCGAAGTCGCGCGGCTTGCCCTGGTGGCGGAGGACCACGAAGTCGTCCGGTCCGCCCTCGGGAACTCCCGGCTCGGTGAGATTGCCGATCGTCATCATGAGTTCGTGAGCCTTAGCGTCGGCTTCGTCCGCGTCGGCCTGCAGGGCCTTGACCCGCTCGGACAGTGCCTTGGTGCGCTGGAGAAGCGCGACCTTGGCATCGCCCGAGGCCTGAGCGACCTCACGCCCAAGGGACTTCTGCTCGGCTCTTGCTTGCTCGAACTCGGTGAGCGCGGTCCTGCGCTCGAGATCCGCGGCGAGAACCGCGTCGACCACGGCGGGGTCGTCACCGCGGGAGCGCTGGGAGTCCCTGACACGATCGGGGTCTGAGCGAAGCAGAGCGAGGTCAATCATGATGGCGAGTCTAACGGCGGGGACGTAGGCTCGGCCCATGATTGATGTCGGACTCACCGATGTGATCGCGGCCGCCGCCCTCATTGTCGCGGCGCTCGGCCTGTCGCTAGCGGTCACCATCACACGCCGCGTCGGCTCGCGCGATCCAATGGTGTTGCCCCGTCCGTGGCGGCGCCTTCTCAGGATCGACGTTCGTCCCATGCCGGTCGACGGCGAATTCGGCTTTGTCGAAAAGGGCACCGCAAGGATCGCCTTCATCGCGAACCCCACCAAGGCGGGAATCTCCGAACTCCGCGAGCAGGCGATGCGTGCCTGCTCGACCCGCTACGTCACGCAGCCCATGTGGCTGTCAACCACCGTTGACGATGCGGGGGCCGGGGCCGCGCAGCACGCTATCGATGCGGGCGCAGACGTTGTCGTCGCGATCGGCGGCGACGGAACGGTGCGCGCGGTAGCAGAGGCGCTCGCGGGCACGGGCGTGCCGCTCGGCATCATCCCCGTGGGTACGGGGAACATCTTCGCGCGCAATATGGACCTGCCTTTGGGAGACATCCCCGCGCTTCTCAGAATCGCGCTCGACGGTAGAGACGCGCCAACGGATGTGGGAAGGCTCGTCTTGAATAGGGGGCCAAAGGGTCCCGACGACAAGCACATGTTCCTCGTCATGGCGGGTGTCGGCTTTGACGCCGAGATGGTCGCAGGAGCCGACGAGCGCCTCAAGCGTCGGCTCGGCTGGCTCGCGTACTTCTTCGCGGCGATCAAGCACCTTGGTGCGCGGCGCATCCATGCCGCGGTGTCAGTGGACGACTCGCCGGAGGTCGCCGGCCAGATGCGCACCGTGCTCTTTGCGAACGTCGGGCGGCTACCTGGCGGGCTCATTCTCGCCCCGGACGCCAGTGCAGACGACGGCTTTCTCGATGCGGTGACCCTCGATGCCCGCGCCGGAATCGTTGGCTGGACGGGCCTCTTCGGCAATGTGATCGCGCAGGGCGCCGGGTTCCGTCAACCCGCGGTCCTCAAGGCGTACGCGTCCTCGCGGATCGATCACGCTCGCGGCGCAACCATGCGGGTCACGCTCAACCACCTCTACAAGGTGCAGGCCGACGGCGAAAACCTCGGACTTGCGCGCGTGATCACCGCGACCGTCGACGCCAGCGCTCTCATCGTGAGGCGACCGCAACTCTGAGTTGCGTGGGCGAATCGCGCGCCACGTCAGGACCCGCTGGACCGAATGCGCTCCACCCACTCGTGCGCCGCGTCGTAGTCGACGTCGGCGGTTCCCTGGGCGACGGGCGTTGGCATTCCGTGCGCGGCACCATACGAGCCAAGAAACGTGACGACGGGACACGTGCGCTTGAGGCCGACGAGGACCTCGGCCATGCGTGCCTCTCCGACGTGCGCAAGCGCGTCGATCGAGAATGCGTATTCGCCGGGCTTATCACCGATGGGCCGGGACTCGATGCGCGACAAGTTAACGCCACGCACCGCAAACTGCTCAAGCATCTCGAGCAACGCGCCCGCACGGTCATGCGGGAGGTGGACAACGAGCGTCGTCTTGTCCGCACCCGTCACAGGCGGCAAGGCACCAGGGCGTCCGACGCGCACGAACCGGGTGGCCGCGTTGGCATTGTCTGCCACCCCATCGGTCACCAGGTGGAGCCCCAGGCGCTCTGCCGTTCCGGGAGGGGCGAGCGCCGCATCGAAGTCGGCAGTTCCGTCGGCAAGTGCCACCGCGGCGGCGCTGTTCGACGTTGCCGCGACTTGGATGACGTTGGGAAGGTTCGCGGAGATCCACCTGCGGCACTGGGCGAGTCCGTGTGCGTGCGCCCCGACCCTGCCGATCGACGCCATCGTCCTGTCATCGCGGGCAACAAGCTCGAACGCGACGGGAATCACGTACTCCTCAAGGATCACCAGCGGGGCGCCCTCGGCCAAGGTGTCGAGAGTGGCGGTGACGCCACCTTCTACCGTGTTCTCGATCGCGACAACTGCGAAGTCGGCCTCGCCGGAGCGCACGGCGAATAGGGCAGCGGGCACATCAACGGTGGGCAGGGTTGCGATATCGACCCCAGCTGTCATGGCGCGCAGCGCGGCGTCGGTGAAGGTGCCCTCCGGCCCCAGGAAGGCGTACACGGGAAGACTCATTCCGCGCCCTTCTTGGCCCTGCGGACCTTCACCGATCCGGATCTGCTGGCGACGTGGAACGCGTCCTCCACCACATGTTGAGTGCTGCGGAGTGAAAGGCGAATGCGGCGGGCGCTGACGACCATCATGACGTCACGGTACTGGCTTGCGCGCGTCAGCGCCCCGCCCGCGCGCCGTGGTGGTCGGTGCTTGAGGTCGCATGGCACCTCGGTCACCGTCAGACCGGCCTCGATGACGTCGAGAGTGACCGCGGCCTCGAGCCCGGCTCCCCGTGACAACGGAAATGCCGCCTCGAGGGCCTCTCGGGTGAGGCACCTGACCTTGCTCAGGGGCTGCATGGGGCTCCAGCCCGACAAGGATGCGATCGCCTTGCGTGCCGCGCCCGCGCTCGCTCCGGTTGATCTCGAGGTGCCGTCCACCAGCGCGATGGCCATGTCAGCGACCCGCTCGACCACTGCGGCAACGATCGGCGCCGCACCCGAGGCGCTTGCGCCAAGGCCCGCCTCAAGGAGCAAGACGGCGCGAGGAGTTGCGCCATCTTCGTCTCTCATGGCGATGACGGCGGCACCTGTTTCGATTGACGCGGAGCGTCCGCGCCGGTGCGACTGCCGCACCACGACGGCTCCCGCCTTGCGGGCCAGGTCCTGAGTGTTGTCGAGCGATCCGTCGTCGACCACAAGAACAAGATCTACCCCTGGAATCGAGCGCGACGCCCTCACGGTCGCGGCGATGCGATGGGCCTGGTTGTGAGCAACGATGAGTACCGCTGCCGAGGGAGAAGCTACCGCCGCCGCCGACTTCGCGACCGCCCTTGGTGCCCGACCGCCCGAGCGTCGGGCCGCGACCGCCGTCTTTGGGGCCGCGGTCTCAGATGCCTTCCGGCCCTCGTCCACCACGGTCCTAGCCTAGCGGCGCACGCGTCAATCCAATAACCCCTCTTTACTCTTTCGTGGGTCAACCGTGACCGGCCCGCGGACTGCACCAACGGACTGTAGTGGTCGCGGGGAGGTGTCACACTTGCCGTATGGACGAGCGCGCCGGAACTGTAGCCCTGCCCCAAGACCTCATCGATGTGGACGCCCTGATCGGCGCCTACTACGACCTGGTCCCAGATCCCAAGATCGCGGATCAGCGCGTGGTGTTCGGCACCTCCGGTCACCGAGGCTCCGCCCTCGATACCGCGTTCAACGAGGCGCACATCGTCGCGACGACCGCGGCGATCGTGGAGTACAGGCGCAACCAGGGCATCGACGGCCCCCTCTTCATGGGCAAGGACACTCACGCGCTTTCAGATCCCGCTCAGCGGACCGCGCTTGAGGTTCTCGCCGCGGCCGATGTCGAGGTGCGCATCGACGCTCGCGATGGCTATACGCCGACGCCCGCGGTATCGCTGGCCATCCTGGTCGCGAACGGCGCCGTCGACAAGGACGGCCTGCGGACCACCGGTCGCGGCCTGGCGGACGGCATCGTCATCACCCCGTCGCACAACCCTCCCCGCGACGGCGGCTTCAAGTACAACCCGCCTCACGGCGGCCCCGCAGACACCGACGCGACCAGCTGGATCGCTGCACGTGCAAACGAGCTACTCGCGAGCGGCTGGAGGGACGTGCGCCGCTTCCAGTACGCGAGGGCCGTCGCCGCAGACACCACGCAGGGCTTCGACTTCATGGACCTGTACCTGGAGCACCTGCCATCTGTCATCGACCTGGACGCCATTCGTAAGGCCGACGTGCGCATCGGCGCCGATCCGCTGGGCGGCGCGTCCGTGGACTACTGGGGAGCGATCGGCGAGGAGTTCAAGCTCAACCTCACCGTGGTCAACCCGAAGGTGGATCCAGCGTGGTCCTTCATGACTCTCGACTGGGACGGCAAGATCCGCATGGACTGCTCGTCGCCCTACGCGATGGCCAGCCTGCGCCACCTGATGGAGGGCCCCAACGCGCCATACGACATCGCAACGGGAAACGATGCGGACAGCGACCGCCACGGCATCGTCACGCCCGACGGCGGGCTGATGAACCCCAACCACTACCTTGCGGCCGCGATCGCGTACCTGTACGGCGGCGCGCGTCCCGAATGGGCGCCCGACGCCAAGGTCGGCAAGACGCTCGTGTCGAGCTCGCTCATCGATCGCGTCGGCAAGAAGTTGGGTCGCACAGTTGTCGAGGTTCCGGTTGGCTTCAAGTGGTTCGTGCCCGGCCTGCTGAGCGGGGAGGTCGCATTCGGCGGCGAGGAGTCGGCGGGCGCGTCGTTCCTGCGTCGCGACGGCCGCGTCTGGACCACCGACAAGGACGGGCTGATTCTGGCCCTGCTCGCGTCCGAGATCACCGCGACCACCGGGGCATCGCCCTCCGCACTGCACCGCTCTCTCACGAACGAGCTAGGCGAGAGCTGGTATGCCCGCGTCGACGCGGCCGCGACCAAGGATCAGAAGGCCGCACTGGGCAAGCTGAGCGCCGACCGCGTCCCTGCCACCAAACTTGCCGGCCAGACGATCCGCGAGAAGCTCACGGCCGCCCCAGGAAACGGCGCAGCAATCGGCGGCCTCAAGGTCACGACGGACGACGCCTGGTTCGCCGCGCGGCCATCGGGCACCGAGGACGTCTACAAGATCTATGCGGAGTCCTTCATCTCCGAGTCGCACCTGGAAGAGGTGCAGGCGGCCGCCAAGGACGTCGTGTCGGAGGCGCTCGAGGGCTAAGGCGCTCGACGATTAGGCGTCGCCCAAACCGGGGGGGCGGTCAGCAACTGCACTCGCGGTAGAACACGCCGTTCGCCGTTGCCTCACCAAAGCCAACGACCGCGGACTCCCCTGCCTTTCCGAGCGTCCCGTCCATGAACTCCGCTGGCACGGGACCCAGCGCCGGGGCGCCGTTAAGTGTCATCTTCTCAGTCGACACTCGCTTGCCTTCGCCGTCGTACACGATGTATTCCAACGTGTCCGATCCTGACCAGCCTTCGAGACCAAGGGCCTCCGTATCGAAGGTCGCCTGTGTGAGCGTGACCACATCCCGTTCCACGTCATACACCGCATACTCGAGCACGCTCCCACCCCATCCGTCGCCCACTGCGTCGGTGCGCTCAAGAGCAACGGCGCCCCCATCCTGGCGGGTGTACGGACTCACACCCGGGAAGTCGCCCGCAAGATTGAAGCCCACATTTGTGCCCAATCCAGGCAAATCGTTGACGGCTGCGGTCGTCCAGCCGTTGGCTTGCGACCAGCGGTAGTACCTCAAGGTGCCGTCCAGTGCCCTGGCCCACCACAGTTCGGTACCGTCCGCACTCACTGCGATCGGGTCTTCCCAGGTCGAGTGCACCTTGCCTGGCATCGTGAAGTCGAGGGGGTCGAGCACCCCCGTCTCGAGGTCGAGTTCCGCCGCGTCGCCATCAATCACGCCATCGCTTTCCCACCACACGACCGCCTTGCGCTCGCCCTCGCGCCACGAGACAACGCGGAGACCGTTCGACTGCGCGTGATCGAGCGAGACCAGCTCGAACGCTGCCCCGTCCGGGCTTAACAGGTAGATCGCCGCGTCCGGCACCTCCGGCGTCGGCTCGACGTAAGGGTCGCGCCTCATTGAATAGCTCTCGAGGGACCATCCCTTGCCCACGTGGTCCCACACCCAGTCCTCCATCACGTAGGCGGAGGGAAAGCCTTCGCCCCTGGCTGGAGCCAGCGCGGGATAGTCGGCGATGCCGTCGAGGCCCCCGTCGGCGACCGGGGTGGCGCTCGGAGATGGCGAGGTCGAGGTCGACGGTGCCGTGCTCTTGATCGCCGTAGGCGTCGCGCTCTGGGTCGCCGGTGCGACCGTATCAGGCCCCCAGGCGCCCATAGCCGCCACGGTTCCGCCCGCGATGGCGAGAACACCCACCACCGCGAACGTCGCCAAGGCAAATCCCCTGGCACGCCTGCGGCGCGTCGCGCCCGCCACTATGAGATCCGCGAGTTGCGCGGAGTTCGTACGGGACGCGGCCTCGCGACTCCTAGCCGCGGCGGCGTCCTCAATTTGCCTCGAAATCTCTTCGCTCATGACACGCCTCCCTTTCTGGAGCGCACCGATATCCACTCAAGTGCGTCGAGATCCACCTCGACGGCCAACACCTCACCGAGTTTGCGCATCCCGTCATACAGGTAGCGCTTCACAGACCCCTCCGCGATGCCGAGGAACGCCGCGGTCTCGGCAGTGGTCAACTGGTTCAGATGACGCGCCACGACGCAAGCGCGCTCCTTGGGACTGAGATGCATGAGCGCCTCCTCGACCGCGGACCTGTCGGCCACGCGGCCCTCCGGCCCTTCCATTGGCGTGACGGGTTCCGTAGCGATGTGCCGCACTGCGGCCCTCTCCCGGACGGCCCTGCGAGCGCCATCCACATGCTTGGTGGCGATCGCGCGCCTCACGTAGCCCTCTGCGGCGGCCACATTGGGGAGCGCACGCCGCTTGCCAAATGTGGCCATGAGGGCGTCATGAACCGCGTCCTCGGCATCGGGAAGCGATCCTGTCAACATGGTCGCGTAGCCCACGAGCGCTCCGTATCGCGTCTCCACGAGCTCGGTCGCGACACTCTGCCAGCCCCCAGCCATCACCACTCCTCTGTATTGATTCGCTTCAGACTAGAACGTGATTGGCGCGCCGACGGTTGGGGGTCATGGCCCAGACCTCCATCACGCGCCCCGTGGACTGCCAGCGACACCGTGTCGCTCCTGTCCGACCATGGTCGGCGTGACACCCTCGCAGGTATGAACCGCTTGAAGTTGGCCGTCCTTGCCGCCTTCGTCGTCGCGGCACTCACCGGTTGCCTGCGCTTCGACGCCAACCTCGCCCTTTCTCCCGACGACACGGTGACTGGCCGCTTCATCGTCGCCGTCAAGGAGGGTGCGGGCAGGAGTTACGGGACCACTGACCGGGCGATGGCCGAGAGCATTTGGGCCGAGTATCCCGCCGCCAAGACCCTCGGTGATGCCACTGTCTCCGATTACCACGGCGACGGCTACGTCGGGATCTCCGTGCGGTTCGCGAACGAGCCGCTTGCCACGTTCGCGCCGACGGCGACCGCGTGGGGAGTGACGCGCGTCGGCGACGAATTCGTGGTGTCTGGGATCTCAAACGCCACGGCGACTCAAGACGCAGGTAGCGGCACCACCGGTGCGTTCACGGGCGACCTCTCGCAACTGTCCGATGCGGAACTCAAGGTCGCGATCACATTTCCGGGTCCCATCGCTTCGGCGAACGGCACGATCCAAGGCAAGACCGTCACGTGGAATCTCAGCGACGGACCCGCGACGCTCGAGGCCAGGGGTTCCGCCGTCGCGACCGAGGATCCCGCCGTCCGCGCGGCCTACGTCGTCTTCGCCTTCATTGCGCTCGGCGCGATTGCGTACGCGCTCGCGGGCAAGCTCGCCCACCGGCGTCCCTAGCAGCGGCCGTCGCTAGCAGCCGCCGTCCGCGTGTGGCAGTGTGAGAACCATGAAACGCCTTGCCCGCGCTGTCGCACTTGCCCTCGTCACCGCCGTCGCCCTGAGTGGCTGTATTCGCTACAACGTCGACATGACTCTCTCTCAGGACAACACGGCGTCGGGAACTATCGTGATCGCCGTGCAGAAGGGCGTCGGCCAGCTATTGGGCGTCGCGACCGACCAAGACGCCCTCACACAAATCTTTGGCGAGTCGCCTTTCGGGCCGAACTTCACCCCGAAGGACTACGCGGACGGCGAGTGGGTGGGCAAGAGCTATGCGTTTACCGCGGTCCCCATCACCGACCTCGCCGACCTCGCATCGGTGTTCGCCGTGACCCGCCGCGGCGACGTCTTTTCGGTCGACGGTGCGGGCGCGCCGGTCACCAACGATGAGAAGAAGCAGTTGCCTACGGGCGCGGAATCGAGCCTGGCGATCACCTTCCCCGGCCCCGTGATCGAGAGCAACGGAACCGTCGCCGGAAATACCGTCACGTGGAATCTGTTTGCCATGACCGACCCGGTCCACGCGACCGCCAAGGCCACGGGCCCCGGTTCCGGATCCTCGATTCCTGCCTGGATGCTGATCACAGGAATCGCCACGCTCGTCATCCTTCTTGGCGCCGCCGTTGTCGTCCTGGTGCTGGTGCGTCGTCGGCGCAATCCTGCGACGCCCGCGATTCCCGAGCCAATCGACTGGGAAATCCCTGCGGCCCCGCTGTCGGCCGACGCGCCCGAACCATCGGCCGCTGAAGAAACTGCCGGAGGGGAACCTGTTGGTGAGGCACCCGCGCCACAGCCGCCTGTCGCTGGAGAACCGGCACCTGCACCTGCTGCGCCGCCGGTTGCCGCGCCCGAGAAGAGAGCGCCCCGTACGGCAAAGCCCAAGGCGACGCCAGCGCTGGCCGACGCAGAAGGCGACGGCGAGGAGTGACTCGCCGCTTCGTGCGCCTCACGGTGACCGCCATCGCGGTGCTCGCGCTGGCGGGCTGCGCGCGATTCACGGCCGTGGACACCTTCAGCCAGGACAACACCGTCAGCCAGGACCTGACCCTGGCGCTGACACCCGACGCTGCCAAGCAAGTGGGGATTGACCTCAGTACCCTCACAGCGGCCGCTCTCAAGAGCAAGAGCGCAGACGCCTTCCCTGGCATCGATCCCAGCAAGATCACGATCGAGGACTACACCGAGGGCGACCGAAAGGGCGTGCATATTGTGGCGCGCGACCTCACCTTCGATGAGTTCAATGCCGCAGCAACGAAGGGAACGACCGCCGTCGCGAACGGCCTCGGAACGCCGATGACCGTGGCGCGCGACGGCGACACCTACATCGTGACCTTCCCCGCCGATCCCAAGAGGGACCTATCCCAAGTGCCGGGCGGCAGTTCGATTGGCCTGATCTCGAGTTCAATCGACTTCTCGATCACGTTGAGCTTTCCCGGGCCGGTGAAGTCCGCGACTGCGGGCCAGGTGAACGGCAAGACGGTCGTTCTCGGCCTCGAGGATCTCTTGACGCCTAACGCGATCGTCATCAAAGCCCAGGCGACGCCCGGCATCGCTTGGGGACCCATCCTGCGGTGGCTTGGCATCGGCGGCGTTGCGGTCGTCATCGTCGGCGGGGCGGCGCTACTGATATGGCAAGACAAGCGCAAGCAGAGGCTCAATGACTTGCCTCCGATTGCGGAGGGGCCGCAAGCACCCGACGAGCCCGCCAACTAGGCCCGGCCCCGGCGATGCCAGCAGCGCGCCACCGGCAGCCTTAACCCCCGTCGCCGCCTCCGAATGGGTAGGAGGGTGGATTTCCGTTGCCTTGGCCATAGCCAATGCAACCCAAGATTCCGGACGTCACTGTCGCGAACGTGATGCCACGGGCATTCTCGGTGTCGATGATTGCGCACGCTTCATTTGCCCTCACTAGGGTCACACCCTCGGCAACCCTGGCGGCGTAGAACTGCGAAAGACCACCGTACGGAATGTCCGAACCCGCCTTCAGGACGACCGCGGGTGACCCGCCGGAGTCAACCGAGACCTCGTACACCTGCGCGTCGGTCGCGGCGGAAACGAGGGCGACTCCCTGTGCGGGGAGCTCGGCCGTAGTCGCGCCGTACAGGGCGCCCGGCGTCTGCATAGTCAGGAGGTCCGCCTGTGAGAGCTCCGCCAACGGCTTCCCGTCAGCGGCCGTCTCCCACAGAGTTTCCTGACTGTCCCCTCGCCAACACGCGACAACGGGATCTCCTGCGTCGGACACGGCAGCCAGGCTGCACCAGCGATCCGAAGGTGGCCCATAGGACGGTCGCACGAGGGTCTCCGATCCGGAAGCCACGTCGAAGACGACGAATACGGGCTGTCCAGGAGGGCCGGACCGTGCACTCGCAAAGCCCGAGTCAGCGGTGCTGTAGAGCTCAGCCGCGACCACGGATCCATCGTGATTTGCGAGCACAGTCCACGGAGACGCGTCGGCGTCGGTGAGGACTTGCGTCCAACCACCCGCAGCGGTCCACCGCTCATAGCGTCGCTCGGTGTAGTCCGGGTCCACCGCAGACCAGAGTTCGGCCCCAGCGGCGCTCGCCGCCCCAAAGGTCTCGATGGCCGACTGACCGGTGGGCATGCTGAAGGTTATGTCCTGCACGGCTCCCGTCTGCAGGTCCACGAGCGCGCCATGCGTCCCAGGTTGATCGTTCGCCATCGGGGTGATCTGAATTCGCGCCTTTCGTTCGCTGGTGAGCCAACTGACCACCTGGACGACGCTACCGGGCTTGTTGACGTGCACCAGGTCGAACAGCACACCCTCAGGGCTCGCCAGATAGATGACCGACGGCCCGGCCGTACGCGCGTTGGCGTCATAGTTTGAGACGGACACGAGCGTCCACGTGGGCCCCACGTGGTCCCACACCCAATCCTTCATGACGAGGGCATCCGGATAGCCCGCGCCCACGCTCGGTGCGGCCGGGGGGTACTCGTCGGCGGCGATGCCATCGTCGAGGAGCGTGCGTGCGGCCGGTCCTGCCGAAGGCGAGGGCGACGTTTGCGATGGGGAGGGCGCCGCCACCGGCGTTCCACCGCCCGAGAGGGCCGCAATGACGCCAATCGCGGCGCCAAGAACAATCACACCTGCGGCTGTTGCGATCACCCAGGTGCGTCTAAACCAAGGAAGCGCCTGCGCGGGCTCGCGAACGGCGGGCGGTTCAGGTGCCGGTTGCGACAAGTTGGAGGGCTCGTACACCGGGCTCGGCTGGTCGTTCGCGTCGAAAGCTGCGAACACCTGGGTCGGCTGGTCGTTCGCGTCGAAAGCTGCGAACACCTGGGTCGGCTCGTCGTTCGCGTCGACGTACTCGGCGTCATGAGTCACCGGAATTTCTTGCGAGGCGCCCGGAATGAGCGACCGGCGCTGCGGCGTCACTCCTTCTTCGTGCGGCTCCATCGTCCCCCCTTGCTTCGTCCTCACCCTAGCGAATCCCATCACCACCGCCAGAGCAAGTGTTGAGCGACCCATGGCACATCACGATTTCGCAACGAGCCAGGCGCAATGCCGTCGGCGCCGCGCCGCCCGCACCCACGTGACCGTGGCGCGTCGCCGTGGGCGTGGGATCATGGCCCCCGTGCCTTCCACCACTTACCGCGCCCTCTTGGCCCGGCCCGGCGCGCGCCAATTCGCGCTTGCCGGGCTGCTCGCGCGCCTGCCCATCTCCACCGTGGGCATCTCGACCACGCTGATGGTGCAGATTCAGTACGGCAAGTGGGAGATCGCCGGGCGCGTGGCCGCGGTGGGCGTGGGCGTATGGGCACTGCAGACCCTGCCGACCGCGAGGCTCATCGACCGCAAGGGCCAGCGGGCCATGATCCCCTTGGCCATGCTGTTCGTCGCGGGAATCGTGCTCCTTGTCACCACCGCCATGATGCGCGGCCCCGAGTGGCTGCTCTGGCTCGGTGCGGGAATCTCCTCGGTTTCGGGCCCCCTCGGCTCGCTCACGCGTGCGCGCTGGTCGCACATCCTCGAGTCCGATGACCAGATTCACACAGCCTTCTCGCTCGAGGGCGCCCTTGACGAGGTGCTCTTTGTCGCGGGACCCGCCTTCGCGACGGCCATGGCCTACGCCGTGCACCCCGCCTCCGGGCTGGTGGTCGCGGTGGTGGCGAACGCGATTGGACTCACCTTGCTGCTGCGTGAGCGCACCACCGAGCCTCCCATCCGCAAGGTGGGCGGCACCGGCCTCGGTTTCCGAGTGCCCGTCGGCGTGATCGCCACCGCGTTCATCGCGATCGGCCTCGGATCGATGTTCGGCGCTCTCGACATCTCCACCGTCGCGTTCGCCAAGGCGCAGGGACACGGGGGCGTCGGAGGAATCGTGCTCGGCGTCATTTCGGGCGGATCGTTCGTGGGCGGGCTCGTATACGGTGCGCGCAAGTGGCACGCGCCGCTGTGGAAGAGGCTGCTCGTGGGCGCGCTGCTGCTCGCGGTCGGTTTCAGTATCCTGTCCGCGATGCCCACGCTCCTGACCTACGCCGCGGTCGGCTTCGTGGTGGGCATGGTGATCGCCCCGTCGATCACCGCGCAGGACTCTGTGGCGCAACGCCTGGTGCCACAGGATCAACTGCTCGAAGGGATGTCGTGGCTGCGCATCGGCCTGGGCGCGGGCGTGGCGCTAGGCGGCTGGCTCAGCGGACGCCTCATCGACCACGACGGCTACCGGGCGGGCCTGCACGTGATGGCGTTCTCGGCCGTCGCGGTCGCGGTGTTCGCGCTAGCGGGCATCTGGTGGATCAGGCGGGACACGCTGGCAGCCGCGGCGGCTGGCAGGCCCGACGTGCCTCCGCCCCCTGGCGGCGCACACGGCGAGCAGCCGCCGATGCTTCCGGTGCTGTAGCCGCAAGCCGTCCGTCCCCGTCGACATCCGGCTCACGGCCCGCTTACTGCTGCGGCGCCTGTCCGTATCCCGCGTAGCCCGATCTGCTCACATCAATGGCGTTGCCAGTCCGATTGAGGCGTGGGTAGCCCGAAACCCCTGCGGCGTTGTCGAACGCTGGCGCGAGCGGCAATTGCACGACGTGCGCCTTGCCCCCCGGCGCACACACGTATTGCACGGACCGGGCGTCGAGCCATGCGCTCACGGCGCAGTCGCCCGGGAGTTCTTCAGCAATGTCGGCCTTCGTGTAGTCCGCAGTGTCGACGTCGTACACCGCGATCTGCGTGGGGGCGCCAGATGCCCGGCCCGCGGTGCGCCGCTCAAACAGCACGGTCGCGCCGTCCGGCCTCGTCGCGATGGAGGTGCCTTCTCCCGACGTCGCCAGATCCCACCTGTCGCCCGCACCAAGGTCGCCGATTCCGTCAAGATCGTTGACGGTGGCGACGGTCCAGCCGTCAACGGCCCCATACCTGTAGAAACGCACGTGCCGGCCGAGCCACGCCTCCCACAACTCGTTTCCAGCGGCCGACACCGCGACCGGCGCGACGGTGCTCGACACACCCCACGGAGTGGCGAACACGATGGGCAGCAGCTTTCCGGTGGTGAGGTCGATCTCGGCACCCCCGGCCGGCATGCCCGCCTCATGGTCGCCATCCCAGACGATGTGAGCCGTGCGGGCCTCCCCCTGCCAGGACACCACTCGCAGTCCTTGCGCATACTCGGGGGCCAGCTCCTGAAGTTCGAACGCCTCGCCATCCGGACCGACCAGGTAGATCGCCGCTCCCTTGGCCGCTGGCGAGGTGTTGGAGTAAACACCGGCGCTCGCCGAATAGGACTGCAGGGACCACCCCGCGCCGACGTGGTCCCACACCCAGTCCCGCATCGCGTACGCCTTGGGGAAACCGGCGCCTCGTGAGGCGGCAAGCGGCGGGTAGTCGCCGATGGCGATGGGCGTGGGTTTGGCGGAGGCCGTCGGCTGCGGGGTGGGCGCCGCGACGCTCGACGGGCCCCACGTAGGGACCTCGGCCGCCATCGCGGGGCCGACGTCGCCGCCGCGAAGCATGCTCATGACCGCGAACGACCCACCCGCGAAGGCGATCACGCCCGCAACGGCGCCCGCGACGGTGAGAGAAGCCGCGACCCGGCGTCGGCGCCTGGCCTTGCCGATGACCGATGCCGCCACGACGGACACGTCCGCACCTTCTTGGGCCGCCCTTGCATGCGCACCGGCGGCCTCCTCGAGGCGACGTGAGACTTCTTCGCTCATGATGCGCCCTCCTTCTTGGGACTCACGGCCGCCCACTCGTGGTCGGCCGCATCGACCTCAATGTTGATGGCGGCACTGAGCTTGCGGACCCCGTCATACACGTAGCGCTTCACCGAGCCTTCAGAGATTCCCAGGGCGACAGCGGCCTCTCGCGTCGACAACTGATCCATGTAGCGCATTGCCACACAGGCGCGCTCTTGTGGGGTGAGCAGAGCCATCGCCTGATCAATAGACGAACGATCGGTCGCCTGGCCCTCGGGTCCTGGCACGGTCTCTTCCGGCTCGGCCGCAACGCGCCTGAACGCGAGCCGCTCTCGGCCGCCCTTGCGCGCTCGATCCAAAAACTTGTTGGCGATCGCGCGGCGCACGTAGCCCTCGGCGGCGCCAACGTTGGGGAGGCTCCGTCGCTTGCCGAACACCGCGATGAGCGCATCGTGCACGATGTCCTCTGCATCTGTCCGCGACCCCGTGAGCATGGTCGCATAGCCCACAAGCGCGCCGTAGCGCGTCTCGACAAGTTCCGTCGCCACGTGTTCCCACGCCCCCGTCACTCTCGCCCCCTTCTGTGCCCATTCACTACCTAAACTCCGCAACGTGCGGTTCGGTTGGGGCAACTCAGCATTTCACGCCCGCACTAGCGCGCGCTGGTTCGCCCACAACTGTTCTCACCAGCAGCGGGTGACGCGCGCGACGGCAGGCAGGCGCGAGCGGGAGAAGAACCGGCGCTCGCTCTACGCAACTCCAGGAATTGTCACGGTCACGATGAGCCCGCCCTCGACCCCAGGAAGCGCGACGACCTTTCCGCCGTGAACGCCGGCCACGCGAGACACGATCGGCAGGCCGAGGCCGTGCCCACTCACCTCGGACCGCTGCGCGCCCCGACGGAATCGCTCGAAGAGGGCCTCGACGTCCGCGGGCTCCACCGCGGGCCCGGAGTTGGCGACCTGTATCTGCGCCGTACCGTCGATGGCGCGGACGGTGCATGTCACCCATCCGTCGCGCTCGACGTTGTAGCGAACGGCGTTCTCGATCAGGTTAGCGATCATGCGCTCCATGAGGATCGGGTCCGCCCACACGGGGGCGTCCTCGACGTCGAGTTCGAGCCTGATGCCCGCGGCCGTCGCGCGCGGCTCCTTCTCGGTGACGACCCTTGCCGCAATGTCCGCGAGGTCGACGCGCTCCCTGGTGTTTGTCACATCGTCGGCACGAGAGAGGGTCAGGAGCGACTCCATGAGCGAGTCCGACCGCGACACCTGGCGTTGCACCTCTTCGGCGAGTTCTCGCGCCTGCTTGGTCGGCCGCACGGAGGTGAGCACGTTGTCGGCCGATGCCTGCATCACCGCGAGCGGGGTCCGCAACTCATGCGACGCATCCGAGGCAAAGCGCTGGCGAGACTCGAAGGCGCTCTCAAGCCGAGCGAGCATCCCATTGAACGCGGTCTTGAGCCTGCCGAACTCGTCGGCGGGGCCGTCGTTTGACAGTCTCCTATCGAGGGTCGACTCGGACAAGGAATTCGCGGCTCGAGCGATCTCGTCGATGGGCCGCAGCACCCTTCCCGCGAGCCAATAGGCGAGGCCAACGGCGATGACGGCGCTGATCGCGAAGGCGATGATTGACCGCTTGAGGAGATCGGCGAGGACGTTCGCGCGCGCTTGACTCTCGATCTCGCGCAGCACCTGCGCCACAGGGTCTTGCCTTTCTGTGGGCGGCCGCAACCTCACCTGGATCCCTTGATCGGCGAGCGCCTTTTGCAAGACGTTCGCGCGCTCCGTTGCCTGCGCCTGGGGAGTGGTGGCGCGCGCAACAAACGCGTAAGAGGTCCCGACCAGCACGGCGGCAAGGATGAGAAAGAGCGCCGCGAAGAGGGCCGTCAGGCGAACCCTGATGGTGATCCTCATGTGGACTCTCCGTCGAGGCGCAGCGCGTAGCCCACGCCCTTCACGGTGACGATGGGGCTGGGCTCGCCCAGCTTGCGACGCAAGGTCACCATGGTCACCCTGACCGCGTTAGTCAGCGGATCGGCGTATTCGTCCCACACCTTTTCCAGGAGGGTCTCTGCCGAGACGACGGTGCCCGGCCTGGCAGCGAGAACCTCGAGAACCCCGAACTCCTTGGGCGAGAGCGAGACGGACTCTCCCGCGCGAGACACCCTGCGCTCGTCGTGACGGATCTCCAGATCACCGACGGTGACGACGGGTCGTGGTGCGGGACCGGAGCGCCGCGCGAGGGTGCGAACCCTGGCGCTGAGTTCGGCCATCGCGAAGGGTTTCGACAGGTAGTCGTCGGCGCCAAGATTCAGTCCGTCGACGATGTCGCCGAGCGACCCCGCCGCGGTGAGCATGATGATCCTCGGCCCGTCCGGTTGCGACGCCAAGCGCCTGCACACGTCATCGCCGTGCACCTTGGGCAAGTCTCGATCGAGCACCACGACGTCGTAGTCGTTGACGTCGGTCTTCTCGATCGCCTCCTCGCCGTCGCGCGCAATGTCGACGGCGAAGCCGACTCGGCGCAAGCCGGTAGCGACCTCGCGCGCGAGCACCGCGTGGTCCTCAACCACCAAGATCCTCACTCATCCGCCTCTCGTCGCTGCTTCTTATCCCTCAATAGTGTCGCCCGCTTTGAGGTCGGCGCTCGAAATGGCCGTGCTGCGACCGGCGGTGGCGATCACGGTGACCTCCACATCGGACACCACCCCGGCGCGGACCACCCGCACCACCGTGCGATTTCCCTCAAGCAGAACGAGGGCGTACGGGTCGATGAGTAGCGCGTTCTTTGCGAGCACGCGGGAGTAGGAGACGGTGACGGTCAGGTGGTCGCCCGACACTTTGGCACTCGGGTCAAGCCGCGCCGTGAGAGCAAAGGTGCCGTCGGAGGCGGGCGCCGCCGCAATGAAGGTCACCGTGGCGTTGGCGTTGCTGCCATCCACGAGCTTGACGCTGACGGTGTCCCCCACGGCGATCGACGTGAGTTGAGCAGGCGCTAGAGGGACGGTGACGTCGCGCGCCTGATCCGCCATGACCAGGATCTCGGTACCGGATGTGGCCTGGTCCCCGACTGCCGAGACCAGGGTGCTCACCACCACGGGACCGTCATGCATGACAACGGTTGTGAGGTCGAGACTGCCGGTCGCGGCGATCCCCATGGCTGTCTGAAACGCCTTGAGGTCCGCGGCTGTGACCGAGGTGAAGTAGTTATCGACGGTCATGTTCGTGTCGTATCCCAAGGCGGCGAGTGCCGTCTCCAGCGCGTGAAAGTCGTCCCCCGTGTCGCCCACCGTGAGATTGCGGTAGAGGGTTGCTGTGCCTTCGAGCAAGACCACCGGCTGGTTATCGACGCGGTAGAGCACTCCACCACTCGAGACGACCGAGCCCGCGGCCGGAAGCCACGTTACGAGCCCGACGGGCGCCGGGGTCGGGGTGGTCGATGCGGAAGAGGAGCCGCCGGACCCAGTGCTCCCGAGCGACCCCGTGGCCCCGAACGCTCCTGTGGCGCCTCCCCGCGTCGGCGAGGGCGTGTGCGTGGGCGAGGGCGAGGGCGTGTGCGTGGGCGACGGCAACGGGGTCGGAGTAGGCGTCGGGGTCGGAGTAGGCGTCGGGGTCGGGGTCGGCGTCGGGGTCGGGGTCGGCGTCGGGGTCGGCGTCGGCGTCGGCGTAGGCGTCGGGGTCGGCGTCGGCGTGGCGGTGGACCCAAAGGCGAGAGTGAAAGTCTTGATCTTCGTGGCGATGGTCGCCGAGGTGAGACTCACTACCGATGATTGGTGTGCCCCCGCGGTGGCCTGGCCGCTCTTGTACGTGAGGGAGGCGGCGTTCGCGTAAGCGAGTTGGCCGGTCCACGACAGCTTTTCGGTGAGGTCTCCCTTCGTGACGCTCGACGTCGCTGCCGCCGTGCCCGCGGTGCCCGCGGTGGCGCCGTATGCCATCGACGCTCCCGCGAGCGCGACGACGGCCACGGCCGCGGTGACCACCCAGGTCCGCATCGATGTTGCTTTCCTGGTCATCTCAACTCCTCAAGGCTTCGGTCGGCGAAAGCGCGGCGGCACGCATGGCCGGATACAGTCCCGCGATTGCCCCAATAATCAGCGCGCCTCCCAGGCCGCCCGCAATGGCGATCGGGGGAATCACCGTCTGCCAGCCTTGAGTGGTCGCGTACGCGAAGGTCGCGAGCGCCCCTAGCGCCACTCCCGCGACGCCGCCTAGGCCCGCGAGCATGAGCGACTCGATGAGGAACTGATCGCGAATGTGGCCCCGCGTCGCACCGAGCGCCCTGCGCAGGCCGATCTCGGCTCGGCGCTCGACCACGCCCATGATCATGACGTTGGCGATACCGACGCCTCCCACGAGTAGCGCCACCGCACCGAGGCCAAGGAACAGCGCGGTGAACGCATTGTTCGCCGCCTTTTGGGCCTCGAGCGCATCGGAGGGGCGGGTGACCTGGACATTTTCAGGGTGCTCCGGGTTGGCCGTCGCTCCAAGCACGGCCCGGACGTTCGAAACGAAGTCGGGCACGGTCGTGACGTAGACGGTGCTGGGTGCGAGGGTGGCTCCCAGATAGTCGACGGCGGCTTGAGTGCCAATGATCGCGGAGCGATCGAGATCCGCCGCTAGAGGGAATGGATTGAGGATTCCTACGACGGTGAAGCGCTTGCCGCCGATGAGAATCTGCTGTCCGTCCGCGGCGGTCGTGACGCCCAGCCGCTGCGCCGCAGTCGCGCCGAGTACCACCGCAGGGTAGTCGGACGTTGCCGCGTTGAGCCACACTCCGTCCGCAACGGATGAGTTGAGGGTGGCGAGCAGGTTGAGGTCGGCCGCAACCGCCTGCACTCCGCCGGTGGCATCGACATTGACCTCGGAGTTGCGCAAGACGGGATCGCTCAGGGTCACCACCCCGGTGACGTTCTCGATGGGACCGATGCGGGCAATTGCCGTGGTGACATCCACGGGGAGCGTCGCGTCGCCCGCACCGAACCCGGAACCTGCCTGAACGGTCAAGAGATTCGTGCCGAGCTTGCCGATCTTCGTCTGGAGATCCGCGCGGCTGGAGTCGGAGAGGCCGAGCACGGCGACCATCGATGCGATGCCGATCGTGACGCCGAGCGCGGACAGGAGCGTGCGCATGCGCCTGGACCCCATGGCGGACGCGGCCACTGCGGCGAGGTCTCCCAGGCGCACCTTGCTGCGACCGAGGTCGACGGCGGGGGCCGGCTCCTCGCGGACGACGAGGCTCATGCGGCCACCGTCGCTGCCGAGTCCGACTCGAGCCGGCCGTCCTTGATGTGCACTTGGCGTGGCAGCCCGGCAGCCAGGTCGCGGTCGTGGGTGATGACAAGGATCGTCGCGCCCTGCTCGTTGAGCTCGTGGAAAAGCCCCATGATCTGCTCTCCCGTGCGGGTGTCAAGGTTTCCGGTCGGCTCGTCGGCAAGAATGATCGCCGGCTTGTTCACCAGCGCCCTCGCGATCGCGACGCGCTGGCGCTCACCTCCGGAGAGTTCGCTCGGAAGGTGGGTCAGGCGATGGGCAAGACCCACT
>Ga0209429_10000250_pt1 | contig 38368 bp, 26 predicted proteins | sample BarGraNGADG00212_3_FD_184493 | JGI IMG/M metagenome (GOLD analysis project Ga0209429, IMG submission 184493) | Arctic peat soil microbial communities from Barrow, Alaska - Barrow Graham LP Ref core NGADG0004-212 (SPAdes) (version 2) | ecosystem: Environmental > Terrestrial > Soil > Wetlands >... | reverse complement strand
TGCATATTTTGAACTACAAACATTTCCTCCCCATTGCCCTTGCATCCATCTTCATTCTTAGCGGATGCGGTCACAAAACCGAATCGGGTTCCAAAAAAGAAAAGAAAGAAAAGGTAGCAGAAACGACTGACACCTTGGCGTATAATAAAAAGTTACTCTTTATTGCCAATGGTGACACCACCGGGCGTTGGCCGGTCAAAGGACAGCCATACCCCAATGCCGGTGCCATCCTGCCTTTCAAACGGATTGTAGCCTATTACGGCAACCTCTATTCAAAAAAGATGGGTGTACTAGGTGAATATCCTCCCAAGGAATTGTGGCGGATGCTCCGTGCCGAAGTCGCCGCCTGGGAGAAAGTGGACCCTGCCACACCGGTTCAACCAGCCATTCATTACATCGCCGCAACAGGACAAGGCGCACCGATGAAAGATGGTTCCCATTGCCAACGGATGCCCGATCAACAGATTGATTCGGCACTCGCCATTGCCAAAATGGGCAATGCCATTGTATTCCTGGATTTGCAGGTAGCGCTAAGTACTGTTAGAAAGGAAGTACCGAAATTGGAAAAATACCTGAAGATGCCCCATGTACATTTGGGTATTGACCCCGAATTCTACATGAAAGACGGCAGCATTCCCGGACGAAAAATCGGAAGCATGGACGCCAGTGAAATTAATTTCTGTTCGGAATATCTGGCTAAAATCGTTCGTGACAACAATCTACCTCCCAAGATCCTGGTCATTCACCGCTTTACGCAAGGCATGGTCAAAAACTACAAAAACATCAAACTGCACCCTGAAGTACAAATCGTCATGAATATGGATGGTTGGGGTGAGCCTATTCTGAAATTCAGCACCTATAAAAGCTACATTGCCAGGGAACCGGTTCAGTTTACAGGATTTAAACTATTCTACAAGAACGACCTGCGGAAAAAGCCGAACCATGTGCTGACTCCGTCTGAACTCATGGTGTTAAGGCCGCAACCAATCTATATCCAATACCAATAAGAAATAGGTCTGTGCCTATTATTGCTCGTTTCTATTAATAGGAATAGAGAAGCAAACCGTACTTCCAATCTCAGGATCAGATTCAATCCAGATTTCACCGCCGAGTAATTCCACGTAGGCTTTTGAAATGGATAGACCTAGACCGGCACCTTCGTACCTTCTATTAAAATCGAATTCTGTCTGAAAAAAGGGTTGAAAAACGGCAGAAAGTTTTTCAGGTGCAATCCCGATTCCTGTATCGATTACTTTGAAAACGATGGTTTCATCTTGAACCTGAACACAAAGGTCAATATGACCTTCCATTGTGAACTTATAGGCGTTGTCCAAAATTTTGGTAAGCACAACTTCTAACTTCATTTCATCTATCAAGATATTGAAGGGTTCCTTCAATGCATTAACAAGATTAAAAATCAGACCCTTTTCCTCCATCAAAGGTTTGAAGTTTTTATAATGTTCCCGAACGAAATCATCCATTTCCACCCTTTTTGGGTTGATTTCAATTTTCGAGGTCATTATTTTTGAAATTTCAATAATATCATGAATGGTATTCAACAAGCGTTGGCCACTTTTATTGACGATGTTGGCATACAACTTCTTTTCATTTCTGGAGAAACCCGGATCTTCCAATATTTCCAGAAAACCGTTGATGCTATTCATGGGTGTTCTAATTTCATGAGAAATATTCTGAAGAAAGGCAGATTTCAACCGATCACTCTCCTCCGCTTTGGTCTTTGCTAAAAGAATCTCTTCCTCTACTTGTTTTCTATCCGTTATATCCCTGAAAACAATCATCAAACCTTGAATCTGATCCTTCGAATTCTCTAGCGGGGAAGAAGTAAATTCTACCCAGAAGTTGTTCCCGTCAGGCTTCAAACACTTGAAAGTTTTCGTACGTTCTGTCAGTTGGTTTAGAATCACTTTTTGAAAACTCAATTTGGCAGGCTCCAAGTCATCGGGTGCCAACCAACTGAAAATAGAAGTTCCTTTCAAGTCCTTATCTACGGGGACTCCGAATATTTCAAAACCTTTTTTTGAGATGAAATCAATGCATCCCATAAGGTCAGTCACGACAATTCCATCTGGTGATATATTGACAAGCGTCCTGTAATACGCTTCCGATTCTTTGATTTTCTGTTGCAGCATCCTTTGATGAGTCACATCCAGACCGATACCGACGAGTCCGGAAATTTGATTATTGGCATCAAAAAGCGGAATTTTGGTTGTTTGAAGCCATCGCTGTTCTCCTTTTTTATTGATGAAATCTTCCTCTCGATTAAGTATCGGTTGCCCTGTTTGAAGGACCGAAAGGTTATCGGCATGCCCCCGTTGACCAACTTCATTCGGGAAATATTCTTCATCTGTTTTACCCAAGACTTCGCTTTCCATAGAACAACCGATATTTTCCAAGTCAGCCTTGTTGGCAATTACTTTTTTCCCATCCTTATCAATGAAATAAATGGGGAATGGCAGGTTATCGATCAACGTCCTTAATATTTGCCGTTCATGAACTAGGCTTTCAACATCTTTAAAATGATCCAGTTCACCACTCTTCACTTTTCGAATCAGTTCCTCGTTTGCCAGAATGTCATCGGGATGCGTGATGTTTGACCAATTCATCGCGGATAATTCCTCTTTTTCATAACCCAACAATCGGCAGAACTCTTGGTTTATTTCCGTCCAAGTATTTTCCGGTGAATTGACGCACATACCTACTGGTCCGTTTTCAAAATAAGACTTGAAACCTTCTTTGCTCTTTCGCAATTCGTCTTCAACCTTTCGGATTTCACTCAAATCCCGGATAATAATGCAGGTTCTTTCTTCACCAGTATTTATTTTAAAAATGGAGGAAGAAACTTCACCTGGAAATCTGGAACCGTCCTTTTTTACTAAAAGCAATTCACCCCTGGCAGTACCATGGAGGGATCTTTCCTTTAGCAATACCTGCAAGCGTGAATCTTCCGGATCAACAAGACCAGTCCTTCCCTGTTCGTTTATTTCCTCTGCTGTCATTCCAAACAAGGAACAGGCCGCCTGATTTGCGAAAAAGACTCTTCCATCGGGTACTGTAAAAAGTACAGCATCCATGATATTTTCATAGATGCTCTTATAGAAAGCTTCATCTTTGGAGAAATCGTGCAGGGTGTTTTTCATTATGGGATGGATTTTTACAAAGTATTTGACGCACAATGAATCTGGTTAAAGAGTTAACGACGATTCGAAAGCGACAAAAATACACAACGGATTTCAATAAAGTCCGTTTCCAGGCAAATTTGAGTTCCTTGTGAGTGATTTTCAGTCAATTCTTTTTCCTTGCAGTATACCCCGTATGCAGCAATTCATGCGACAAATGCCCCAACGGTGCGCCCAGAAATTCCTGATATAGCGTCTTGATGTCTTGGTTTTCGTGTGATTTACGAATCGCCTTCCCTTCGTCTTCCCTGTAAATGGCATTGAGCCGCGCCATTCGGATGGCATCGTTCACTGGTCGCGGTTGCCCACCGCCGCTGATGCAACCACCGGGACAACCCATTATCTCGATGAAATGATAGGGACTTGTCCCAGCTTTGATTTGTTCCATCAACTCAGCAGCACCTTTCAAGCCGCTTGTCACGGCAACTCGAACAACCACGCCTTCCAGAAAACGGTAATCGGGCAAGGTATTTTCAATCAATAGTTCAGCTGTTTTAATTCTTTCCAGACCCATAAGAGGCAGCAAATGCAGATGAACCGATGGGAGCTCCCGACCAGTCACCAATTCGTACACCGTACGTAAAGCGGCTTCCATCACCCCGCCAGTCGTGCCGAAAATATCTGCTGCACCGGATGAAAGTCCGAGCGGACTATCGAATGTGCCTTCAGGAAGGTTTCTAAAATCAATGCCTGCATCCATGATCATTCGGCCAAGTTCACGGGTGGTTAGTACAGCGTCAACGTTAGCCAGGCCTTCATGGTACATTTCAGGCCTTAATATCTCAAATTTCTTGGCTGTACAGGGCATGATGGAAACCACAAATATATCCTTGGGATTCACACCGATTTTATCGGCAAAATAGGTTTTGGCCAAAGCACCCAGCATCATATGCGGCGACTTGCAGCTCGAAAGGTTCGTAAGTTGTTCCGGGAATTGGTGTTCCACAAATTTCACCCATCCTGGACTGCAACTGGTAATCATAGGTAAAACCGCTGTTTTTCCCGATGGAATCAATGCATTTTTAACCCGTTCCAGAAACTCGGACCCTTCTTCCATGATGGTGAGGTCGGCCGCGAAATTGGTGTCGAACACATAGTCGAAATTCATTTCATGGAGGGCTGAAGCCATTTTTCCAGTGACCAACGTACCGGGATCATAGCCGAACAATTCGCCCAAGGCCGCACGAACGGCAGGTGCAGTCTGGACAATCACGGTTTTTGACTTGTCATATAAGGCTTCCCACACATCTGCTGTAGAATTCTTTTCCTTCAGCGCACCTACCGGACAGACCAACACACATTGACCACAATTGGCACAGATGGAATCGCCCAAGAGTTCTTCCTCAGACGGGCCGATAAAGGTGGAAAATCCCCGATGATGCGGGTTCATCAATCCAACGCCCTGCACTTCGTTGCAGATGGTCACGCAGCGCCGGCAAAGGATGCATTTGGAATTGTCCCGAACAATGGAAGGGCTGGAATCATCGATGAAATCTTTGGATCGCACACCTTCATACCGGTATTCGTCAATCTGGATGGTATTGCCCAATTCCTGCAGTTCACAATTCTGATTCCGCCAGCAACTCAGGCATTCCTTGTTGTGGTCGGAGAGCATCAGTTCGTAAATGATCTTGCGTACGTTGCGGACCCGTTCAGTGTTGGTATGTACCACCATCCCTTCCCTGACTTCCGTCACGCAGGATGCCATCAGGTTTTTGGAACCTTCCACTTCCACGACGCAGATGCGGCAAGAACCGGATTTATGCACATTCTCCAAATAGCAGAAATGAGGTATCAGAATATTGTTCTGTTTTGCCGCCGTAAAAATGGTGGTGCCTTCTTCGGCCTGAACTTCCTTGTTGTTGATAATGAGTTTGATCATGGCTGCAGGTTATTTGCGTTTGGCACATTGTAAACATCTCATGGCTTCGGCAATGGCATTCAACTTGTGAAAACCTTGCTGAACTTCGTCGAAATTACCTTTCCTTAGTTCGGGATCCAGGTAACGCATTTTAAAGCGTTCGTGTTCCACCGTCGTTCCTTCGTCAATGCCTCTGGTTGGAATATCAATCGGATCTCCAATGTTGAGAATGCCCTTTCCTCCGAGGAATTTATCGATGGATTTTGCTGCCTTCTTACCATCGGCAATAGCCGTGATGACAACGTCTGAACCCCGTGCGATGTCACCGCCGGCGAAAATACCGGGTTGAGTCGTCATTTGCGTTTCAGGATCCACGATGAATGTACCCCAATCCGTGATTCCGACATCAGCTTTGGAAATGAAGGGAAAATCCGAATATTGACTCACCGCAGGAATGGCCAAGTCAATATCAATCTGAAATTTGGAATCGGGCACTTCCACCGGAATCCGACGACCGTCTTTACCGAATTTTCCTGGCATCATCCGGACACATTCTATTTTGGACACTTTACCGTATCCGACAAAACGAACCGGTGCCACCAGCTCCTGCAAAATGACGCCTTCATCCAGGGCATCCTGAATTTCACGTTTGTCTGCAGGCATTTCCTCGCGGGTTCTACGATACAATATATGCACCTTTTTGGCACCCAGGCGGATGGCTGTCCTGGCGGCATCGATGGCCGTATTCCCGCCACCGATCACGACCACGTTTCCATGCACTTCCACAGGTTTGCCCATATTGACATCGGTCAGGAAATCCAAACCGTGATAAACGCCGGTTTTTTCTTCACCCTCAATACCAATCTTACGCGAAAGTTGCGTACCGGTGGCAATATAAACGGCACTGTATTTAGCTTTGAGTTCAGGGAACGTGATGTCCGTTCCTACTTTGGTATTGTAGAAAACGTTGATGCCCGACTGCAGAATGGAATTGATCTCCTTCTTGAGTTCCTCCTTGGGTAATCGATATTCGGGGATGCCATAGGCCAGAATTCCGCCGGCAACGGGTTTTTCCTCGTAAACATCGACCGTATAGCCCAAACGAGATAGGTAATAGCCGCAAGTCAGTCCCGAAGGCCCGGCACCGATGATGCCCACCGATTTTCCATTTTTCTGAAATGTATAACTCTTGAACGGTTCGCTCGAATTAAGCACATAGTCTGCCGCATACCGCTTCAGGTCCGCAATGGCCAAAGGCTCATCGAGTTGCGCCCGGCGGCATTTGCTTTCGCAGGGATGCGTGCAGACACGGCCGCAAACCGACGGGAACGGGTTCTCCTGCCGAATCAGATGGTAGGCGTCGGCCACCCTGCCCGCAGCTATCAAAGCAATATAACCGGGCACGTTGACTCCGGCAGGGCAAGCATTCTGACAGGGTGACAAGAACATTTCACTGCAAATCCCGGCCCGGCAATAATGCTGCCGAATATGCTCATCGTACTCCTGTCTGAAATGATTGATGGTGCTCAATACAGGATTCGGGGCCGTTTGACCCAACCCGCAGATGGCAGAATCCTTGATGGAACGGCCTAATTCCTGCAATAATTCCACATCGCCTTCTTTACCCTCGCCCCGCGTAATGCGTTCCAGTATTTCCAGCATCCGCTTGGTCCCGATACGGCAAGGCACGCACTTCCCGCATGATTCCTCCTGAACGAAATCCATAAAGAAGCGGGCCATATCCACCATGCAGGTGTCTTCATCGGCACAAATCAGCCCGCCGGAGCCCATAATGGCACCCAATTGAATCAAGGAATCGTAATCGATTGGTGTATTCAGGTGCGCCGGCGTGAGACAGCCCCCTGAAGGACCTCCGGTCTGAGCCATTTTGAACAACTTCCCGCGTGGAATTCCGCCACCGATTTCATAAATGATTTCACCCAGGGTCACGCCCATGGGCACTTCAATCAGCCCCTTCTGTACAATGTCACCTGCCAGAGCAAAAACTTTGGTGCCTTTGCTTTTTTCGGTTCCAATGGAGGAAAACCAGGCTGAACCCTTTAAAATGATTTGTGCGATATTGCCAAACGTTTCCACGTTGTTGATGACCGTCGGTTTACCGTACAATCCGCTCTGAACCGGGAATGGCGGTTTCTGCCGAGGTTCTCCCCTGCGACCTTCCACGGATTCCATCAATGCAGTTTCTTCACCGCAGACAAAAGCACCGGCACCGATTCTAATTTCAATGTCAAAGTTGAAATCGCTGCCCAATATATTCGAACCCAACAGTCCGACTTCCCGGCAAACTTTGATAGACTTCGTGAGCCGTTCAATGGCGATGGGGTATTCGGCACGGATATAGACCACGCCTTTCGAAGCGCCGATGGCATAACCGCCTATCATCATTCCTTCAATCACTGAATGGGCATCCCCTTCGAGCAGGCTACGGTCCATAAAAGCACCCGGGTCGCCTTCGTCTGCATTGCAAATGATATACTTCTGTTCACTTTGAGCCTTATTGGCCATCGACCATTTCAAGCCGGTCGGAAAACCGCCGCCGCCGCGTCCGCGCAAGCCAGATTTAGTGATTTCATCGATGATTTCCGGGGGTGACATCGAACCCAATGCTTTGGCAATAGCGAAGTAACCATCGTGGGCAATATACTCTTCCACCGATGCAAAATCGATGATACCACATTTTTCCAGCACGATTTTTTTCTGATGCCTAAAGAAGGGGATATTGTCCAGATTCGGTATTACTTTCCCGGTTTCAGGATCTTTGTAGCAGAATTTATCGGCAATCTTGCCCTTACGGATATGCTCCTTCACAATTTGAACGGCACTGGCAGGATTCAAGTTGCAGTACAAGATGTTACCCGGATTAATGACCAATGTCGGGCCAAGCGTGCAGGCTCCCAGGCAACCCGTCAGGTTGATCCGGACTTTGTTCAGGAGGTTTTCAGCCTCCAATTCCTTGATGAATGCTTCCTTGAAATCCTTGCAATCGGAAGAAAGACAACCTGCGCCATAACAAATATGAGCGGTGAACGTGAATTCCTTTTCCTTTGCCAGGAATTCACTTCGAATAGCTTCAAGTTCTGTGATTGAATTGATTTTCATAGTATTGCAGTTTATTTGAGCATGCCCAAAATTCGTTGGATTTTACTGGGGCTCACCTGTTTATAGACTTTGCCATTGATGGTCATCGCGGGTGCCAGTCCACAGGAACCAATGCAGCGCATGACGGAGAGCGAAAATATTTTATCCTCGGTCGTATCACCGACATCAATGCCCATAACATCCTTTAATTTGTTCAGCACTTCTTTTCCACCACGTACATAACAGGCGGTTCCCAGACAAACAGAAACGGAATATTTCCCCTTGGGTTGGGTGGAAAAGAAGGAATAAAAGGTCAGGACACTGTTTACTTTCGAAACAGAAAGGCCCATTTGATCAGCAATAAAGTGTTGCACTTCGGTTGGCAGGTAACCAAAAATGGCTTGTGCCATGTGCAGAATCTGAATCAGGTTGGTTTCCTTACCTTCGTAATCATGAATCACGTTTTCCAGAAGGATGTACTTATCCTGGTCGGTCATCGTTTGAACATTACAAACTTCGTCTTGGGTAATCATTGCCTTGCGTATTAGTGGTTAAGTTGGCGATTTAAAAAATACCTGGAATCCCCAGGATCGTGATAAGTTACGTGTTCCCCTAACTTCTGAATTCGCAGCAGGAGGTTTTCAAGAGTTTCATCCGCTTCCAAATCCAGACTGGGTTTATTTTCATACAAAAGGTAACTTTTACGGTATTGGACAGGTGTCAGGTTTGGCATCAGGACGTTTGCCCCGGCCCTCAGCCCGAACTCTCGCCCCGTGGGAATGATGGATTGCAGCGCCGTGGTGGAAGCGATGTTGATGGTCGGCATTAAAAGCCGGAGGACAGCAATCATTCGAAGAGACAATTCAAATCGCTCCAGAAGGGGCATTCGAATTTCCTTCCAATCGTTCAAAGGTGTCTGCGCGTGTTCCAAATAAGGCCCCATTCCCACCATGTCAATACGTTTCCGTTGAATGAAAAGTAGGTCGTCGGCCAGATTTTCCATTGTTTGACCCGGCAAGCCGATCATCACGCCCGTTCCCGTTTGGAATCCTGCCTGCTGAATGCTTTCCAGACATTTCATGCGCGTTTCGAAGGAGTGCAATCCATCATTCGGGTGAATGCTTTTATAAAGCGTTTCGTTTGAAGTCTCTATTCGGAGCAAATAGCGCTGCGCCCCTGCGGCAAACCATTTCTGATAGGTTTCTGCCGTTTGTTCTCCGACGGACAATGTGATGCGGAACGAATCGTCGGTCGCTTTCTTTATTTTCGAAATCAATACGGATGTCCTGTTTACAAAGTCCTCATCCGTTCGTTCTCCGGATTGTAGAACAACACCCGTCAACTCTTTCGAGCGGGCAAAGGCGACAACCTGCAGTATTTCTTCATCCGTCATCGCATACCGCCGAACGTTTGAATTTTCATTTCGGATGCCACAATACAGGCAGTTCTTGCGGCATTGATTGGAGAATTCAATCAAGCCCCTCAAATTCACCTTTCGGCCGAGCAAATCGACCTTAACGGCGTACGCTCTTTTTAAAAGGGACTGCTTTTCCTCGAAATCGGTCAATGAAAGCAATCGAATGATTGTTTGTCTGGTTAGTTCTGTTTCTGTCTTCATACCTTAGGAATAAACGGTGCGATGACTCTGTCGAAAATGCCGTTCAGATAGGCGATGCTCATGCCGTAATTGGAAACCGGAACACCGGCTTTGATTGCCTCAGAAAGACGGCCGAGCACTTGCCGGCGGGTAATCATACATCCGCCACATTGGATAATGAGCGCATATTCCTTGATAGGGTATTTCATTTCCGTCAAACCGGCCACGACTTCGAATATAAGGTCCTTTTGCGAATAAGCGGTGAGCCACTTGGGCAATTTATTCCGGCCTATGTCTTCGCAACTGACTTGATGGGTGCAAGATTCTAGCATCAACACCCTGTCACCGTCTTTCAGTTCGGCGATGTGTTGAGTTCCGCGGATATAATCCTCGAAAGGACCGCGCATGCGGGCAAAAGCGATGCTGAAACTACTGAGGGGAATGTCTGGCGGAACGATTTTGGATACAAGGCCGAAAACTTGACTATCGGTGAGAACCAAGGCCGGTTTGATGCCAGTCTTCTTCAAAAAATCAGCCGCTTGAGTTTCCTTGACAACAATATTGACAGCATCCTGGTCCAAGACATCGCGGATGGCCATCACTTCGGGTAAAATCATCCGTCCATCGGGCGCTTCGGAATCGATGGGCGTGATGAGCATCACGATGTCACCGCGCTGAATGATGCCTTTGAGCAGGGAAGGTTGATGGTAGGCTGTATCCGGTATTGTTTTCTTCAAAGCATCCAATACGCCCTCCAGATTATTCTTGGTCAGGGCACTGAATTCTATGCATTTCATCTGCAATTTCAAGGGTTCTTCATCCGATTTGTTATGAATGATCAAACAGGGCAGACTCCACTGGTTGAACCGTTCCATCAGCCCTTCCTCAAATTCGCCGAACACATTGTTGGCAATCAATAAGATGGCGCAATCTATCTGCTTGACGACTTCCAGCGTTTTAGCCAGTCGCTTTTCGCCCAGCATTCCGACATCGTCAATGCCAGCCGTATCGATGAGAATGACAGGTCCGATTCCAAAAATTTCCATGGATTTACGAACCGGGTCGGTGGTGGTTCCGGCCATTTCAGACACTATGGCAACGTCTGAGCCGGTCAAAGCATTGATGAATAGGCTTTTGCCGACATTCCTGCGGCCAAAAATCCCGATGTGTGGTTTTAGATCGTGTCCTTTCATACCTTAGAAAGTATTAGAAATACAAATCCCGTTTTCCTGTTTTCAATGATTCAAGTTTGTCATCGAGGGCTGTTTTCATTTTCGCATCCTCCATTTTATCCATATTGGATTGAATGACGTTCCAACCCTTAGTGGCCGTAGGTTCAGGTGCATAATCAATCAGATACTCTGCCAGCGTCAACATCGCATTGGGCGTACAGTAACGCTTGATGAAACCTGGCACGGAGAATTCCATGAAATGTTCGCCTGTCCGCCCAAGTCGGTAACAAGCGGTACAAAAGGACGGAATCATGTCCTGATCCAGCAATTCATCGATGATTTCGTTCAATGAGCGATTGTCATTGATTCGGAACTGCCCCCGGTTCAAATGTTCTGCATCCTCCTTTTTTTCGGAATAGCTGCCCAACTCGATGCGAGTACCTCCGTCAATTTGCGAAACACCGTATTGAATCATTTCATTCCGAAGCTCCGCCGGTTCACGGGCGGTTAAGATCATTCCGGTATATGGTACGGCAAGTCGCAAAATGGCAACGAGTTTTTTAAAATCTTCATCGTTGACGAAATAGTTGGTTCCCATATTCAGCATGGAAGCATCCTTGACCCTGGGGAAGGAAATGGTATGTGGCCCCACATTGTAGCAGGCCTCCAAATGATTGGTATGTCGGACCAATGCCATGACATCGAAGCGCCAATCGTACAATCCAAACAAGACGCCAATTCCGACATCGTCGATTCCGGCTTCCTGTGCCCTGTCCAAAGCGGTGAGCCGATAGGTGTAGTCCGCTTTTTTGCCACGCAAATGATACGTCTTGTACGCTTCAGGGTCGTAGGTTTCCTGAAAAACCTGATAGGTACCGATACCGGCTTCTTTAACAATCCTGAACCCTTCCACATCCAGCGGTGCGGCATTGATATTCACCCGCCTGATTTCTCCGTTGCCTTTCTTTACCCGATAAACTGTTCGAACGGCATTGGCAATGAATTGAGGGTCGTACTGTGCATGCTCTCCAAAAACCAAAATCAGCCGCTTCTGTCCCTTGTCCTCCAATGATTCTACCTCTTGAACGATATCCTCTTCCGAAAGCGTTTTTCTCACAGCATCCGCATTCGAGGAACGAAATCCACAATAGGCACAGTCATTGGAACATTTATTTCCGATATAAAGTGGTGCAAACAGCACGATCCTGTTCCCGTAAATGGTTCGTTTGAGCGTTTTAGCCCCTTCCTTGATTTCCTGAATCAGTTCAGGACTGTCCGCATTAATGAGACACGCCACCTCTTCCAGGTTCAGCCGTTGTTTTGAAAGCGATTTAGCGATTATTTTCCGAACTTTTTCCTTAGAAGGATGCGTTCGATTCAGGATGTCCCAAATTTCGGAAGGGTCGATGAACGGCACCATGCGTTCGTCCGGCAGGGAGTATTTTTCAGGAGTGAATTTCATAGTATCTCGTATCAAAAAAACATGTACAAGTTATGTAAAAAAAGCTCGTTATGTACCTCATAGCAAAAAAAATAAAAAATAAAAAATGCCTTTTTATTCTAACTTTGTGCTATCCATTTCTCTCGGAGACATTTATGAAAAAACACATCCTATTACTGGCCACACTTTTATTTTTCTGTGTCACAGCACATTCAAAACCTATTTTCACCAAGAGCAAGTACCTCATTGCTTGTTTGGCGAACGGTTCGACAGGTACCGTCAGCCCTGGAAATGCAGAATACAATTTGGCCTTTTTTCCGGACAGGGATTCCGAAAACGCCACTGATAGCGATTACTGGGTTATCAAAGATTTGGGTTCCGGTCAATATGCATTTCAGAATGCTTCCACCCAAAAATATATCAAATATAAGCCAGACACGGTCGATCGTTGGGCCCTTCGATTTGTAGATGAGTTGCAAACAGACGGCACTACATCTTGGACATTTGAGGCAAAAACATACAACAACCTTAGTTATTATGTCATTAGGTCCGTCTTTAATACCAATAAAATCTGGAACAAACGCGCTACGAAATACGGGGGTATCTATCCGGTAGGCACTTATCCTGTCACAGGATCGACGCTTGAATACTTCCTTTTTTACGATACGGAGGGGAATGCCGTGGTGGACGATGGAGGCATCAGCATTACGATGCCGACGGTCAAACCAACACTCGGGGGCCTTTCCGGCATACTTGATTCGCTTTCTTTCGGTGGAAAAGTGCCCGCAGTGGATACCGCAAATAAAGGCTATTACCTTACCATACCAGAAAGTCAGTTGGAAGCGAGCGATGTTACCTTGAATGTATTCTATAAACCCAAAAGCACTACCTATAAACTCTATATCGCCGGAATAGAGGTTGCCAGCAATTCAGATTTCACCTTTTCTAAGGCGACAGGTACTTCCAATTATTCGATTGAAGTCCGGGACGGTACGTACGTTGTGGCAAGCGGCAACATCTATTTCAGCAGTTTACCCTTGGTTCAATTATACTCAAACACCACACTAACAGCAACCTACACTTTAGGCAGAATCACAGTTACCGAACCCGACAAACCTGGATCGGCGGAATACCTGTTGTCCGATTTGAGGACCCGTGGTGCGTTAGCGTCCAGCTTAGTCAAAAAAGCGTATGCCATCAAGTTGAAGGATGCCAACGGCTTAGTGCCCATGGACAGGTCTTTTTTCGGCCTACGCAGCGACAATAATTGGGTCCTCGATGCCATGGGCATTGATCTGGCCAGAATGCGAAACCGCGTTTCGACCGACCTCTGGAACGATTTCTCGGTCAAGCCCTATTATGGGGCGCTGGAACCCAATATGGTGAACGGAACCAGAGGGCATTTTGTCGAAGTCTTCGTGAACGATTCCTACAACGGACTTTATTGCATGACGGAAAAAATCGACCGTAAACAACTCCATCTGAAAAAATACGCTCCGGCAACAGAGATCACTCCTGTCATTCAGCGTGGCGCTTTGTTCAAGGCAGATGAATGGAGTTTCGAATCCCAGATGGGCAACACTAAGACCGCCTATTACTATGCAGAAAAATTGGTTGGCACTTACAACAACGCCGCAGAAACTTGGTGTAATTATGCCTGCAAATATCCTGATCTTGGAGATGGTGAACCAATCGAATGGAAAAGCATGTACAATGCGGTCTGCACCTGTAGCGATTTTACCTCGGATGCGGATTTTTTTCAAAATGTTCAAACATTATTTGACTTGCCTGAGGTTAGAGACTATTACTTATTGATCGAACTTGCTTTGGCAGCGGACAATCAGGGAAAAAACATGTATTTCTCCATCTACGATCAATCCGTTTCTCCCAAAATGAGTATCACCCCTTGGGATATGGATGCCACTTGGGGACGGCGCTGGGATGGTTCCTCCGGTGTAACAGGGGCCAATCAGAACTTTGACACCTTTGTGACGACATACGAGCATGGCCAGAGCAACCTGTTCCTTCGATTAAAAAAGCTGAATCCCGGTGGTTTCAATGACATGCTTAAGAGCCGATACAGGGAACTTCGAGGTTCTTATTTCAGTTATAGCCAATTGTATGACCGATTCAATACCTATCAGGCGATGTTGAAAAAAAGTGGTGCCTTAAGCCGCGAAATCACCCGGTGGACTGGCACCCGAGTAGCAGCGGACACCAATTTCGACTTGTCCTTTATTTCTACTTGGATAACATCCCGTCTAAGTTATTTGGATACGCAATACCTCGGAGGTCCTTACGTTGGTCTGAACAATCCTGACATCCCTTGCATCGATGTTTCTCCAAATCCGGTCCATGACTTTGTAAAAATTGGCAATCTCCAGGCAGGGGAAAGGGTTCAACTAATGAATATCCAAGGAGCCGTCATCTATCAGTCCATAGCAAAAAGTGAACAAATTACATTCAATATGAGCAACTTTGCATCGGGTCTCTATCTGGTTATGGCAGGAAACAGGACGGTAAAAATGCTTAAAAAATAAACGAACGTTTTTTCCGAAACTGATATATCTTTACCTAATTAATTTAATAACCTAATCTGATGAAAAACTTAAATTCCATTGCAACATTGCTTTTCGTAATACTCATGGGTATTGGGATTGGCATTGCGTTGACCTTCAGCATTGATTTATCATCGAACGAAAGCCGGGGCATCTTGATCGGTTTCTTTGTATTGGCTTTCCTAGTTGCTTCGTCCACGAAAGTGGCCAATCAATGGGACAGAGCCGTGATTCTTCGTCTCGGGAAATACTACACCCTCCGTGGCCCGGGGATTTTCTTCATCATTCCAATCATTGACACTATTCCTTTCTGGATCGACATCCGTGTCATCAGCACCTCATTCAAGGCCGAAAAAACGTTGACCAAAGATACCGTTCCGGTGGATGTTGATGCCGTACTATTCTGGAAAGTTGTCGATCCCCAGAAGGCCTCCATGGATGTGGCCGATTACTACAGCGCCATCAGTTGGGCTTCTCAGACAGCCCTTCGTGATGTGATTGGCAAAACCATGCTGGCCGACATGCTGGAAGGCCGCGACAAGATCAGTGTCCTGTTGCGGACCATCATCGACGAGCGGACCGAACCTTGGGGCATCAATGTCATTTCTGTCGAAGTCAAGGACGTACTCATTCCTCAAGGCCTCGAAGCAGCCATGTCCATGCAGGCACAGGCTGAACGCGAACGTCAGGCCCGTGTGATTCTGGGTGATTCCGAACGCCAGATTGCCGAGATGTTCAACGAAGCGTCCAAAAGCTATGCTGACAACCCTACGGCTTTCCACCTGCGTGCCATGAACATGCTGTACGAAGGCTTGAAAACGAATGCCACCATCGTGGTTGTTCCCAGCACCGCGGTCGAAACCATGCAGTTGGGCGGCTTGATGAGCACGGTTGCCTTAACGAAAGAACTCGAAAATGAAAAGAAGGTTGCAAAACTAACACCCAAACCTAGAAAGAGTCAGAGTATCGGCGAATAATCCATTCGTTTCTTTTATTAATCAATTGGACAGGAGCCCCGAAAAATCTACTTTTGGGGCTCCTTCACCTTCGAATGCCATAAAAAATACAGGAATCCGATTTTGAAAATCCACGGTGAGCCACTATCTTTGAGCATGTCCAACCAATACCGGAACCATTTGTATAACCGCCTGATTCACATCATACATAGGCCCCGGGCAAAAGCGAATCACCTGATTCGGGCAAAACGGGCGAACGGAGGAGGTATTCACTCACCGTATCTTTTTCGGTTCGTTACCATGGTGCTGAATACCACATGTACTTATTATGCCTTCGAAGCATTGGAGGCTGTCCACCAAAAAGAAAAAGGCCACAGCATTATCAGACTCAAAAAGAAAGAGCCGCATCAAGTGGAACGTATGATTTTCCGAATCGTTCAGGACCATCAGCCTGCGACCATGCTTGAAATCGGAAGCCGCACAGGCATCGAAACGCAATATATGGTAAACGCCTGTCCGAAAGCGACCTGCAAGAGCATCACGTATTCCCCGGACACAAAAGAGAATCAATCTCTGAAAATAGCTCTTTCGGAAATGGAAAAATTAGATTTCGTGCTGTTCAATGCGCCAGCTGAACGCTCGCAACGAATGAATGAGTTTCGACTTTGCCTTCAGAAAGTGCACGATGGCTCCCTGTTTGTGGTCAAACACATTCATCAAACCCCAGAACAGGCTTTAACATGGAAACTGATGCGGAACCACCCTGAAGTACGGGCAAGCATCGATCTTTATTCTTTAGGCGTTCTGTTTTTCAGAAAAGATTTGCCAAAATGCAAACTACGAATTAAAACGTAACAAAATGACTATTTACACCAAAACAGGCGACAAGGGCTCAACAGGACTCATCGGAGGAACCCGCGTTTTAAAGGACGACATCCGGTTGGAAGCCTACGGCAGCGTCGATGAACTGAATTCATTCCTGGGTTTGCTACTGGCTGAAGGCCTTGATCCGGTTGACGACGCTTTCAACCGGAATATACAGCACCGCCTTTTCAAAGTCGGTGCTTACCTAGCTACCGATCAGGAAAAGACTATGTTGAACATTGCTGACACCATTACGGATGAGAATCTGAGCGAAATCGAGGCTGAAATCGACCGCATCGTTTCCGGATTGCCCGAACTCAATCGGTTTATCATACCCGGTGGAAACAGGAAGGCAGGTTTATGTCACGTATGTCGGACCGTATGCCGTCGTGCCGAACGTTGCACGGTAGCCATATCTGAAAAATATCAGGTCCATCCGAACATCATAACCTACCTAAACAGGCTCTCGGATTACTTTTTTGTACTGGCAAGAAAATGCTGCCTATCAGACAGTTCAGAATTTTTTTGGGATAACACTAAATAAAAGCTGTAGCAATACTTGTTTTATCAGTATAATCGGTTATTTTTGCGACAAAATTGAAAAAGGCATAAAAACGAAAGCTATGTATTGGACACTGGAATTGGCATCAAAACTGGAAGACGCACCCTGGCCCGCCACAAAAGACGAACTAATTGATTATGCCATGCGTTCTGGCTCCCCGCTCGAAGTCATCGAAAACCTCCAGGAAATGGAAGACGAAGGGGAAATTTATGAAAGTATCGAAGACATCTGGCCCGATTATCCCAGCAAGGAGGACTTTTTCTTCAACGAAGAGGAATATTGATTTCTTCCTGTTTAAAATATCAAAATGGCTGCATTTACTTAAAATGCGGCCTTTTTTCATTTTTGTTCACAATTTTTCAGCTATTTCTCTGTTATATAGGCTGTACAATGACCAAACATGCCCTTTAAACTCCCCCATATCCGCCGAACCGCACTTTTTATTCTCCTGCTTTTATCAGGCTTCAGCGCTTCTGCACAATTCGATGCACAAACGAGCCAGTATATGCTGGCTCCAGGCACCTTTAACCCCGCTGTTGCCGGGGAAAGCAACGATTTGCTCCTAACCCTTCAGAACCGTCAGCAATGGGTTGGCATCGATGGAGCCCCCAGCACCTTGTTGGTCAACGTCACCATGCCTTTTGTACTGGGTAATCGCAAACATGGATTTGGCCTAATCATTGAAAAAGAATCCATCGGCCTGTTCAGCACCCAAACGCTTCAGTTGCAATATGCATATAAAAAGCAACTTAAGTCTGGCGTTTTGAGTTTCGGCATACAAGGAGGCATCCTGCAGGAAGGGTTCGACGGCAGCGGGATTCACATCCCCACCAGTGACTACCACATTACGACGGATGTCAGCATCCCAACAGGGACCCTGCAAGGGATCATTCCTGATTTGAGTGCAGGAACTTGGTATCAAAACGAACGTCTTTACGCCGGATTTTCTGTTTCCCACTTACTGGAAACCGCTGTCAATCTGAAAACCGGCCCAGACGATACGAGTGCAGATCCTCCCCAAATGGTCGCTTCCAGAACGTACTATTTAACAAACGGATACAATATTGTTTTACCAAACCCGTTATACACCGTGCAACCGTCCTTCCTCGTCAAGACGGATCTGACAGTCTGGCAACTCGATCTTTCCGGAAAAGTATTTTACAAGGAAAAGTTCTGGGGTGGTTTAGGCTGGAGGTTTCAGGACGCAGTCATCGTGATGGCCGGCATCAAGTTGCAACAAGGATTAAGCATTGGTTACTCTTACGATATAGCCACATCGGCAGTGGCAAATTTTTCTGGTGGAAGTCATGAACTGTTCATGAGTTACACCCGAAAAATCGGCACCGCCACTGTGAGTAAACGACAAAAAAGTGTACGCATATTATAAATTTATGAGAAAGACGATTTTTTTAGGTTTGACCAGCCTCTTGCTGTTTTCGTGCCATTCGTACGACAATGGTGAACTGACCAGCATAAAAAGTACTCCCTGGAGCGAACCAAATCCGTATGGAATGGTGTTAATTCAACAAGGAACCTTTGAATTGGGGCAGGCTGAAAATGACAGCATTTTCGGTTTGAACAGCCCTACCAAGCACGTTTCAGTCGCTCCCTTCTGGATGGACGAAACTGAAATCACCAACGGACAATACAAACAATTCATCAAATGGGTTTGTGATTCCATCATTCGTGAAAAGATGGCTGATCCTGCATTCGGAGGCAATGAAGAATACAAAATCACGGAAGATGCCAAAGGTGAAGCTGTTACACCGCATTTAAACTGGAAAATCCCCATACCGGATGCCAAAAGAGCCACCGAAGAAGAACTGACCGCCCTGAATTATCTGCGCGAAAAAGACGAAGTACTGGGAGGTTACCGCACCAATGTGGATAAAATCCTATACAAATATGAATGGTTCGATTATGAAGCCGCAGCCAAACGTTCCAACCAACTTAACGCCATGAAGCGCAACCGCAACACGGACATCATCGCTGCCAATCTGCCTAACGTGATGATAACCAAAGACACCGCTTACGTCACCGAAGCCGGTCAGGTTGTGAACACCTCCATCACCCGCCCATTGTCTTCTCGTTTTGACTTCCTTAATACCTGCATCGTAGCTATTTATCCCGACACTACCTGCTGGATCAATGACTTCACGAATGCATACAATGAGCCCTATTTGCTCAATTATTTCTCACATCCCGTCTACAATTCATATCCCGTGATCGGTGTTTCCTGGGAACAAGCCAACGCCTTCTGCCATTGGAGAACAGCTTATTTGAATGCTGCACTGAGCATTCGCGGCCAGAAAGCGATGGAATACAGGCTCCCAACCGAAGCCGAATGGGAATTTGCCGCCAGAGGCAAGCAAAAAGCCGCCAAATATCCTTGGAAAAGCGACAAGACCGATACGGAACGTGGTTGCTACTACGCCAACTTCAAGCCGACCAACGGTGGATACACCAACGACGGCCACATCGTGACGTCCAAGGTCGCATCCTATCCTGCCAACGAATACGGCCTTTTTGACATGGCCGGCAACGTAGCCGAATGGACTTCAACCACTTGGAGCGAATCTGCTTTCGAAGACATGAACGACCTGAATCCAAGCATCCAGACCAACGCCAGTGTAAATGATGCCTACATCAACAAGCGCAAAGTGGTACGCGGTGGATCCTGGAAAGACGCAGCCCGTTTCGTGCAGGTGAGCAACCGCACTTATGAGTATCAGAACGAAACCCGTTCCTATATCGGTTTCCGCTGTGTTCGCAGCCAAATCGGTGAAACCAGACTAACAAAATAATACGAAATCCTATGATATCCAAAATCAAAGCCTTCCGCATACACCTTTCCATTTTTCTGGGAAGCTACCGTGGAAAAACCATTTTTAATCTGTTTTATGGTCTTGGTGCCTCAGTGGCCATCCTCGGAACGTTGTTTAAACTGTTGCATCTGGATGGAGCCAACGTCATGTTGTCCCTAGGACTGGGTACGGAAGTGTTTATCTTTGCCATTTCAGCTCTCGAACCACCCTATCGCAATTACCATTGGGAATACGTTTTCCCGATTCTGAAAACACATGCTGATGAAGATCGCCCCGATTTTCAAAACTTACCAGGTGGGCAAGTAACCGAAGGCATGACCCCTGAAGTTTATGTTGGTGACACCACCATTCCAGGTGAAGAAAAAACTACGACCACCAATTTTCAGGGTGGTGCTCAGGCAGTTGGAACGGTCTATGTCGGCGGAGCACCTTCCGGAGGCGGTGTTCCCTATACGCCCCACCGCAATTCCATGGCTGGTGTAACACCCGAACAAGCCCGTGAAAACTATGGTATTCCTCCTCAGGTGCCCATTTCAGACGAAGACGCAGCAACCCTGACCGACAGTATTAAGAAGATGGGTGAAGCCGTTTCGCAACTTAACAACTTGGCCGACATTACGATGGTCACCGAGAACTACATCAGCAAACTCTCCGGCATGGCCGATAATCTGAACCGTTTCAGCGACGCCACAGGTTCCCTGGCCGAAGTGTCCAATGTGTTGCTCGACTCCTACAGGAACGTCACCGAAAATTCGGACGAGATTTCAGCCAATTCAAAAGGTTATGTGGAACAAATGGGCAACCTGAACCGCAACCTTTCTGGACTGAACACCATTTACGAAATACAGCTCAAGAGTGTCAGCTCCCAGATAGACACTATCGACCGCGTCAACAAAGGTCTGGTTCACATCCGCGAAATGTATGAAAGCTCCACGGGTGACAGCGACCGTTTCAGCAAGGAAACCGAAGCCATGGCCGACAACCTAGCCAGATTGAACCTGGTCTATGCCCGCATGCTCGAAGCCATGTCGCCCAACGCCATTTTCGCCAATATGATGGCCGGTGGCATGAACGCTGCCCACACCCCCGAAGCACCTGTCAAAGCCGAAGAAACCGACGGAAAGGAATCCTAATGATGATCTGTAAAATAACAACACACCGCAATGCCTGCCAGTAACGCCCCCGAAACTCCGAGGCAGCGAATGATCGGCCTGATGTACATCATTCTGTTGTGCTTGCTGGCGCTGAACGTTTCGTCCGAAGTGCTCCACGGCTTTGAGCTGGTGGACGATAGCCTAACGACCAGTACGCAGAATTCCAGTGCCCAGAACAATGTTTTGTACGAGGACTTCAGCAAAAGCTACAAGCATAACCCTGATAAAGTAAAGGAATGGTACGAACGCGCCCTCGACTTGAAACGCCGTTCGGACAACCTGTACAACCAGATTGGCCAACTGAAAATGGAAGTAGTCCGTGAATCAGACGGCAAGAAGGCCGACGTGCACAACATCCAGCGCGCCGACAACCTCGATGCCGCTTCTACCGTTTTGATGCCGCCCAACAGCCACAAAGCCAGACAACTGAAATTTGCCATTGAGAAATACCGCGACTACATCGTCAAACTCGTCAGCGACAGTTTGAAACGCAAAGTTATCCTTGACAACTTCAACACCAAACCTACTCCTCGTGCCAAAAAAGCCGGTCATACCTGGGAAAGTTCCATGTTCGAAAACATGCCTGTCGGTGCTGTAGCCACTATTTTCACCAAAATGCAGAACGACATCCGTTATGCCGAAGGCGAAGTGTTGCATGAACTCATCAACAACATCGACGTCAAGGACTTCCGCGTGAACCAAATCAAGGCCTACGTCATCGCCAACTCCGAAAACGTGATGCGTGGCAGTGCCTACCGTGCTCACATTGTTTTATCGGCTGAAGACTCCACCCAGCGTCCCAACGTCTATGTCAACGGTCGAATGCTCGATGCTTCCCGCAGAGGTCTGTTCGAAATCACCACCAGCAAATCAGGCATTTTCCCGGTTAAGGGCTACCTCGAATTGAGGCGCGGTGACGGAACGTTGCAACAATATCCGTTTGAACAGAAATACACGGTGGTCGAACCCATGGCGACTGTTTCCAACACGATGATGAATGTGTTGTATGCAGGCATCAACAATAAGCTCAGCATATCCGTTCCGGGTGTACCCAACAACTTGATCAGCGCCAACATCAGTAATGGTAGTTTGTCACGTTCAGGTGATGTGTGGGTTGCCAGGCCAACTGCCATCGGAAAGGAATGTATCGTCACTGTTTCAGCTATTATGGATGGAAAAAGCCGTGTTGTCACAACGTCAACGTTTAGGGTTCGTCCATTGCCTGAAGCCAGAGCCTTTATTCTTTACACAGACAATAATGGCGTTGAACGTCGTTACAAAGGTGGAACGGGCTTTTCCAAAGCAAAACTCCTCTCCACATCGGGTATCATTGCTGCTTTGGATGACGATCTTTTAGAAGTGGACTTCACCGTTCTGTCGTTCAAAACCACCATTTACGACTCCATGGGGAATTCCAAAGACGAAATCTCACAAGGTTCAAAATTCTCGGACAATCAGCTTTTGCAAATACGTTCCCTATCCCGTGGCAAACGTCTTTGGGTGACCGGCATCCGTGCAGTCGGGCCCGATAAAGTAGAACAAATGCTTCCTCCGATGGAAGTCATCATCAACTAATTAAACCATTGCCTCATGAATATGAATCGCATAAAAGGAATAATCATTGCATGCACCTTAAGCTTAACAGCAACCGTGTTCTGCCAGACGACGCAAACCAAACAGACCACAGCCGACAAGCAGGACGACTTTCCTGAAGTCTCCATTAAAAAAAGTAAGATCGCCGAAACCCAACAAGCTAGAGGCGAAGATGTTTTGTGGAAACGCGACGTTTACCGCATGGTTGATCTTCTGAATGAGAACAACGGTGCCCTCTACTTCCCAGTGGAACCAACTGCCGAACGCCAGAACTTGTTCTGCACCATCTTCAGTATGGTAGCAAAAGGTCAGTTGACAGCGTATGAATACCCCATGAGCGGAAGCGAAGTTTTTTCGGATGAATCTGTAGTGAAATTCAAAGTTCTACTAAAGACATTTGAAATTCCTTACAAGGAAAAAGCCGATCCGAAAAAGGCAGGTGCTTTCATTTATGATATCGACGCCATCGATTTTCCAAGTAGTGAAGCCACCCTTTTTTATGTTAAAGAAGTGTATTACCTCGATCAGCGGAATTCGACCATGCACATAAAGACCTTGGCCCTATGTCCAGTCCTGATTCGAGAAGACGAAACGGGGCAAATACAAAAAAAACCCATGTTTTGGGTTACCTTTGAAAACCTAAAAGAAGCGTTGTCTCGAATTCCGGTTTCAGCCGACACCATCAACAGTGTAAGTCGCATGACTGCTTACGATTTCTTCAATCAACACCGTTACAAAGGCGATATTTACAGGGTTTCCAATCCTCGCAGTCAATCTCTGTACGATTATTGCCGAACTCCTGAAGATATTGCCAAAGAACAGGTTCGCCTCGAAAAGGAACTGAAAGATATGAGCGACAAACTCTGGGAACCCAGCCAACGTGAAATGCGTGCAGCCGAAACTCAGAAAGATGCTGAGGCTAAGGCTGCTGCAAAGAAAGCCAAGGAAGCTGCAGCAAAAGTTCCTAAGAAACCGGTTGCCACTGCAAAAAAGGACGTACCAAAGGCTCCGGTCGAAGCACCTAAAAATCCTTAAAAAGTAGTATCTTTTCGGCGTTTTAAGTATCTTTGGATGACTCCTCTACAAAATCAATAGTACATGAACAACAATTACTGTGTTATAATGAGCGGCGGCATCGGAAGCCGCTTTTGGCCAGCCAGTCGAACCACGTACCCAAAGCAGTTTCTTGATTTCTTCGGTACCGGTCGCTCCCTGCTTCAGCAGACCTTTGACCGCTTTCGTCAAATCATCCCGGTCGAAAACATCTTCATCGTCACCAATAAGATTTATAAGGAGCTCACCATGGAGCAACTGCCGGAACTGAAAGAAAATCAGATCCTGCTGGAACCTCAGCGTCGGAACACCGCCCCCTGTATCGCGTTCGCCGCAAACCGCATTCGGGCCATCAATCCCAACGCCAATATGGTGGTTGCACCCTCCGACCATCTTATCCTTAGAGAACAGGACTTTTTATTCCGCATCAATGAGGGATTGACATTCGTCAGCAATCACAAGACCCTGCTCACACTCGGCATGAAACCCAATCGGCCCGAAACCGGTTATGGCTACATCCAGATTGATGCCGAACAGATGGACAACATCAACAAAGTCAAAACCTTCACCGAAAAGCCCGACAGCGCACTTGCCAAGGTTTTTGTTGACAGTGGCGAATTCATGTGGAATTCAGGTATTTTCCTCTGGAACGTGCAAACCATCCTTTCAGCCTTCGATGAATTGCTTCCGGACATAGCCAGCCGTTTCAACACCGGTCAGGAATACTTCAACACCCTTGGTGAAACTAAATTCATTGATTCCATTTTCCCGGCTTGTCCCAATATTTCTATCGACTATGGCATTCTGGAAAAAGCATCCAACGTCTATGTCATCTCCGCAGACTTCGGCTGGTCCGACTTAGGCACTTGGGGTTCACTGCATGATTTGTCCGAAAAAGATGCCGACAATAATGCCGTGCTCAAATGCAAAGCCATGTTCTACAACAGCCACGACAATCTGGTATCACTGGCTAATGGTAAATTGGCCGTAATCAGCGACTTGGATGGCTATATCGTAACCGAATCTGAAAACGTCTTGTTGATTTGCAAAAAAGAAAAGGAGCAGGAAATCCGCCAGTTTGTTATAGATACCCAAATGAAAGTCGGCGACGCCTATATATAATTAACGGTGTATAATTAACGGTGTATAATTAACGGTATCTCATCAGCGACGGTGTGTTTTCTTTTTCAATTCAAAGGTTACACCCAAGTATTTACGACGTACAATCTCATTCGCAGCCAATTCCTCAGGAGTTCCCTGAAATTGAATCTTCCCTTCAAAAAGCATGTAAGCCCTGTCCGTAATGGATAGGGTTTCCTGTACATTGTGGTCGGTGATGAGAATTCCAATATTCTTGGTCACCAGGTTGGATACAATTTGCTGAATATCATCCACCGCTATTGGATCGACGCCGGCAAAAGGTTCATCCAACATGATGAATTTGGGACTGATGGCCAGACAGCGGGCAATTTCAGTACGACGCCGTTCACCTCCAGAAAGACGGTCACCAATATTCTTACGGACTTTCTCCAAGTGGAATTCCGCTATAAGACTTTCCAGTTTCTCTTTCTGCTCTGCTTTAGGCATCTTTGTCATTTGTAAGACACAACGGATGTTGTCTTCCACGGACATTTTCCGGAAAACAGAAGCTTCCTGAGCCAGATAGCCGATGCCGCTTTGCGCCCTTCTGTAAACGGGGTAACCGGTGATATCTGTCTTACCGAGGAATATTTTTCCTTCATTCGGAATAACCAGACCCGTCGTCATGTAGAACGTCGTTGTCTTCCCGGCACCGTTTGGCCCCAACAACCCAACTATTTCGCCCTGATGGAGCTCAATCGACACATGATCGACCACCGTTCGGTTGCGGTATCGTTTCACCAGATTTTCAGTGCGCAGCACCAACTCCTCTTCGGGTTCCTGATCAATCAGTTGTTCCTGATCAACGGGTACCTGTTCGGCCATTTCCAATTCGGAGTGTTCCAGTTCGGACATACAGTCTTCTGTTTTAACGCGGTTTCGCTTGCAAAAATACGAAAAGTACGCGGATTTTACGTGCCCTTTACAAGGATTAAAGTATATTTGCACGAATATGGAAATGCTTTATTTATGAACCTTATAGAACACGTCGGGAAATATAGCCTACTCATGTACCGCACTTTTTCGTTACCTCAGCGCTGGAAACTTTTTTTTAAGCAACTCTGGCGGGAAATCGAAAAACTGGGTGCTGATTCTCTGGTTATCACCTTCATCATCTCCATTTTCATCGGAGCCGTGATGACGATGCAGACCCAGATGAACATCGAGAACCCGCTCCTGCCTCGGTACACGGTCGGGTTGGTGACCCGCGACACGCTGCTTCTCGAATTCTGTTCCAGTATCATGTGCCTCATCCTGGCCGGCAAGGTTGGATCCAATATCGCTTCTGAAATAGGAACCATGCGCATCTCAGAACAGATCGACGCCATGGAAATCATGGGTGTGAACAGCGCCAACTACATCATTCTTCCTAAAATCATCGGATTCATGGTGTTTATCCCTTTCTTAGTGATCTACAGCATGTTTTTTGGATTGGTCGGTGGTTATCTCATCTCCGTTTTTACTGATCTGATAACCCCAGCAACGTATATTTACGGTATTCAGTACTGGTTTATCCCGTGGTATGTCTATTATTCCATCATCAAGTCTGTCATTTTCGCCTTTATCATAACCTCTGTTTCATCCTATTATGGCTATTATTCCTATGGAGGAGCCCTTGATGTCGGTAGATCCAGCACCAGTGCCGTAGTCAATAGCAGCATTATCATCCTGTTGCTCAATGTGATCCTCACTAAAATCCTGCTTGCATCATGATCCTGCTCGAAAACGTCCATAAAACCTTTGACGACAAAGAAGTGCTCAAAGGCATCGACACCGTTTTTGAAACGGGCAAGACCAATCTCATCATTGGCCAGAGCGGATCCGGAAAAACGGTACTGCTTAAATGTGTAGTCGGACTTTTAGAACCGACTTCCGGCGACATCTTTTACGACGGCAGAAGTCTGGCGGCCATGGGCAAGAACGAACGCACCCAACTACGCAGCGAATTGGGCATGCTTTTCCAGGGTTCTGCCCTCTTCGATTCCCTTACAACCCAGGACAATGTCTTATTCCCTTTGCGGATGTTTTCAGACATGAGCGACCACGACAAACTTAAACGCGCCCGTTATTGCCTGGATCGTGTCGGACTGACAGGAGCTTATAATAAGTTCCCTTCCGAAATCAGCGGCGGTATGCAGAAACGTGCTGCCATTGCCCGCGCCATCGCCCTAAACCCAAGATATCTGTTTTGTGACGAACCCAATTCAGGTCTTGACCCGCTGACTTCCATCAAAATCGATGAACTTATATCAGATATTACCGAGGAATATCAAATGACCACCATCATCAACACCCACGACATGAACTCCGTGATTTCAATGGGAGAAAAGGTCATTTTTATCTACGATGGCGAAAAGGGTTGGGAAGGCACCAAAGAAGAAATCTTCACAGCTACCGACCATCACTTGCGCGAATTTGTCTTTGCCTCCAAATTTTTCCAGAAATCCGTGGAACTTACTACCAAATAACACCGGTTATGAAAGTACTCTCCTACAACCTCAATGGCGTTCGCTCCGCTTTAAACAAAGGATTGGCAGATTATCTGAAAGTAGAAGATGCCGATATTGTCTGTTTCCAGGAAACCAAGGCTCAGCCTGACCAAATTGATACCGAACTGTTTTGGGAAGCCGGTTACCCCCATTGTTTCTACCACTCTGCCCTAAAAAAAGGATATAGTGGCGTTGCCATCCTTTCCAAAGTGCAACCCGACCATGTCGAAATCGGAATGAGCAACCACAAATACGACAGCGAAGGCCGTGTGATCCGTGCCGACTTCGGTAATTTCAGCGTACTGTGTGTCTATGTGCCTTCCGGTAGCATGGGCGATGCACGTCAGGATTTCAAGATGGAATTCTTAGCCGACTTCCTTCCCTTCTTAACCGAATTACGTAAAGAACGCCCAAACCTGCTCATCTGCGGCGACTTCAACATTTGCCACAAGCCCATCGACATCAACCACCCCGAACGCCACAACAACATGTCTGGATTCCTGCCCGAAGAACGTACTTGGTTCGACCATTTGGTGGAAAGCGGGTTCATCGATACATTCCGCGAATTCGACCAGAGCTCTGAAAGATACAGTTGGTGGAACTACCGTACTTTTGCACGCGAACGCAACCTCGGTTGGCGCATCGATTACCACCTCATCACTCCACCGTTGCGTGACAGCCTCACAGGAGCCCAGATTCACGACAGCATTATCCACTCAGATCATTGCCCTGTTTCGGCCGTATTAAGTCTCTAACGACCTTCAACCATGGCACGCGCACACGATTCCTCTTTCGCCCTGCGAATGGCCTTCTTTATCGGAGCTGCCATCATCACTATCGCATCAACGCTGTTCTCCAACCGTTTGGCTAAAGATCTTGCTTTGGAAGAACGTAAGAAGATGGAACTCTTGGCCGAAGCCATCCGACTTTTTACGACAGAGCAAGATGAAGGGGTTCAAATGGACTATACGCTGGTTTCAAAAATCATCGAAGGGAACACCAATATTCCGGTAGTATTAGTCGATGATAAAGGGGTCGTCCTTAGTCACAACAATCTGGGGCTTAAGAATGAGAACGACACAGCTGAACTGGGTGCTATCACTCGAGCTATGATTGTTCACAATCAATTCGTCGAAGTGAAAATCAGTAAGGATGTCTCCCATTTTTTCTACTATCAGGACTCCAAACTGTTGCGCAAGCTAACCTACTTCCCGTTTGTACAACTTATTGTGATGTTCATTTTCCTGCTGATAACCCTTTCAGCGCTCAATTCCTCCAACCGGGCGGAGCAAGACCGCGTCTGGGTCGGATTGTCCAAAGAAACAGCCCACCAACTCGGAACCCCTATTTCTTCCCTAATGGCTTGGGTTGAATTGCTTAAGTTGAAAAATGTGGATGCCAAACTCCTCGACGAAATGGACAAAGATACTCAGCGACTTCAAACCATCGCCCAGCGCTTTTCCAAAATCGGCTCCAAGTCAGAAACCACACCTCAGGACATCAAACCCGCTCTGGAAAACGCCGTCCAATATATGCGGAACCGCAGCTCCCGCAAAATCACCATTACAACGCACACACCGAATGAATCGCTACCCGTTTATCTAAATGTGCCCCTCTTCGAATGGGTCATCGAGAACCTCTGCAAAAACGCCATTGATGCCATGGAAGCCACCGGCAAAATCGACATCACCCTCACCCCGGAACACAAACACCTCCTCATCGACGTGACCGACACCGGAAAAGGTATTGCCAAATCCAATTTCAAAACCGTCTTCAAGCCCGGTTACACTACTAAAGCCCGCGGCTGGGGTTTAGGCCTATCCCTTGTCAAACGCATCATTGAAGAAAACCACAACGGCAAGATTTTCATTAAATCCTCCGAGCTCGGCAAAGGCACTACTTTCCGCATCATCTTAAAGAAGGCTTGATTCATTCGTCACTTTATATAAGGGGCTTTTGGGAATAAAGGGCTGCACCCCATTCGGCGAAGCCCGTGAAGTCGCATTCTTCGTTTTGACATCTATCAGCACTTACAAACGACCCCCATCATCCGGAATAGGATTGAAAATAATCACAGGTGGAAGCCACTTTTTTACTATCGAGGTAAGGGCACTTCCTCCATTACAAATTTTTAATTCTTCTTCATTCAAAGATTCAAGATTTTTACAACATTCAAGATTCATAAGATTCGATTTTAGACCTATTATGGCGTAAACGCAAAAAGGGCTGCATCCATATCGGCGCAGCCCCTTTTAAATAGTTCGTAGTGCTCGTTAGAGTTCTTCGTCACCAATTTCTTCCATATCCAGAACAGTCTTTCTGGAGGCATTCAGTCGGTCGAAATCTTCTTTGGAACCTACAATCAGTTTGTCAAAATCACGCTGACCGGTACCGGCAGGAATCAAATGACCACAGATCACATTTTCCTTCAGACCTTCGAGACGGTCAACCTTACCCTGGATGGCAGCTTCATTCAATACCTTAGTCGTTTCCTGGAAGGAAGCGGCAGACATGAAGCTGTTGATTTGCAAAGCAGCACGGGTGATACCCTGTAGGATCTGGTTTGACGTGGCAGGTATGGCGTCACGGGTTTCAACCAGTTTCAGGTCACGACGTTTCAGTGAAGAATTTTCGTCACGCAGTTTGCGGGCTGTTACGATCATACCAGGTTTCAGGTTGAGAGAATCACCAGCTTCCAGCACCACTTTCTTGCCCCAGATACGGTCATTTTCTTCCATGAATTCGTTCTTGTCGATCAGTTGCTGTTCGAGGAAGCGGGTATCACCTGCGTCCACAATTTCAACCTTACGCATCATTTGACGAACAATTACTTCGTAGTGTTTATCATTGATTTTCACACCCTGCAGCCGGTATACGTCCTGAACTTCGTTCACAATGTATTCCTGAACAGCCGTCGGGCCCTTAATGGCCAGAATGTCGGCAGGCGTGATCACACCGTCTGAAAGCGGCGTTCCGGCACGTACGAAGTCATTCACCTGAACAAGAACCTGTTTAGTCAAAGGCACCATGTACTTTTTGACTTCACCAGTCTTGGACTGAATCACGATTTCACGGTTACCGCGTTTGACGCGACCGAATTCGATGATTTCACCGTCGATTTCTGAAACCACGGCAGGATTGGACGGGTTACGGGCTTCAAACAGCTCGGTGACACGGGGAAGACCCCCGGTAATATCACCAGCCTTGGCAACCGCACGCGGAATCTTGACAAGGATATCACCGGCTACGATGTGTTCACCGTCTTCTTTCAACAAGTGGGCACCGGCAGGTAAGTTATAAGTACGCAGACGTTCACCAGATTCATCCAATACGTGAATGGACGGGATACGCGTACGGTCCTTGGGTTCAATGATGATCTTTTCCTTCATCTTCGTCGTATCATCGGTATAGGAGTTGAAGGTCACGCCTTCTTCGACTGAGTCGAATTCCAGTTTACCGGACTGTTCCGAGATGATGGTCGCATTGTAAGGATCCCATTCGCAGATCTTTACGCCTTTGGCTACGCGATCGCCGGGATTGAAATACAATTTTGAACCGTACGGAATATTCTGAGTGGTCAGTATTACTTTAGTGACGGGTTCGATCAGTCGAAGTTCACCGTAACGGCCAACGACGATCTGAACGGTTGCTCCGTTGTCTTCTTTTGCATCCACAGCACGAAGCTCATCAATTTCAAGGATGGCATCATGGTGGGCTACAATCGATGATTCGGCTTTTACGTTACCCGCAACCCCCCCGACGTGGAACGTACGGAGTGTCAGCTGCGTTCCCGGCTCCCCGATGGACTGAGCGGCGATAACACCAACCGCTTCACCTCGCTGAACCAGTTTCCCGGTAGCAAGGTTACGGCCGTAACACTTGGAACAAACACCCTTCTTGGATTCGCAGGTGAGCACCGAGCGGATTTCTACGCGTTCAATGGGTGAAGCCTGAATCTTGAGGGCGACGTCTTCAGTGATTTCCTGTCCTGATTCAACCAATAATTCATTGGTGATGGGGTGATAGACATCATGCACGGAAACACGTCCCAAGATGCGTTCGAACAAAGTAGCCACTTTCTTTATTTCGGTAGCAGCCAAACCACGGAGAGTACCGCAGTCTTCTTCGTTGATGATCACATCGTGTGAAACGTCTACCAGACGACGCGTCAGATAACCGGCATCAGCCGTTTTCAAAGCCGTATCGGCAAGACCCTTACGGGCACCGTGGGTAGAGATGAAGTACTCAAGTACGGAAAGACCTTCCTTAAAGTTGGAAAGAATCGGGTTTTCAATGACCTGACCACCTTCTGCACCGGATTTTTGCGGTTTGGCCATAAGACCACGCATACCGGACAGCTGACGAATCTGTTCCTTGCTACCACGAGCACCAGAGTCAAGCATCATATATACAGAGTTGAAACCTTGGTTGTCGGTTTCCAACTGTTTCATCAGAATGTTGGAGAGTTTGGCATTCACACCACCCCAAACGTCGATAATCTTGTTGTAACGTTCGTTGTTGGTGATTGCACCCATGGAGTATTCAGCCACGATGGAATCGACTTCGTCGTAACCTTCCTGAACCAGTGCTTCCTTTTCCTTCGGAACGATAACGTCACCCAAGTTGAAGGACAGACCACCCTTGAAGGCCATCGAGTAACCCAGATCCTTGATATCGTCAAGGAACTGTGCCGTACGAGCCACACCGCAAGCAGCGATGACGCGTCCGATAATGTCACGCAGCGATTTCTTGGTCAGGATTTCATTGATGTAACCAACCTTTTCAGGGACGAATTCGTTGACCATCACACGACCAACAGAAGTATCCGTCAGTTTAATGGTGGGCTGACCGTTTTCATCCAAATCGTGTACACGAACTTTTACATTGGCGTGCAAAGCAACTTTGCCTTCGTTATAGGCGATGGTAGCTTCTTCCGGTGAATAGAAAATCAGGTTTTCACCCATTGCTCCCTGACGAAGTTTGGTCATGTAATACAGACCAAGTACCATGTCCTGTGAAGGAACGGTGATAGGAGCACCATTGGCGGGGTTCAAAATATTGTGTGATGCAAGCATCAGCATCTGGGCTTCCAAAACAGCTTCGTTACCGAGCGGAAGATGCACAGCCATCTGGTCACCGTCAAAGTCGGCATTGAAAGCCGTACAGGAAAGTGGGTGCAACTGGATTGCTTTTCCTTCGATCAGTTTCGGCTGGAAAGCCTGAATACCAAGTCTGTGCAACGTCGGAGCACGGTTCAAAAGAACCGGATGGCCCTTCATCACATACTCTAGAATGTCCCAGACAACCGGGTCCTTGCGGTCTACGATTTTCTTGGCGGATTTTACCGTTTTCACGATGCCGCGCTCAATTAGTTTGCGGATGATGAACGGTTTGTATAGTTCAGCGGCCATATCCTTTGGAATACCGCATTCGTGCATTTTGAGTTCAGGGCCTACGACAATAACCGAACGGGCTGAATAGTCCACACGTTTACCGAGCAAGTTCTGACGGAAACGACCTTGTTTACCTTTCAAAGAGTCTGAAAGCGATTTCAAAGGACGGTTGGCATCCGTTTTAACGGCGCTGGATTTGCGGGAGTTATCGAACAAAGAGTCGACAGCTTCCTGCAACATGCGCTTTTCGTTACGAAGGATCACTTCAGGAGCCTTGATTTCGATCAAACGTTTCAGACGGTTGTTGCGAATGATGACACGACGGTACAAGTCATTCAAGTCGGAAGTGGCGAAACGGCCACCATCCAAAGGAACCAACGGACGCAGTTCAGGAGGAATAACAGGTACGATCTTCACGATCATCCATTCCGGCTTGTTGCGCAGTCTGGACATACGGAACGATTCAACCACCTGCAGACGTTTCAAAGCTTCGGTTTTGCGTTGCTGTGAACCATCGGTGCTGGCGCGGTGACGCAATTCGAAGGAAAGAGCATCCAAGTCAATGCGTTGAAGCATATCGTGGATAGCATCCGCTCCCATTTTCGCGATGAACTTGTTGGGATCGGAATCTTCCAGCAATTGATTTTCGCGAGGCAGCGTTTCCAAGATGTCCAGGTATTCTTCTTCAGAAATGAGGTCATCTTTCTTGACTCCGTCATTTTCCTTGATACCGGCATTAATCACCACATAACGTTCGTAGTAGATGATGGAGTCCAGTTTCTTGGTTGGCAGACCCAGCAGATAACCGATTTTATTTGGCAGTGAACGGAAATACCAGATGTGTGCCACCGGCACGACCAACTGAATGTGACCCATGCGTTCGCGACGTACCTTCTTCTCGGTCACTTCCACACCGCAACGGTCGCAGACAATGCCTTTGTAGCGAATACGCTTGTATTTGCCGCAATGACATTCGAAATCCTTTACCGGGCCAAAAATCCGTTCGCAGAACAATCCATCGCGCTCGGGCTTATAGGTACGGTAATTGATGGTTTCGGGTTTCAACACTTCGCCGCTCGACATTTCGAGGATTTCCTCCGGGGAGGCCAAGCCAATCGAAATCTTCGAAAAACCGCTCTTTGCTTTTGTTTCTTTTCTAAAAGCCATATTGTGTATGAGTAATTAACCGTTTATACTTAATCCATTTGGATGCTGAGACACAATCCTCTCAATTCATGCAGAAGCACGTTCAGTGATTCCGGAATACCGGGTTGCGGCATCGGATCGCCCTTCACAATGGCTTCGAAAGCCTTGCTGCGACCTACCACGTCATCGGACTTGATGGTCAGGATTTCCTGGAGGATGTGTGCGGCACCGAATGCTTCGAGTGCCCAAACTTCCATTTCCCCGAAACGCTGACCCCCGAACTGTGCTTTACCACCGAGGGGTTGCTGTGTGATTAAAGAGTATGGACCGATGGAACGGGCATGCATCTTATCGTCGACCATGTGACCCAGTTTCAGCATGTAAACCACACCGACTGTAGCTGTTTGGTCGAAGCGTACACCAGTACCACCATCGTACAGATAACATTTGCCATAGTGAGGAACACCCGCTTTGTCTGCCCATGAATCCAAATCGTCAAGGCTTGCGCCGTCAAAAATCGGAGTGGCGAACTTCAGGTCGAGTTCTTTACCGCACCAACCGAGGACTGTTTCGAAAATCTGTCCAAGGTTCATACGGGAAGGTACACCCAGCGGATTCAAAACGATATCGACTGTTGTTCCATCTTCGAGGAACGGCATGTCTTCCTGACGTACGATGCGGGATACAATACCCTTGTTACCGTGACGTCCGGCCATTTTGTCACCGACGCGGATCTTACGTTTCTTGGCGATATACACTTTAGCCATCTGAATGATGCCGGCAGGCAACTCATCACCAATCGTGATGTTGAACTTCTTGCGTTTCATGAGGGCATCCAGTTCCTTGTGCTTGCGCAGGTAATTCAGGATCAGGTCGCGGATCATGTCATTCTTCGCATTGTCAGTGGTCCATTTGCTGACCTGAACAGAGGAGTAATTGATTTCACTCAGATTCTTGGCGCTGAACTTTGCGCCTTTGGCAATCACTTCGGTACCGAGGTTGTCCTTAACACCCTGAGAAGTCTTGCCGTTGGTCAGTACGATCAACTTTTCAATCAAGAGAGCTTTCAGCTTGGTTGCTGATTCTTCGAATTCCTCGTCAATTTTCGGCAGAAGCGCTTTATCAGTGAGACGTGACTTACGGTTCTTCATCGCTTTGGAGAAGAGGCGTTTGTCAATGATCACACCACGCAGGGACGGAGTTGCTTTCAAAGAAGCATCTTTCACATCACCGGCCTTGTCACCGAAAATGGCACGAAGCAGTTTTTCTTCAGGTGAAGGATCGGATTCCCCTTTCGGAGTGATCTTACCGATCAGGATGTCACCCGGTACGATATGTGCACCAATGCGCACGATACCGTTTTCATCCAAATCTTTAGTGGCTTCTTCACTCACATTGGGTATGTCTGAAGTCAATTCTTCGAGACCGCGTTTGGTTTCGCGAACTTCCAACGTGTATTCGTCTACGTGAACGGAAGTAAAGATATCTTCGCGAACCATACGTTCGTTCAATACGATAGCATCTTCAAAATTGTAACCTTTCCACGGCATGAAGGCCACTTTCAGGTTGCGTCCGAGTGCCAGTTCTCCGTTTTCAGTGGAATAACCTTCCGTCAGCAATTGACCGTCCGTTACCCGATCGCCTTTGTGAATGATGGGGCGCAAGTCGATGGTCGTGCTTTGGTTGGTTTTCTGGAACTTGGGTATGATATAGGTTTTGATCGAATCGTTGAAGCTAACAAATTCTTCTTCTTCGCTGCGGTCATATTTAATGCGGATAGTCGTTGCATCAACGTATTCGACTATGCCTTCGCCTTCTGCCATCAATTGGGTACGAGAGTCACGGATCAATTGTCCTTCCAGACCTGTTCCAACAATTGGCGCTTCGCTGCGGATCAGCGGCACTGCCTGACGCATCATGTTGGATCCCATGAGGGCACGGTTGGCATCATCGTGTTCGAGGAATGGAATCAAAGCAGCTGCGATGGAAGCAATCTGCGTAGGTGAAACGTCCATTAGCTTGACTTCCTGAGGACTCACCACAGGAAAGTCTGCATCCAGACGGGATTTAATACGCGAGAGGATAAAGGTACCATCTTCTTTCAAAGGAGCATTCCCTTGAGCGATGATCTTGCCTTCTTCTTCTTCAGCTGTCATATAAATCACATCACCAAGATCAACCTTGCCATTTTCTACTTTTCTATAGGGCGTTTCGATAAACCCGAGCTTGTTGATCTTTGCATAGACACAAAGAGACGAAATCAAACCGATGTTCGGGCCTTCAGGTGTTTCAATCGGGCAAAGACGGCCATAGTGGGTATAGTGTACGTCACGGACTTCAAAACCGGCACGTTCGCGAGAAAGACCGCCAGGTCCGAGAGCAGACATACGACGTTTGTGCGTCATTTCGGCCAACGGATTGGTTTGGTCCATAAATTGCGAAAGAGCATTGGTTCCAAAGAAAGAATTGATCACGGACGAAATCGTCTTGGCATTGATCAGTTCAACCGGAGCGAATACTTCGTTGTCACGAACGTTCATACGCTCGCGGATGGTACGGGCCATACGGGCGAGACCAACACCGAACTGGTTGTTCAGCTGTTCGCCAACGGTACGTACACGACGGTTGCTTAAGTGGTCGATATCGTCCACGTCAGCATTGGAATTCACCAGTTCGATCAGGTATTTTATGATCTCGATGATGTCTTCCTTGGTCAACACCTTCACATTCATTTCTGTGGAGAGGTGTAATTTTTTATTGATACGGTAGCGACCTACTTCACCGAGGTCATACCTTTTTTCAGAGAAGAACAGGTTCTGAATGACTTCGCGTGCACTGGCATCATCGGCCGGTTCTGCATTGCGCAGCTGACGATAAATGTACAGTACAGCTTCTTTTTCAGAGTTGCTGGGGTCCTTCTGCAAGGTGTTATAAATGATTCCGTAGTCGGACATGCCGGCATCTTCCTTGTGCAGAAGAATGGTGGAGCAACCTGATTCTACAATTTCATCGATGTGGTCATTCTCAAGAATGGTTTCGCGGTCGATGACAACTTCATTACGCTCAATCGAAACAACTTCACCGGTATCTTCGTCCACGAAGTCTTCCACCCAGCTTTTCAGCACACGGGCAGCAAGCTTACGGCCAATCAAACGTTTCAGGGCAGCTTTCGACACCTTGACTTCTTCAGCCAAGTTGAAAATTTCCAAAATGTCCTTATCGGTTTCAAAACCGATGGCACGCAACAAAGTGGTTACAGGCAATTTCTTTTTACGATCAATGTATGCATACATGACATTGTTGATGTCTGTAGCAAATTCGATCCAGGAGCCCTTGAATGGAATGATACGAGCCGAATACAGTTTAGAACCGTTGGCATGCAGGCTTTGTCCGAAGAATACGCCCGGCGAACGGTGCAGCTGCGAAACGATGACACGTTCAGCTCCATTGACGACAAAAGTCCCTTTAGGGGTCATATAAGGAATCGCTCCCAAGTATACGTCCTGAAACTTAGTTTCAAAATCTTCGTGATCGGGATCGGTACAGTACAACTTCAGTCTGGCCTTCAAAGGCACATTATACGTCAATCCGCGTTCTATGCACTCGTCGATGGAATAACGGGGCGGATCAATGTAATAATCCAAAAATTCAAGAACAAAGTTGTTGCGGGTGTCTGCAATGGGAAAGTTTTCGGTGAAAACTTTATAGAGGCCCTCGTTTTTACGTCTTTCGGGCGGAGTATCCAATTGCAGGAAGTCCTGGAATGACTTCAATTGCACTTCCAAGAAATCCGGATAGTCGAGCGGACTCTGGATGGAGGCAAAATTAACTCTTTTAGTTTCAGTTGTTGAAGACATTTATGAGTGTATTTATGATCGTTTAGCGAATGTGGAAATGTTTTCTTTGTCCCGCCGGACTGATGAAACGATCCTGTAAAGAACTTAAAAGTAAATAAGACACAAAAAGGTTTAGAATCTCCTTTCAGGGAGACTCTAAACCAAAGTACCTGATAATCAGGTAGTAATGTTATTTAAGTTCAACTTCAGCGCCAGCGTCTTCCAAAGTTTTCTTCAAAGCTTCAGCTTCGTCTTTGCTAGCACCTTCCTTCAAAACGGAGGGAGCAGCGTCAACGAGATCTTTAGCTTCTTTCAAGCCAAGACCGCAAGATTCCTTGACAGCCTTAACGACAGCCAATTTAGCTAGGCCAGCTGCTTTCAAGACTACGTCAAAAGAAGTTTTTTCTGCAGGAGCAGCAGCTTCAACAGGAG
>Ga0209429_10000248_pt1 | contig 38514 bp, 37 predicted proteins | sample BarGraNGADG00212_3_FD_184493 | JGI IMG/M metagenome (GOLD analysis project Ga0209429, IMG submission 184493) | Arctic peat soil microbial communities from Barrow, Alaska - Barrow Graham LP Ref core NGADG0004-212 (SPAdes) (version 2) | ecosystem: Environmental > Terrestrial > Soil > Wetlands >... | reverse complement strand
CAAATTAAGACTGGTGCTCCATCGCGAACTGATCGTGTTGCAAAATATAATCAGTTACTTCGTATTGAAGAAGAGCTTGGTGCCAGCGCTCAATATAATGGCAATAAGGTTTTCTTTAACCTTTAATTAAAGCCCAAAAATTAATAATACTCGCCAGATTTTTCTGGTGAGTATTATTTTATTTCAACGCTCTCCCTCTTCCTCAATAAACGACAACCAGTTCAAATTACGCGGCAAAAGAATAAAAGGCTGTCTTTTTCTGCCGCCCAACATCCCACCGTTATTTTATCCGGGCCACTCTACGTGTGACCTTTGGTCAGCACGTGGCGTTCGGCTGGCCTACCGGCCACATCCCTCCAAAATAAGGTGGAATGTTTGGCTTAACCATTTATAATGTGATAGTTTAGCCTTTCCAAGGTCGCACCTTGGTAACATTGTATTTGTGTTTAATAACTGCCGTAAGCCATAAATCTCTCAATTTTAACCAAAGTACGTCAACTATCATTACTTTATATCCAACAGACTGTGCGAAGCAGCCGAACGCCACGTGCTGACGAATGTCACACGTAGAGTGTGCTGTTGGTATAAATGTAATGAGAGGTGACGATAAGAAAGTAGCATAACTCATATCAAAATGAGATTTAAAGTTAATGTATTTAGTATTTTACAAAAATAACGAAATAATTGCGGCGATTCCAGCTACTGACATAACTGCAACAACAATCCAGCCAACCACTTTAGTTATCGGTTTGTTGACCCATTCGCCCATAACTTTTTTGTTGCTACTTATAATTACAATTGGAATCAGGACTAGTGGTGCAACTACGCCATTTGCAACGGCTGAATAAATTAATACCTTAATTGGGTTAATCCCGATGAAGTTAATACATAATCCAACAATCATAGAAATAATGATAATTCCGTAAAATGCATAGGCGCCTTTTAATTTTTTACTTAAGCCTTCGTGCCATTTAAAGCTTTCGGCAATAGCGTACGAGCTTGAACCGGCTAATACAGGGATGGCAAGCATACCCGTTCCAAGAATTCCGATGGTGAATAAGAAGTAAGTCCAGTCACCTGCAAATGGTCGCAAAGCTTCAGCTGCTTGAGCTGCGGATGTTATGTTGGTAATTCCATGAGGAAATAGGATGGCACCACAGGCGGCAATGATGAAGAACATAACTAGGTTAGAAAAGAACATACCCGACCAAACGTCGGTTCGCATATCATGAATTTCTTTTTTGTTCGTGCCGCGTCGCTGAAAAATTGTTGTTAAACCTTGAGAAATCTCATTTTCAACTTCTTGAGAAGTTTGCCAAAAGAATAAATATGGTGAAATTGTTGTTCCCAAGATGGCACATATCAATAACAACTGGTCTTTTTCAAACGTGATTGAAGGTATGACAAAGTGGCTTAATACATTGCCCCAATCAAGATTTGCAAGTAAGGCTGATGCTACGTAGGCGAATAAAACTAATGATAGCCATTTTAGATATTTTGCATAACGTTTATAAGGAATAAATATTTGAAATCCAATAAGCAATACTGTCACGCCAATTATAAGAAATACATAATTCAAACCAGGATTTAGTAATTGAAGTGTTTTGGCCATTACGCCTAAGTCAGCGCCTATATTAAAAGTATTGGCAGCAAAAAGAAGCAATGTTGAAATGTATAATACTTTTTTAGGAAAATGCGTACGTATATTTGAAGCTAGCCCACGGCCAGTTACAAGGCCAATTCTGGCACACATTTCTTGAATTGCGGCCATAAATGGAAAAGTAAAAGCAGCTAGCCAAAGTAGTGAGAAACCGTATTGAGCACCGGATTGTGAATAAGTAGCAATCCCGGATGGGTCATCGTCAGCTGCACCAGTAGTTAATCCTGGGCCAAGTGTATTCCAATATTTTTGAGGCTTGCTAAAAAATTTACTTTTTTTAATTTTTCGACCAAAACTCTCTGACGTCTCAATCGTTTTCTCAAGTAGTTCAGCCGGAGCTTCGACTGCCTGTTCAATAGCACTTTTTTTCATACCTATTTGAATTATAAGATACTAAAGGTAATAATCATAGCTTTTATGTGTTTAATGTGCTTAATGCACGCTATAATGTATTTATATGCGAGTGTAGCTCAGCTGTTAGAGCGCATCCTTCCCAAGGATGAGGTCCAGGGTTAGAGTCCCTGTACTCGCACCAACAAGGACTGGTCAAATATTGACGGGTCCTTTTTGATTTTGAACAGTTCATTTATCCCTGTTAATTCCCAAAAATTATTCGGTCCGTCGCTGGTTACAGAAGCAATTTCAGCGTAGGTTGGCGTTTGGTCAAAAATTACCCCGAAAAAGTCGGCTCTTTTGACTGGATCAATCTGTTGTAGTAGTAATTGATCGATGTGTTGCAGAAAGTATTTGGCGTACTTCTTAACTACGTCAAAATCGATTGGTTGCTCAGTGCTTTTGCGCTCTTTTTCACTTAGTAGTTCTTCTATTTGTCCCTCGATTTTCATGAGGTCCTCCTCCATATATTTAATTGCTGTTTGGCTGCTCAAAAGTTTTATCTTATCGACCGTAGCTAAAACTTGAGTTCTCAGTGTGGTTAAGCGTGTTTCTATTATAGCCTCGTCTTTGCCGTCGTCTTTATGGCGCATCTGCCAGACGGTCTCGAGAGCTTGCATGATGTCTTCAATGTGGTCATCGGCAAATGTGACATGATTAACGAGGTTCTCAACGGCATTTTCAAGTTTTTCTTTTGGTACGCGGAAGTGATGGCCGCGTTTGTTGCAGTGATAACCTGGATAATAACGGTAACGCCCTTTAGCGGCACTGCCGAAAAACGGACGTTTGCAGATGGGGCAGGTAACGACCTTGCGATATGGATACTCTGCATTATGTGACCCTTTGCGAAGTTGGAACTCAGGAACATCACGTTTAGTGATTGTTATTACGCCATCTTGTTCACAGAGCGTCAGCTTGCCACGGTTGGCGGCGTTAAATTCAGCAAAGGTGATTAAACCTTTAAACTGCGCTTTAACCGGCTGATCTTCAGTCCACTTCTCGTGTATGACACCGGCATAGATAGGGTTGGACATATACAGCCAGAATCGCTTTAAGCTAAGTTGGTTATTGCCCATACGGGCGGTTATCTGAGTTTTGTCGGTATTGGCGCGTCGGTTATATTTGCGCGACACATAACCGAGCCGATTTATTTCATCAATGATTTGCTGGTCGCTTAAATTGCCTTGGATGCGTAGTTTAAACATCTTTTCAATAAAATAGGCTTCTTCCGGCAGACGTTCGAGAACGAGGCGCTTGCCATTACCCGTTTCGACGCGACGACTAGAGTAGCCAAATGGGGCGCCCCGCATCCAATAGCCCATGCGGGTGTATCGAACTTCGGCCCCAATCATGCGACTCATGATGTCACGCAACTCGTCTTTGGCGCGTTCGGCTTCTAGAAATTCCATCTTTTGACTTGGCGAGTATTCGCTCCAGCGGTATTTTACTCTAAGGTGCTCCAAAGTATTCACTTTTTGCTGACTAATCACGCCATAGATATCGACTAATTTGACACCGTACTTTTCGAGTTGCATTTTTAGCTGGTCGTAAGGTGTAGCGCCACCTCTCGTGAAGCGGTCGATTGATTTAATGATGAATAGTTGAATATCGTTCTTCGGGTCTTTGCAGTAGTTAATAGCTTCCTGCATCGGTTGGTTAACTTTGGAGGCGGACTCAAGGAATACAAATGTTTCTTTGAGATTTATATTGTGTAGTTTTGCAAAGCAAGCAATCTGCTCTTTCTGGGCCTCAGGGGAGTCTCCGTCCGTGCCTTGACGCACGGATGAGACGCGAATAGCGGCTACAGCGTTTTCAGGTACTACGTAATCTAACATCGCCTTGCTCCACCAATTGCCTAAACAATTTACCACCAGTTTGCTGGTCTTCAACAATACGATCGATGATCAGATTGGCTAGAACAAAAAGCTTTTCTTCGGTAGGTAAGGAAGTGTACATTGGCATTTCTGCCGAGTTTTTGTTCTTTGAGCCTTTTATTCGTGCCATATATTTCTACCCCTGTTATCTATACGTCTGTGTATAGTATACTATACACGCATGTATAGTTACAAGAGGTAATTTAACTATTTTAGGGCTAAAACTGTGGATAACTGCCCTATTATATCTGTTTTTAGAATTGTCCCCATGGGTGGTGACACTTTATCATTAATTATAAGTTGTTATAATAAATATATTGTATCTTGTACCTATTAAATAAACGGAGTAGGTGGGGATAGGCATAATATTAGACTGCTCAACTACAAAACTACAAAACCACAAAATTACAAAAAACAACCATAACTAAACTACTCACATGACACTACCTACAATCACCAACAAGCAACAAATAATAATACGCCTACTATATCGATATAGATTCTTAGACAGAAAACAAATTCAAATACTATTACAACACAAAGATAAAAGGCGTATTATTACTTGGCTTAAAGATCTAAGGCAAAAACAGTACGCACAGTGGATATATGATGCTGATGATTTCGTGGCTAAAACAAAACCGGCAATATATTATATCGGGCTTGCTGGCATACGTTATCTAAAGAAGACAGGGGATTACCCGACACTTGAGCTTCGCAAGCGCTACAAAGAATCCGGGCGAACTCAATCATATATTAGCAGATGCCTATTAATCGCAGATTGCTGTATAACTTTGGACGAAAAGGTCAAAACCAGCAAAGGGTTAAACTATATATATTTTACTGAAGCCGATTACTCAGATTCAGATTCGCCGTATAATTCACTTCTGGGCGAGCTTAAACCTCATCTGTATTTTGTGAAAGACGACGGTGGTATTAACACTGCATATGTTATGGAGTTGTTTGACGCCTTATTGCCGCGCTATCAGGTCAGAAAAAGACTGGGCGAATATCTGGAATATTTGCGAGATAGAGAAGCGGACACTACGAACTCAATCGCGCTGCTTGCTTTCTCCAGTACAGCCGATTTGCTGTATGCCAAGCGAAGACTGCGTTTGTTGCTTGAAAATGATGAGGGAAACGAGCTTATTATTAGGCTGACGATTATGGATAAAATTAGAAAAGAGAGTGTTATCGGTAGAATATGGGAAGAAGTATAACTATTTCTAGGCAAGCCTTTTTACGTCATACTCAGGACGAAGTGGCTACAAGCCAGGATAGCTAAGCGGCCTATCGTTTAGTACTTCGTTGTACTCATCGATATATTCCAGATCATTCATACGCTCTATATAATAATCGCGCAGTTCCTGGGCTAATCTGACAAGCTTATTGTCTTTACGCCAATCCTCAACAGTACAACTGTTGCCAATTGCGCCAAGCATGCCACCACCTAAATAATTCTGGTAGGCACTCAAAAACTCGTCCTCATAGCCGTAGGCACTCAAATCTAATTCACAACCACCGTCTCGATGGCCATATTCTTCTCTTGTAACATTCTCTTTAATGCAAATATTCATAACGATAAATCTCCATTTAAATTAAATACTAAAAACAAGCCTTTTTACGTCATGCTCAGGACGCTAAAAAACTAAAACCCTAAAGTGCCTAATACTCGTCAGCCAACATCACCGTCAAAACTCGGTGACATTCATTGCTCAGCGGATCAGCCCACAATTCCAAAGCAGAATCGTAGTAATCTATCTTCCAAAACAGCTTCTCACCAAAGACTTCGAATGATCCGAAATCATGCTCGCCGTAAGGATCGTTATCCTCACTAAACTCATTAAAATCTTGAACCATAGATAACACAGTGGCTATATTCGGTAGCGCACTAACGCCTCTGGTTACCATAAAACCCTGGCGGACCCTACGATACGCATCATTAATCTTTGCTATTTCTGCTGATTTATCATTCATGATAAACTCCTTTCGTTTCGAGTGGTTCTAATTCCGACCACTTCTGTAATAAGGGCACAAAGTGAGCTAGGTTCGTCAAGGTGGAGACTTGTACTACCTTGACGGTTCTAGATCGCTTTGTACAGTGAGAAAGACAGTGGGAGGAAGAACTCTTCACATAAGCACCGAGTTGAGCAGTTTTAAGTCATACTCAGGACGTAAAAGTTCTACTCCTTAATTACAAGGTCTTCGGTTAAGCCGATATGCGACACACTATCGCTAACGTCACCATCTTCATCAACCCAAACCTGTACGTAAAATGGCTCAGTATACCAATTATTCTTTTTGGCTACATCAGCCCAAAACGTCCGATGTTTCTCAATTTCCGTTTGTGACACTTTCATAATTTACTCCTTTTTAATTAACTTTTAAAAAGCGCATCGACCGACCGCTCTGTCGATAGAGGACGGCTTAAGACTAATTGCGTCAAGGTGGAGACTCGTACTACCTTGATGCGGTTAGTACAAGCCGTACAATGAGGAAGACAGTGGGAGGTTAAATCTTTGCAGAACGAATTTAAAATACCTACACCTATGTTATGTAATTTAACCTTCTTTCTGGAATACATTTTATTTGTTATAGTTATAGTTATGAAAAATATCAACAAAACGCTCACTACATTCATCGGCCGTACCTTCATCTATTTGAGCATTTTCATTGCCGGGTCGGCGATAGCCGAAGTACTGGTTCGGTTTATCAAACCTGCAACCTGGTCTAATGCCTCAATAGCCATAACTCTATCTATTCTCGTTACCTTTATGCTGACTGGTGCGCTATTTGCCTGCGAACGGCATACAAGGTCTAGATTAACCTCCGCGGCTACTTTGTTAGTTCTAGGCTTTATTGCCCTTAGAATAGGGCATTCTTTCGTGCCTGACCCATATTTACTCGTGACTGCACTTGGTGCCGCCGCTATTGGCGCCCAGCCAGCGCTCCACCGTAAGTTAACGAGTATTAAGCAAACGGTTTTATATAGCTTACTTACTGTTTTTATCTCGTTAGTCATGGTATTTTCATTCTCTTACGGGATGACTGTTCTTAATCGTATCGCTATCGAGCAACAGTACGGTAAGTAAAAGCCCTAAGATTGTCTGCTAAGGCGAGCAGTTTTTAGTCTTGCTCAGGACTATCTCGATTACTCGAGATTCTTTTCTATCACCTCGACCCAACTAATACGGTCAAAGGCACAATTGAGCAAATCTTGCCACAGACTTGCTTCGTCGATCTCATCTTCCAACTGCCAGCGCAGATGCTTTTCAAGCCAGTTAGCTTTGTCGATTGTTTCGCCCTTGATGTTCAGGGCTTCTACCAAGACTGGGTAGTTAGTTTGGTCATTAGTCAACCAAAGACTACCTAACTTCGTCTCGTAATTACTCCACACTTCGTGGGCGACGTTAGTTTGTTGTTTTGTATTGCACATATTTTTTCTCCTTTACTTTAAGTAACGGAGTCAAATGACGGTACCGCATGGCAAAGCTGTCAAGATGGAGCGCCCTTGACGTTTACCAAAGGACGAACGACCTTGATAGTTTTGCTCGGTACGTATAATGAGAGAGTACGTAAAGTAAAAGGTTAATTTGTTTTTCACAATAAAGTGGGGATGGCTATTCTAAAATACAATAAGTAGTTACTTATCTAGGTGTTTTTTGTTAACTCTTAGTCTATACTTAAACTGTAATGGCTATGGCGCAACCAGATATGAAAGTACTGTGGGCAAGAAGCGGTAATCGTTGTGCTGTTTGCTTTATAGCACTTACTCAAGACCTTACGAAGGCAACCCCTATTGGAGAGCAGGCACACATTAAGGGTGAACATTCAGGCCAAGGATCGATAAAACAATCCGCACGCTACGACGAGAATCAATCTAATTCGGAACGAAACTCATATGCGAATTACATATTACTTTGTCCAACTTGCCACACCACTATAGATAAAGATGAGATTACTTATACGGTAGATAGACTACTCAGCATAAAAAATCTACATGAACGAAAGATATCCGAAGCAATCAAATCTTGCGCTCTCAATGTGACGTTCTACGAATTAGAGCATACCCTACGCCACCTGATTAATAATTTAGATACGTCAGCCACGAACGACCTAACCTTAATACCACCAAGGGATAAGATTGCAAAGAACAACTTAGGGAATGGCGTTGAAGGACTCATAAGGGCTGGTCTTATCGGCGCAAGACAAGTAGAGGATTTTCTGAACCAAAATGCCGATATGGATTACTCAGAGAAGTTACGAAAAGCCTTTGTAGATAGCTACAAAAGACTCAGGGAGGAGGATCTTTCTGGAGACCGCCTATTTTTTGCACTTCTTAATGTCGCATCAAATAATAGTTCAGATTCTCAATATATGGCCGCGGGGCTAAATGTATTAGTCTATTATTTTCAACTTTGTGAGGTATTTGAAAAATGATTATACTACCAGATAAAACCATCCGCTTAGAATATTCAGTAATTGGAATTGGCGCCATAATATTACAGTGTATGGGAACATCTGAATCCGTCAGTTCATTATGGGAAAAATTGAAACTTAGGGATGAGATAAATACGTATGAAAAATTTATATCGGGACTAATCTTATTGTTCTCAATTGGTATTATTATGTATAATAATGGAGTATTAACTAAAAACAAACAATGAAGCTAATAAAAATCAGCGCAAATAAGAGTTCTTTTAAAACCGTCACGTTTCGGGATGGATTTAATTTTATTATTGCCGAAAAAGACAAGACATCTGGAGATAAGGACTCAACTAATGGCTTAGGTAAGTCATTACTATTAGAAATTATAGATTTTTGTTTGGGATCAAATCCATCCGAAACATTAAAAAAAGACGAGATGAAAGATTGGACATTTTATCTCGACATTAAGCTTAATGACGATATTTTTACCTTAACTAGAAGTGTTGATAACCAAGGTGAAATTACAATTCATGGTAATCTTGATATATTTGGGATATCAAATAAGGGTGATAACACCCTAAGCACGGACGCATTGAAGGCTATATTTGGTAATTATCTATTTGGACTGAACGACGCAAGGCTTGAAAACAAAAAGAATAAACCATCTTATCGTAGTTTAATATCATACTTTATGCGAACAGGAGCAGATGCGTTTTCTGATCCTTTTACATACTTTGCGAAACAGCCAACATGGAGCAAGCAGGTCAATAACGCATATCTTCTTGGTCTCGATTGGGAACTTTCAACTAAACTATCCCAACTAAAACTTAAATTAGAAAAACTCGATACAGCAAATAGCGCAATAAAAAACGGTGCATTAGATGATTTTGGTGGCACAGTTGGCGAGTTGGAGTCTGAAAAGATTAATTTACAGACCAAGCTCGATATAAAAGCCGAACGCTTAAAAAGTTTCCAAGTTCACGAAGACTACAGGGAGATACAGAGCACGGCAAATATACTCACCGAACGCATACATAATTTTCTAAATACGACAACAATTAACTCACAGATTATCGAAAAATATAAATGTGATTTAGGAAACGAAAAAGACGAAAACTTACGAGTGGAGCAGATATACAGAGAAGTGGGTGTTATTTTTGGCGAGTCTTTACTTCACGAGCTTGCAGACGTAGAGCAATTTCACAACCAAGTAGTTACTAATCGCCGAGACTATCTTAAATCCGAAATTGATAGCTTATCTCAGGATAATATAGATCTACAGAAGAAAATCGCAGCTTTGTCTAAGGAGAGATCAACATATATGGAAATTCTCGATAGTCACGGTGCACTAGACGAACATGCTTTATTGCAGAATGAGGTTAGTAAAGAACGCGCAAAGATATCAGATATAGAAAGTAAAATATCTAGACTTACAGAAATTGAGGAACTAATTAGTAATCTTCGTGTTGATATAGAAAAAATGGTTTCTAAAATGCGTAGAGATTATAGTGAACGCCTTCCGACTATCGCCACGGCAGTTAAGATGTTTAATTTGAATTCAGAATATCTCTACGCACAACCAGGAACGATGTCAATTGATATCAGCAAAGAAGGTTACAAGTTTAAGGTTGATATAAAAAAGTCTGGGAGCAATGGTGTCGGTAATATGAAGGTGCTATGTTACGATCTAATGTTAGCCGAATATTGGAAGACAGTCGTAAAAAAAGAGATTCCACTATTTCATGATTCAAGAATATTTGCAGACGTTGACCCTCGACAAATTGCAAAAGCTCTTGAGTTAGCAAAACTAAAATCCGAAAGTCTCGATTTCCAGTATATTTGTTCTATGAATTCAAGCTATATACCAAATACCTACCTTTCAGATGACTTCAAGAATACAGTTGAAGATTATACTGTTATTAAATACCACGACAGAGACGAAACCGGCTCTCTACTTGGAATTACCTTTTAACATCTATAGTCGATCGGGTCTGAATAGACTAGCTAATTTATCGATTTTTGTCAAAAAGATACGCAAACTATTTACCATGAAGTTTTGGTTCCGAACTTATGTTGCCATATAGCGCTACTCAACTGACTTACATTTTCAACTACAACATTGCATTTTGATATACAATAAAACTAGGTCTTTGTGGTGGAGACCGATAAGAGGAGCCTGTGAGAGCAGGCTCTTTTTGATATTACGTGGACAAAATAGCCAAACGACCTTGATAGTTTTGCTCGGTACGTATAATGAGAGAGTACGTAAAGTGAAGGGTTAATTTACATAATCATTAAAAAATATGGAATATTAAATTAAATGATATTCTTTTATTGCACTAACCATAATACTAATGCTATACTGATTTCAATTAGGTTAATCAAGGACGTCTAAACACTAACTATGAGTAATAATAAAATAAATCATGAAAAAAGCAATCTCTCTCTCTCTCTCTCTCTCTCTCTAATAAGTTAATTCATCGCAAAAATTCTTTGTCGTTTACTAAATCTACGTCTGGTTTTACTATTGTAGAATTATTAGTAGTTATTGTCGTTATCGGTATCCTTGCTGCCATCACAATTGTTAGTTACACAGGTATAACCAGCCGTGCCACAGTTGCCGTCATACAATCCGATCTAACCAATGCATCAGGTCAACTAAAAATATATCAAGCAACTTATGGTTCTTATCCAACTGCTCTAACCAACAATTGTCCATCTGCTCCAACTGCCGATAATACCCTATGTCTAAAATCCAGTCCCAACAATACTTACAGTAATTATTTATCCAATGGCACCACCTTTGCCTTAACTAGCACTAATACCAATGGCACAGCCTATGGTATTAACGATACTTCTTCTCCAGTAGCTCTAGCTGGACCAACTGATTGTCCAACCGGCTTTATACCTGTGCCTGGATCTGCTACTTACGGTCAAGCTGGTTTCTGCACTATGAAGTATGCTGCTTCCCAAGTTGGTGCAACCAACGTACCAGTCAGTGTACCCAGCGTCCAGCCTTGGGTAAACATTTCCCAAACGACCGCCATAGCTAACAGCCCAAATGTAGCCAATTGTACTGGTTGTCATCTTATTACAGAAGCTGAATACATGACCATCGCTCAGAACGTACTTGGTGTAGCATCTAACTGGAGCGGTGGAGTAGTTGGTACTGGGTATATCTCTTCAGGACATAACGACAATGCTCCAGCCAATGCTCTAGCCCCTGACCCAAGTGATGCCAATGGTAACGCCGGTGAAACTAATCAAACCTTTGCTCAGAAACGAACCCTTACTTTATCTAATGGTCAAGTTATTTGGGATATGGCGGGGAACGTATGGGAATGGACGAGTGGCACATCAACTACTGGTCAACCTGGTGTAGCTGGCAATGCATACGCTTCTTGGATACAATGGCCTAACGTCACAACACCAGGTACACTTTCTCCAAACGTTTTTCCATCTGGTACTGGTATTACAGGTTCAGGTGCTTGGACTAGTACGCAAGGTATTGGACAGTTACTTAGTAACCCTGCCGAGGCGGGCCTGCGCGGCTTCATCCGCGGTGGCGCTTGGGGCTATGGCAGCTTTGCCGGTGTCTTGGCACTGGCTTTGTACAATTCGCCGAGCGGCACGGATAGCTACATCGGTTTCCGGGTTTCTCGGTAGCGGTAGCTTTGGGTTGGCCTGTTCTGGGATATTATTTTAAATCTTTGTTCTTTGCCAAAGAGCTGGGCGGAGTTCTTCCGCCCATACTCTCGGTCTTTTGAAATGGTCATAGAATAAGCAAAACATAAAATCAAGAAGGTCAGACTATTAAAAAACAAGAATTTGTAATTCACACCAAGATGTTAGAAGTAGCCCTGTGGCTATTTGAGAAAGTTAATACATTTCCAAAGAAACAACGTTTTGTTTTGGGTGAACGGATTGATAATTGTACGTTGACTTGTATACGCCTGATAATCGAGGCTAATGAGGCAAATAGCCCTCAGGTTATTCTACAAAAACTTTATACGCTTAATATTGAGCTGGAAGTACTACGCAGTCTGCTGCGTGTAGCCTATGAAATGCATTTTATGAAAGCCAACTCGCTGGGCTATATCACAGCACAAATTGACGAAGTTGGTAAAATGCGTGGCGGTTGGGTTAAGCGTTATAAATCTTCAAAAAGTGATAGCTGACGTGGTCTCAACGACATTTTCGGTAATAGTAATACTGTCGGTAGCGATAGCATCAATTGATGTGGCTGATGATAATAGTTCATCTTGAATAAACAATCGTATTGCCATAATTTATATTTTTTGACAAGATGTTTGCTGTTGGCGTGGGAAGCGTGAGCTTCCCACGAGGCGAATGACTTGGCTATTGCCTCTGGTTCAAGTTGTCCAGCCAGCATGGCTCGTAATTGTCCGCGGTAACGTTTTTTGAAACGGCGAACGCTACTGCTACGCATGCGCAGATAATGAGGATAAATTACATAGCCGACATAGGGTACACCCTGTGTGGTCGGGTAGACTCGGACTTTATGAGGATTTATAGTTAGATACAATTCTTCATATAGAAATTTCGTCATAGCTTCTTGCCAAATGCGCAGCTGCTCTTTGTTTTCATGGAAGATAAGGATGTCATCCATATAGCGGATATAATAGCGGATTTTGAGTGTTTGTTTAGCGTACATGTCGACTTGGTGTAAATAGATATTGGCAAATAGTTGACTGGTTAAATTACCGATAGGAATACCACGTCGGCCTTTAGTAAAATAGTATGAATCCGATTTGAACAATGAGTCATGCTCAGTACCGCTGTCGGTTGAGTCAATGATGATTTTTAGCAAATTAGTTATCTGTTGATCATTAATTTTTGTTTGCAATAGTTCAAGTAATTTGTCGTGATTAATTGAGGCGTAATATTTAGAGATGTCTAGTTGACAAACATATAGATTCGGCCCGCCAATTCTAAGAAAGTGTTGAACGCGAGCAGCGGCGCCATGTATACCACGACCTGGTCGACAGGCATAAGAATCACGGATAAAGAACCGTTCATAAAATGGACATAGATAGTAATGGATGGCATGGTGAACGATACGGTCGCGGTAAGCTGGCGCCTCAATTAAGCGCAACTTTGGATCGGTAATAATTTTTCTGCGGTAAGGATACGGTTGGTAGATATTGTTCCGCAGTTCAACCTGGAGCATAATCAAACGTCCTATAAGGTTGTAATTAAAGTCGGTTGCATAATAGTTTAGGCGCTTACCCTTGAGCGCGTGTTTATGGGCTATTATTAGCGTTTCGAGAGAGGTAATAGTTGAAAAAGTATCTTTAAAAATAGTCACTACCATATTATAATGCTTATGGTTAGATGATTATTAGGCGAGCCTGCACGGCTTCATCCGCGGTGGCAATTGGAACAATGGCAGCAATGCCGGTGTCTTGACACTGAATTTGAACAATTCGCCGAGCAACACGAATAGCAACATCGGTTTCCGGGTTTCTCGGTAGCGGTAGCTTTGGGTTGGCCTGTTCTGGGATAATAAACCTTAGCCCGACATCTATCAATTGAATTAGTTAGTTGATTAATTGGTATATCTGCGCAATTAATATCCGGTCATCATAACCAGTCTTTGCCACTTTTTATTAAATGGTGAAGACGAATACGATTTGGCTGTGCGGTTAAGTCTCGCACAGCCTTTAATGGATCTAAACGCTAAATATCATGTAGTTCGCGGCGCGTCTCTGGTTTTTTTGAACGACGTCTTTTTTTAACATTATTAGCGCTAGAAGCTTCATTGGCAAACATTTTATTCATCTGTTCTTCAATTACAGATTTTGCTGTTGCGTACTTCTTTCGGCTATTATCCAAGACTGCATTTTTGATGTTGTCGTCGGCCTCTATATTCAGCGGCATCGTTTGGCCGGAAAACGCGTCTTCGGCCTCATCGCTTGTAACCTTCATGTAAAAGTGATATGGTGCGAGATTGACTATATCGCCCTTTTCAACCTCGGGTTTCATATATGGCAATATGAAATCTTCATCTTCCGGATTGGCCTTAAGACAAAGGATAGTTGCTGCATTTCCAGCTATTACTTTTACTATATCTTTATCTTCCATCTGAGCAATATTCTGGTGGGATACTATCAAGGATATTCTGAATTTTCGCCCCTCGCTGGTTATTGAACTGAATTGAGGAGTGGCAAAATTCTGAAATTCATCGACATACACGAAAAAGTCCCGACGTTTAGCTTCGGGTATTTTGGTTCGCTGGTAAGCCGCCATCCAGATTAAGGCAGTCAAAATAGTCCCAAAGAATTTACTTTGATCTTCACCAAGATCTCCTTTGGATAAATTCACAAGTAGAATTTTGCCCTCGTTCATAATATCTGCAATGCGTAAGGTGCTTTTTTCTTGAAGTAGAATGTTTCGGGACATTTTAGACGTCACAAAGTGACCTAAACGATGTGTAAGTGGGGCAGTTGCATTGGACATTTGCATACTACCCATTAATTTAAACTCTTTATCCCAAAACTGTTTCAATATCGGATCATCTAAAGTTTTTGTCACTTCTTTCTGGTATTTTCTGTCAGTCAGCAATCTCTGCAACGTGTAAAGCGTAGGATTTGGCGTCTGTAGAGCCGTAAGGGTTGTATTGCGTAATATATGTTCCATACGCGAACCCCATTGTGCTTCATCCGAGAGTTTTGCAAATATTGATATAACGGCACTAGTTATCCATTCGTGTTTATCGTCTTCATCTTTGAAATCTATACCAGGATTAAGAATGTTGAGGCCGATAGGGAAGTCACGATCCGAAGGATCGAACACTACAACGTCCTTACGGCGGTTTTCGGGTATGATTTGCAGTAGCTCACGGAACATATCGCCGTGAGGATCAAGCACAGCCAAACCTTTGCCGTTTAACATATCTTGATATATCGCATTTTTAAGTAGAGTTGTTTTACCGGTACCAGTCTTTCCGATTATGTACATATGCCTTCGGCGTTGCTCTAATGTAATGCCTATATCTTGGGTGTTACCGCCAAACAGATTGGCGCCGATAATAACATCCGGTTCAGCATCGCTGCGTTTTATGGATAATGGTGCTGCTAACTCACGGCTACGACTCTTAACTAAACCTTCGGTTTTTGTCAGGCTAGTATCAGGAAAATGATAAATATCCGCCAGCTCGGAACTAGAAAGAATAGTTTGTTGGGTGAAGATATGTCGTACTAAACTTCGTTTCTGGAAGCGACTTAATCGTTTAACACTAGAAGATATATACGGCACGGACTTTCGCACGCCTATTGATTGCCCCGTGTTAGTAAAAGTATTGAATGACGAGGCGATTGCATAAAGTCGACTCTGTATATTGTCTGTATCCTGTGAAGCGACAAGTATTCTTATAGAAACCTCAAACAGGTGCTGATCTAATTTGTTTTTTATGGTACCGCTCAGTTCTTGTTCGTACGGATTATCGACACGCAATTTATTAGCGTCGTAGTTCATCGACTCTCCATTTGTAGAAATCATAGTTATCACGAAACCTATTAGCTTTGCGCCCATAGCTATTAGCCAAAAAGGGGCAACGACCAAGCGAAGTAAAAGTCGTGGTAAATTAATTTTATTAGCGGTTAATTTTGATGATATTTCTTTGTTAAGTGCAATTCGATTTGTGATATCGCGAATATGACGCAGTTCATTTGGATGGGTATTTCTTAGAACCGGCACCAAAACAATCTGGAAAGACACGAGCTCACCAGGCAATAGATTACGCATATATCCGGTTAAATAAGCAATCGGGTCATGCTCACCGAGCGTCTGGTTATTATTTAGCGGCAATACAAAGTCTGATGTAAACTTCAGTTCGGATACGCCAATTGGTGTATCCGCTAAGGTTTGCAAATAATCACCGATCTCTATAATTTTAAGTCCCGGTAAGAAAGAGAGGAGCGTACGTTTTACTATATCTATATCTTCTTTTGGAACCATGATTATGTAGCGAATTCCATCATCCCGAGTCGCCACTAACTCCATAGAGTAGGGTTGTTTACGGGCCGCCAGACGGTCCCAGAAACCATGGTAGCCAACCATACTTTGCATGATGATATGTAATTGTTCTGTGGCGTAGGCCGACTTCGTCGTGCTTGATGGAAACGTTAATTGCAGATAGGCAGATTCAATAGGTTTATTGTCAATACCTATTCGTCGTAAAAAGGCAGAAAAGAATGTGCGTGAGTGTTGAAACAATTTAAAAATCAAATATATAAGAGAATAGGCGACTCCAAACTCGATCAATAGTGCACCGAGCACAAAAACAGTTAACCAACCAATGTCAAAATGGTGCTCTATGCCGTAGTGTGCTGGTCCATTAATAATATTGTCGATAATCTGTTCCATAACAGTAATCTCCCAAAATACGCTAAACTACAGCACCGCACCTTGCCTTGTATTAGTTTATCTGTTCTTATGATAGCATTTATTTTTTATATCTTGTATTAATTATTTTTTATACCTGTCACTCTATCTATATAAATTAATTAAGGAGAAAGTATATGCAAGGTACACCAAATAATAAAAAAACAGCTAAGAAGGGGGTTCCTTATACTCTCAGTTTGCCCATTGAAGAGCGAATGGTGTTTATTGCTAACCTTATAATCGACAATCTAGAAGACGACTCGACATTTTGGTTAACAAACAAAAATAGCAAAGGAGTAAAAGATGCCAATTCAAAACAAAATTCCTAATGCTATCGCGGCCATTAGAGTGTCAACTACGAGCCAAGGAACTCATGGCGATTCTCCAGAAGCCCAAAAAGAACAAATCGAACGTTTCGCTGGAATTCGCGGTGTAAATCTAAAAGAGATTTTTCTGTTCATGGAATCTGCCTCAAAAGAAAAACAACCTATGCAGCAAGCTGTAAATTATTGCATAGACCCTAAGCATAAAATAGATATATTCATTGTAAAATCGATAGACCGTTTCACACGAGGCGGTTCATATGTCTATAGCAATTTAAAGAGTCAGCTCGATAGATGTAATGTACAGTTAGTAGATATCTATGGCGTAATTGGTACACGAAAAGTAAACACATTAGAACATTTGGGTGTCAGCTATAAATGGAGTGTTTATGATCCAACGAAAAATTCCGAGATATTGGAAGCAGAGAGGGCAAGCGATGAAAAACGCGATATCATGAGTCGGATGATTGGTGCCGAAATACGCTATGCTCGTCTTGGGTATTATATGCGTAGACCGCCACTCGGGCTTACAAGCGAAACCGTAGAGACGATAAATGGTAGCCGTCATATTCTTATACCCGATTCAGAAAAAGCACAATGGATTATAGCTATGTTCGATTTAAAAGCACGAAAAACACTCTCCAATTTACAGATAGTGAATCAGATAAATGATATGGGCTATCGTACACCTATACGTCTAATACGAGACAAGAAAAATAGAATGAAAATCATAGCACGATGTGGTGGAAATAAGTTGACGGTAAAAATTATGGACAGGCATATAAAGAATATGCTATATGCTGGTGTAATATGTGAAAAATGGACATGGTATAAGCCAATCAAGGCAAGATTTAATGGGCTTGTATCTATTGAGACCTTTAATCAGGCGAACTGGGGTGGTGTGGCTATAGTACAAAATGGTACTGAATTGGAAACCAAAGATTTAAAGGCAAAAACCAAACAAATCCAGAGGTCAACAAACGACAACTATCCGTTTAGAGGCGTAGTGGCTTGCCCGGAATGTGGTAAGTTGTTTTGTGGCAGTGCATCCCGTGGTAGGAATAATAAACGTTACCCAGCCTATCACTGTAGCCATCATGGACACTACTTGCGCATACCAAAAGAACGCTTTGAACAATCAATATATGAATTCGTTTCTCATATTACTACGAAAGCCAGATATGTAGAGAAAATTACCGGCTACGTTATTGCCGAATGGCATAAACGCGAGAATCAAAACACAAACAATATAAAATCTATGCAGTCTGAGATTACAAGAATGGAAGAAAATATACGAACTTTTGTAAGTAATATGAAATATATGAAAAGCGCTATCAGCATTGAGTATGCCGAGGATGAAATATCTAATACAGAGTCCGAAATAAAAAAGGCAAGAGAAATTGTTGCATACTATCAAGATAAGATTGTCCCTTCGGATGCCGAAATAGAACATCGGGTTCAACAGCTCTTATCGAACATCGGAGACTTAATATCAAGCGGTGATTGCGACTACACTATAAGGGCGCTACATTTTGCTCTTCTTTTCAAAAAAATACCTTCTTACTATGAAATAGCTGAATGTGATCCAATAAACCTATGTGATATCTTTCAATATTCGGAATCTAAAAGTATTTGTCTAGCTCGATGAATTTTATAATTTGCCAAACAAATTATTTATTCGTGAGTAAGCGCGAATATTCTGCGTAAGGTGGGGTTAATATATTTAATCTTCTGAATAAGTTATAATATATTTAAATGATAGACGATAAAGAAGTGATTGCTAAACGGCTCAAACAATACCGCAAACAAAGCGGTCTAACTCAAGCTGCTTTAGGTAAAAAAGCAGGAGTAGATAAGAACACGATCGCTAGGCTAGAACGCGGTACACACCCAGCATCATTACTAACTATTAAAAAACTAGCAGAAGCTTTCGATGTAACAGTCTCAGATATTCTTGGTCGTTAAGCCTTGTGACGTTTGTCGATTTTTTGCTTCAGCTTCGAAAAACGCTCCGGTTCGTTTAATGCAAGTTTATGAACATCGAATCCAAAGTCTTTAAGCATTTTGCGTGCATCTTCCAGTGTTGAGTTCTTGGAAACATGCAACTTCATGTAGTTCAGGGCTTTTTCAATATCTTCGTCGATAATTTTGTATGGTTTTGTCATATTATCTCCATTGTATCACCGAACGAAGTCATCTATCTTTACGAAACGAATCATTTGCCATGCCAGTTGAGTAGATTCAATTCGGCGCATAACCTCGCAGCTATTATTCTGTGAGAGAATATTAAGGCTGCCTTCGTAGAGAATTGACCTATCAATGATAGCTAGTTTTCGGTGGTGACCGCCAGTGAAAAGCACATTAACGCCCATATGTTGAAGTTTGGATAGTGCAAATTGTGTCTCTCTGCGCATATTTTCATCATCGTGAGTTTCGGGATCGCGTGTATTGATAGTTACCCTGACATGCTTTGACTTCAGCTTTTGCAAGGACGGTATCAGCAAATCCAAACGTCTATTGGTGACGAACGGGCTCTCGATAATGACTTCGCTGTGACAGTTTTTCAGGTCACTAGCAAAACGAGCATAAAAATTGTCTTCATTGTAGAGTGAGGAGTCGATTAGACCACTAGTCGTGTCTGAGTGCCCTTTAGACCAAAGCATTGTTGTTCTCCTGGCTCGAGTAATACACTACTTCGCTATTTACCAAAACGACGCCAAGATTAGCCAATTTACTTTGCATAAGATATAAACTTGGCAAAATATGGTTCCACCTATTATCCAGTGAGCGCACCAAAATAGACAAATTAATTTATTGATGATTGGATGTATTATATGAAAAATAATAAACTTGAAGGTACTAAACTTGCCGAATTTGAGCCCATTAAAAAAGTTGCAGAACTAGCTAGTGTTGACCTAATTGAAGGAACTGGCGATGTGGTGCCATCAATTGCAACTATTACCGCTCATTACACCGGTGCTTTGGCAGTCGATGGAACGATATTCCAAAGTTCACTTGATTTTGGCAGCCCAGCAACATTTGGCCTAAATCAGGTCATTAAAGGTTGGACGATTGGCGTTCCAGGAATGAAGGTTGGTGGAAAGCGCCGATTGATTATTCCTTCGTCTATGGCCTACGGTTCACAACGGGCAGCTGCAAATATTCCACCAAATTCGGATTTAGTTTTTGATATTGAATTAATATCAATTCAATAATTAGATAAAATGCCTGGCCTAGCCAGGTATTTTTATATGGCCTATACTTAAACTATGCCATTCGAAGATTTCACTCAAAAAGATAGTATTGTTGTCGTCTATACCGGTGAAGGCAAGGGAAAAACAAGTGCTGGCCTTGGGTTAATGGTCCGTGCGCTTGGTACGGGTTTTAATGTTGCTTTTATACAATTTATTAAAAGTTGGAATGTTGGTGAGCATCAATTTATTAAAGATATTATGCCAATATATAAAGATAAACTAACCTTTTATAAAGGTGGCTTAGGATTTTTTGAGGCGGGCGAATTGAGCGCTAAGGCTTCTAAAAAAGTTCATATAAAAGCGGCTCGTAAAACATATGATTTTGCGTATGACGCCATAACTAGTGGCAAATATCAGCTAGCTATTTGTGATGAAATTAATAATGCTGTACATGATGGTTTGTTAAATTATGATGATCTTGAAAAACTTATTGATAATAAACATCCAAATACCAATCTTTGTTTAACTGGCCGTAATTTTCCACAACAGTTAATCAAAAAGGCCGATATCGTTACCGATATGGCCAAATTGAAACATCATTTTGATGATAAAAAACTAGCGAACAAGGGTATCGACTACTAGGTTTTTTGCCGTTTGACGAGCTTTAACTAGTTGCCATACTGAAACTGCTGCGGGAACTATAATTATATTTCCGATTAACATCGTTCTGTAAAATGGTATAGCCATAGTAAAACAGTCAACTAGGCCTGCCCAAGTTGCTGGATACCAGCCTTGTGCCCAAACACCAAAGTTGGTGATTGCAAAGAATAAAAACGAGCTAGCGATAGCAAACCCAAACGAATAAGCTATTTGTGATTTTGGCATATCGTTTAGTTTTTTAAGTAGTAATGCTCCAAGTCCAATTATGGCAAAGGCACCCCAAGTAAAGACAAAGATTGATGAATTGCCAATAATTAAATCTGACAAAATAATTGAGGTAATTGGTACTATTATTGCTGCTTTCCAACCGATAATAAGTGCCGCTAAAACGCTAGCAACAGTTATTAGTTCAAGGTTTGGGGCAAATTGAAAATCATGATTAATAATTCTCCATCCGACGGCTAGGGTGATTAAACTAGCGACTATTAATATATTTTTTATATTCTTTGCCATTTTAGTATGTACTCAACTTCCATGTAATTGTGTCATCATCTGTGGTTATATAACTACCAGCACCGACAGTGGCTGCTTTGCCGTTAACTTCAAATGACCAAAATTGTTTTTTAGCTGAGTCGGCTGTTATGCCATTAATACTAGTTACGAATGCGTTTTCGCCTGTACCGCTTATTTCAGTTTTAGCAGCAGCTTGTAACAATAATAGAGCAGAAATATGTTCTTGGCCTTTATACGTAATAGTAGTGGTGTCAGATGTTGGTGTGTTGGTTGTTTCTTGCTCTACCGTAGCTGCTTTAGGAAAAATAATCCCATTTTTGTATAGAACAAAACCTGTTGTTGCTAATGCTAACAATAACACCGCACTAACTATTAGAATTATGGTACGTTTTTTCATAAATTGATTCCTTTTTAATTTTTAATTATTTACTATTTTAATTAACATTTACTAAAACCGCAAAGTTCACATTTTTGGCAACCTTCGATGAATCGTAGACTTGCTGAGCCACATTCTGGACAAAGGTCGGTAATCTTACTTGGTGCTTCGGCTTTCCAAAGTGGAATTGTTTCGCTTTGGCTTGAATCTGAATCAGTAGGTTTTACTATCTTTGAAGCCTGATGCTGTTCGATTGCCTTAGCTACTGCGTCGGCTAGTGATCTGACGCGATCGACACCAAACCCAGTTGAGCTTGACCCGCCAATACCGCGTAACTGTGAAATAACCTTTTGAGCTATTTGGTCAGACGCATAATCAGAAGGAATCCGGAAGGTTAGTGATATCAGACGTCCAATTGCTTCGGCGTCGGCAGTTATGTCTGATCCTGCACGACCAACATTAATGAATACTTCAAAAATGTTTCCGTCTGCATCTTCATTAATTGAAACAAAAGCTTTGCCTAGGGGTGTTATAACTTTATGGGTGCGGCCATTTAACACTTCTGGACGTGGTTTCAATGTAATTCTAGCTTCTGGAATGGCTTCGATTTTTTCTTCTTTAGGGCCAGTCATTTTATCGTAATATGAGTTATCTTTTTTAACTTCAAGAATTTGCTTTTCACGGCTACCATCTCGATAAATTGTTATACCCCTACAGCCAGTGTTATAGGCGGTTATATAGGCAGTTCTAACATCTTCGATAGTTGCGCTATTTGAGAAGTTAATTGTTTTAGAAATGGCATTATCAACATATTTTTGGAAAGCAGCTTGGATTTTAAGATGCCATTCTGGCTTAATATCGCTGGAAGTTACGAAGACTTTTTTCAAATCATTTGGAATTGAATCGATATTTTGAATAGATCCACCGTTATTTTGGATTTGTTCAAGTAGCTCTTCCGAATATAACCCGCGCTTTTTTAAGGCAGCTGTAAAATATGGGCTAGATTGGAACATTCGCTTACCTTCGATTGTGTTTTTTGCATAAGTTAAGGCAAATAATGGTTCACAACCACTTGAGGTTTCAGCAAACATAGATATTGTGCCAGTAGGCGCAATCGTAGTTCGTGCACCATTTCGTGGTTTGATTTCACCAGGTTTGTCGTAGATTGATCCCTTGAATGCTGGAAATACGCCACGTTTTGTGGCTAGTTCTTCGGATGCAACATCGGCTTCGTGCTGAATAAATTTCATGACACGTTCAGCTAATCCAACACCTTCATCTGTGTTATATCCAATTTCCATAGCAAGAAGTGCATCAGCAAATCCCATTATTCCTAGTCCAACTCGACGAATTTGACGTACCATGTCTCGAACTTTTTCAATTGGATAATCATTCATATCAAGAACGTTATCCAGGAAATGCATCGATTCATGGGTAGTTTTGCGTAAAGCGTCCCAGTCAAAATCTTTTCCATCTATAAATAGGGCTAGATTAATGCTACCTAGTGTACAAGCGTCATATGGTAACAATGGTTGCTCTCCGCATGGGTTTGTGGCTTCAATTTGACCAAGCTGAGGTGTTGGGTTGGCACGCGAATCATTGATACGGTCAATAAAAATCATACCTGGGTCGCCATATTGCCAAGCAAAACGAGTGATTAAATCAAAAACTTTTTTGGCATTCAGTCGTCTTACAATTTGTTGGTTGCGGGGGTTGATTAATGGATAGCCATAACCTGGAGTTTCTTCGACGCACCATTCTGTCAATTTTTTAACTACAGAATCAAGAAGTACAATCTTTAAATCAATATCGCGAGTTTGATGAGCTGCTTTTGCTTCTGCGATTATTGCATCAAAATCAAAGCCTTCTTCGTAGTTATCGGCTAATAACTCTTTATCAATGATAATTTGGTCAAAAAACGCTTTATCAGTAGTAACTGAAATATTGAAATTTGTTAACGAAAATTCATCAAGTTTATAGATTGTAAATAGTAAGATATCGGGATGGTTATAATGCAAAATGCCCATATTTGCACCACGTCTGACGCCACCTTGGCGAATTGCTGATGTCATATCGTTATACATTTGCATAAAAGAGATTGGTCCAGTCGTGGTGCCACCAGATGATGACAAAATATCATTTTTTGGACGTAAGCGAGAAAATGAAAAGCCTGTACCACCGCCTGATTTATGTATTTTTGCCATATCGGTAGCTGATTCTAATATGCCGTTTAAATCATCGGGCACTGGCAATACAAAACATGCTGATAATTGTTGATTTGGCTTGGCAGTGTTAAGTAGGGTAGGTGTATTTGGCAAAAAACGTCGTGAAGCCATAAGTTTATAAAACGACATAGCCGTTGCGATGTGGCTTTTTTCAGTGCCACCATATAGGCGATCAGCACTAGCAATATTATAAGCAACTCGCCAAAATAATTCTTTTGCGGTTTCGACTGGAGTGCCAGCACTATCTCGCCTGGCATAGCGAGTTCTACCAATATACCATGCATTTTCACTTAGTTTTGGTTCAGTTAATGCAGCTGGTACGGCTGGAATTTCGCATCCAATTTTATGTATTTCAGCTATTTTTTCTGCCTCACTAGAGACCATAATTGGCGTTGTTGTTTCTTTCATTTTATACTCCCTTATCCCCATATATTGTGTCTGTTTTTAAGTATAGGCGCTATATATTGCGTATGTCAACGATAATTGTTATTATTACATTTGTTAAAAAACAACAAAAAGGGGATGTTATGAGGTCAACTACTAAAAGTACTTATGCTGCAGATGTTTTAGAATCAAAAAAGGCTATTTTGCTTGATGTTTGGGCGCCTTGGTGCGCACCTTGCCGTGGTATGGAGCCAGTATTGGATACTATTGCTGAAGAAACAAAAAACTGGGCTGAAATTATAAAATTGGATGCATCTGTTGAAATGGATTTGGTTCAAGAGCTTGGAATTAGTGGTTTACCAACATTTTTGGTTTACAAAAATGGACAAATCGTAGGTTCGTCTGTCGGTGCAATTTCAAAAGTTAATCTGTTAAATCTGTTGTCCAAAGCTGCTTAGTCTTAAAAAAAATTATTATACAATAATATTATTCATAAATTTAAGTTTAAAATATTTATTGTATAATATATTTTTATTTATTCTTATATTATTTCTGGACATTTAGGCTTGCTTAAAGTATAGTTTTCTCTGCTATAATAATTTGCAGATGGCGCGTTGACGGAACGGTTACGTGGAGCTCTGCAAAAGCTTATAAGTGGGTCCGACTCCCACACGTGCCTCCAATTAACAATTTGCGCGGATGGTGGAATGGTATACACGAGAGACTTAAAATCTCTTGGTCTTACGACCTTGCGGGTTCAAGTCCCGCTCTGCGCACCAAAGTAAAATAGCTTCCCCTTGGGGAGGCTATTTTACTTTGGTGCTGCAATTCGCGGGACTTGAAGCCGCAAGGAACCTTGTGGGCGAAAACTGCAAGTCTGCAGTTTGAGAGTCGGAAACCTGGATGACGGAAACGTCACCAAGTTGAGGCGGGGTCGCGAAAATTTTGGGAGAAAATTTATCGTGACCAAGTCCCGCTCTTTTTTCTTTTTTCTCCCTCACATTAAGTTATTTCCCAAATTATTTGTTATAATAGATGTATATTTATTGGTAATCATTAAAAAGGGGATATGTATGACAGCAGTTTGGATCATTTTGGCAATTTTAGTAGTAGCTCTATTGTTTATCTGGGCATCTTTTAACGGCCTAGTCACATTAAGGACTCGCGTTGAAGAAGCTTGGAGCGATATTACTGTTCAACTTAAACGACGTTTAGATTTAATCCCAACTTTAGTTGAAACAGTTAAGGGATATGCAAAACATGAAAGTGGTGTTTTTGAAGCTGTTACTTTAGCTCGTAATGCCGCATTAAATGCTAAGGGTGTAAAAGAGACCGCTGCAGCTGATAACCAATTTGAAGGTGCTTTGAAAAGCATGTTCGCCGTTGCTGAAGCTTACCCAGATCTAAAAGCTAACCAGAACTTTATCGAATTACAACAAGAACTTGTTGATACTGAAGATAAAATCCAAGCATCTCGTCGTTTTTATAATGGTGGTGTACGTGATTTGAATACAAAAATCAGTATGTTCCCAAGCAACCTTGTTGCAAATCTATTTGGATTTAAGTTACGTGACTTCTTTGAACTAAGCGAAACAGAACAAGCACAGGCCGAAAAACCAGTCGACGTAAAGTTTTAGTTAGTTATCTAACTTTATGTTTTATAATTCCTTGCTAGTTTTGCTTGCGAATAATCCCGTGCTTACTCTATTTGGTCGTAGTGGCGGCGGTGGTAGCTCGAGTGGTGGCGGTGGTGAAAGTATATTAGTGCTTCTTGGGTACGTTCCAATGCACTTTTTTGGAGCCATATTTCGTAGGGTTATGCCACTTTGGCTGGCCAGCTTAATTGGTTGGTCTGTATCTGTTATATATGCTGGCGTTTGGATACTATCTGGCACTAGTTTTGGTGTCTTTATCGCGGTTGCAGCCATAGTTGGTATGGGTGCTGGTTTATATAACTGGTTTGATAAAATCGCAAAACTATCAAGTATCGCAAAAAAGAAACAGGTTTTAGCTTTAGCAAAAGATAGTTCATGGGATATGACGTTACTGAATAAACAAACTTCTGATATTTTTAATAAATATCAAACTGATTGGAGTAATAATGATAGTGCTGCTATGCAAGCATATCTGACGCCATATTACCTGTATCATAATCAACTTATGGTCTTGGCAATTAAGCAGCTTGGACGAAAAAATTTAATTAGTAATCCAACAATAACAAAACTTGATCTTGTGGACTTAATTGATTCTGATGACAACATCAGGGACAGTTTCACAATGTTAGTTAGTGCTCGCGCGGTCGATGAACTTTATGATTCTAAAACTAATAATTTGATTTTTAGTGATAAAAGACCATTCAAGGAGTATTGGCGTTTTATACGTAATAATAAATCAAGTTGGTTACTTGATGGTATAACTCAAAATACCGAAGAGATATCTTTACGCAATAATGTTATTGCCAACTTTGCAAAGTCACATAACTATTGTTATAGCGCGGATTGGGGATGGTTGTTATTGCCAGGTCGTGGACAGTTGTTTGGTAGCGGAAAATTTGGCACATCCGATATCAATAATCACGTTATTGGAGTATATAACAATACATTAATCCAGCTATATAATTACGTACCAAATCCTAAAAAATATTCAGACAACTATATAATTGCTCAAGTCGCGTTACCAAAGTCATACGGTAATATTATAGTTCGTAAAAAACGTAATAATCCATTTTCTAGCATCAAGGGTTTAACCCGAATTACTCTAGAGTGGGGTGATTTTAATAAACGCTATGAAGTTTGGGCAAGTGATATGGAACGTGTAACGAGTTTTGAATTATTAAACCCAAGTTTTATGGTTAAGTTGCAGGAATTACCATTTGAAGTAAATATTGAAGTTGTTGATAACATTGTTTATCTATACAGCGCCAAAACAGAGGCTTTGTCCAAGACTTATGAGACAATGTTGGCAATATTGTACCAGGCATTTAAAGAGATGCGTATGTAGTTTTTTGAGAAAAAAGCTATATAATAGATAACAGATGTATAAAGCAATTGCCGCCAATAAACGCAATACCATTCTTATTATGGCTTTGTTTGTTGGTATTATTGGCGCAATTGGTTGGGTTGTAAGCAATTATTATGGAGATGTTAATATTACTTATTACGTAATTGCTGTTGCTTCGCTATACGCTTTTATTCAATATTTTTTAGCAACAAGAATATCAATTGCGATGACAGGTGCAAGGCAAATTGAAAAACGTGATAGTCCACGTTTTTATAGAATTGTTGAAAATTTAGCAATTACGACTGGTATGCAAATTCCAAAAGTTTACATTATTGACGATGTAGCCCCCAATGCTTTTGCTACGGGCCGTGATCCAAAACATGCCATCGTTGCCGCTACGACTGGCCTAATTGATATTATGGATGATAGCGAACTTGAAGCAGTGATGGCTCACGAAATGGGACACGTCCAAAATTACGATATTCGCATAGGCATGATTGCCTTTGGCCTTGCTAGTGCAATTGGATTACTTTCAGATATAGTTCTTCGAATGTTTATTTTTGGAGATCGAGATAACGATAGCAACAGCTCGCCAGTGGCGATGATTGCTGGTGTCATTGTTATAATATTGGCGCCAATTATTGCCGCTATTATTCAGATGGCAATCAGTCGTCAACGTGAATTTTTAGCTGACGCAACAAGTGCTATGACTACGCGTAACCCTGAATCCTTGGCATCTGCACTTGAAAAGTTGCAAACTCAGGGTCGTCCTATGAAAAAACAGAATACAGCTTCGGCTCATTTGTTTTTTTCTAATCCACTTAAACCAGGTTTTATGGCAAAGCTATTCAGCACCCATCCACCACTTGAGGAAAGAATTGCTAGACTTCGAAATAATGAGGGAAAGTTTTAAGTTATGGTAAAAAAATTTAAATTATTTCAAAAACCCAAAGAACGTATATCGGCATTTTTAAAGCGTCGCCCACATCGCAGCTTCCGTCGTACCAGGCGTCGTGATTATACTCGTTCGTTAAAATTGCCTGGTTATTTTGCATTTACAAAGTATGTTGCTAAAACAATTTTTGCCCATTGGAAAACTTTTTTACTACTAGTATTAGTATCTGCAATTTTAACTGTTATTATGGTCGGAATCGGTTCGCAAGATAGCCTTAACACATTAACAAATACGATATCTACGACTAGTGGAGATTTGTTTACGAGTGGATGGGGAAAAGTTGGTGAGGCTAGTTTGCTATTTTTGTCTGCTGTAACTGGTGGTTTGTCACAAGAATTAACGGAGCTTCAACAAGCACTTACTGTTATATTAGTGCTATTTACATGGCTGACTAGCGTCTGGCTACTTCGTAATATGTTGGCAGGTCATAAAGTAAAACTTCGCGATGGGTTATATAGTGCTGGCTCACCAATACTTGCAACTTTTATTGTTGCGATTGTGTTATTAATTCAATTATTGCCGTTTGCACTTGCTTTAATCGGATATAGTGCGGCCGTTTCAACTGGATTATTAACTGGAGGCGTAGAGGCAATGTTGTTTTGGATTGCTGCGGGGCTACTAACGGTCCTGTCGCTATATTGGATTACAAGCACCTTTTTTGCGCTAATTATTGTAACTCTACCTGGAATGTACCCATTTAAAGCCATAAAAATTGCTGGTGATTTGGTCATTGGCCGACGCTTGCGAATTTTATCACGATTATTATGGATGGCAGTTGGCATATTGCTGGCATGGGCGATAATACTAATACCAATCATAATGCTTAACTCGTGGGTTAATGGTATGTGGGCGGCTGCCAACTGGGTACCAGTCGTACCTGTTGCTATCTTAATTTTGAGTACTATGACAATCATCTGGTCTTCAAGTTACATTTATTTGTTATATAGGAAGGTAGTTGCAGATGACGCTGAACCAGCCTGAAAAAAGGTCAAAAGAGCTACGTGAACTATTAGCCAAATATAGCTATGAATACCACGTTTTGGATAATTCTTCAGTTGAAGATGCGGTTTACGATAGTTTATTTAGTGAATTAAAAAAGATTGAAGCCGAGCATCCAGAATTGGTTACTAGTGATAGTCCAACGCAACGAGTTGGCAATGAATTAATTGGCGGTTTTAAAAAAGTAAATCATGTAAAACGCATGATTAGCCTTAATGACGTTTTTGATCGAGCTGATGTTGAGTCTTGGGCAAAACGAATGGACAATTTATTACCTGGACGCAAACATGATTTTTTTACAGATATCAAAATGGATGGCTTAGCTTGCTCAATTATTTATCAAGATGGACTATTTTTACAGGCGGTAACAAGAGGTGATGGTTTAGTTGGTGAGGACGTAACAGAAAACATACGCACAATTAAAAACGTTCCCTTAAGGTTACGCAGCCATGATGGTTTTGAAAAGTTTTTATTTGGCAGAACTGAAGTCCGTGGTGAGATTGTAATGCTTAAAAAAGATTTTGAAAAGTTAAATCAAAAACGGCTAGCCGCTGGCGAACCAGAATTTGCCAATCCTCGTAATTTGGCTGCTGGAACAATTCGCCAACTTGACCCGAAGCTTGTTGCAGAACGTCCACTGCAATTTAGGGCGTACGATTTAATACGTGACGACGTATCTGACGTCCTCACGAATATGTTTGCCTATGAAGCCTTAAGCGCACTCGGGCTAACGAGAAATAAAGAGGCGAGTGTATTCGCAGACCTAAATGGCGTAATGAAGTTTGTTGATAATTGGGATAAAAAACGCCATGATTTATCGTTTAATACGGACGGTTTAGTCGTTAAAATAAATAATCGTGCCATGTTTGATGAACTTGGCATTGTAGGCAAACAACCAAGGGCGGCGGTTGCTTATAAATATGCTCCTGAACAAGCAACAACGGTAGTGCGAGATATTGTAATTAGTCTTGGCCGTACAGGTGCCGCTACACCAGTTGCCGTTTTTTATCCTGTAATTGTTGCCGGTAGTACTGTGCAGCATGCTAGTTTGCATAATGCGGATGAAATTAAACGAAAAGACGTTCGGGTTGGTGATACAGTCGTTATTTTTAAAGCTGGTGATATCATTCCCCAGGTCGAATCGGTAGTTATGGAGCTTCGACCAACCGATTCTGTTGCCTTTGATTTTGAAAAAGTATTATCTATGCAATATCCCGAACTGGAATTTGAACGACCCGAAGGTGAAGTTGTTTATAGAGTAAAGGGTTTGACTGGCCCGATTATATTGAGTCGTGCAGTTCGACATTTTGCTAGTAAAGGTGCGCTAGATATTGATACCTTAGGTGATAAAAATGTAATAGCTTTGGTTGAGAATGGCTTAGTTGGTGATTTAGCGGATATATACAAATTAAAAGTAGAACAATTGTTAAATCTTGACCGCTTTGCTGAAATTTCGGCCCATAAACTTATTGATGCAATTCAAAATGCCAAATCTCCCAAATTAGAACGATTTATCTATAGCCTGGGTATTAGACATGTTGGTATTCAAACGGCAATTGATTTGGCCAATAAATTTGGTTCAATTAATGGACTACAAGGTGCGACTATTGATCAACTTCAAGAAGTTGATGGTGTTGGCATTGTCGTGGCTGAGAGTATTGTGGCTTGGTTTGCCGATCCAGATAATGAGTCATTGCTAACTAAATTTACAGAACTTGGAATTAAACCAATTTATAAAAAACTTACCGGAAAGTTAGATGGCAAAAGTTTTGTTGTTACGGGAACACTTGAGTCTATGTCTCGAGAAGAAGCGGCCGATTTAATTCGTGGTCAAGGTGGAATATTTCAGTCAGCAATTGCTCGTGATACGACATACTTAGTCGCTGGTAATAACGTTGGTGCAAGCAAATTAAAAAAAGCCCAAGGTTATGCCGTCAAAATTATTAATGAAGCTGATTTTTTGGAAATCGTAAAATAGGGAATATAAAGTGACCGTTTTTTTAATAATACTTGCAGCAATAATTAGCACAACCCTTGGTGGATTGTTTGCAATAAGGTTTAAAGATAAATTACATCTTATTTTGGGTTTTGGAGCTGGTGCTATATTTGGTGTTGCTTTATTTGATTTGTTGCCTGAGGCAATTGAATTAACAACTGGCACACATAGCCTTCAGTTACTTACGATACTAATTGCAGCAGGTTTTTCAGCCTACTTACTCATGGACAGATTCTTTTCGGTACATGATCATCACTCAGAAGATTGTGAAAATCCAGCTCGAAAAAGTGGGCTAGGGGTATTAGCAATAATATTTCATAGTTTTTTAGATGGATTTAGTATTGGCTTGGCATTTAAAATTTCGCCAGCCGTTGGTTGGGTTGTAGCCGCTGCCGTTTTAATCCACGGCTTTGCTGACGGCATTAACACTGTAAATATGATAATAAAAACTAAGGGTGCACAAAAAACTGCCTTAAAATGGTTAGTAATTGATGCACTTGCTCCTGCGATTGGTGTTGTTGCTGCAAACTTCTTGACAATATCAGGACCAACATTAGGTTTAATTTTGTCAGTATTTATTGGATTTTTCCTATATATCAGTGCCAGCGACTTGATTCCCGAAAGCCATCATCGACATCCAGCAATATTGACATCGGTATTAACTATTTTTGGTATGATAGTAATTCTTGTTGCAGTAAGTTTAGCCAGATAAAAAAATAACCCGCCGTTTTACGGGCGAGTTATTTTAGTTTTGCGGGAGGTAACTAATTACCAGCTGCGTTGGCGGAATGAACCACCACCGTTGCCACCGCGATCGCTGCTGCCGCTGTCGCGACGTGGACGATCTTCTTTTGGACGAGCTAGACCAACGCTGATTGCTCGGCCGTCTAGTTCTTTACCATCTAGCTGATCAACAGCTTTTTGGTTGTCTGTATCGTTTTCGAATTCAACAAAGCCGAAGCCTTTTGAACGGCCGCTATCGCGGTCAGTGATTACTCGTGCGCTTGTAACTGCACCAATTTGCTCAAAAAAAGCTTTTAGTGTGTCATCAGTAGTAGCGTATGCTAGGCTACCGATGAATAGATTTTGCTGTGCCATATACTTTAGGTACTCTTTTCTTATTTAATCTGATTCTTATTACGTCAGATCGACCGCTTATGCGATTATTTGCTAAGAAGAGAGGTTACCTTGAGAGGTAAGCGCCCGCCTTGCCTTATACGCGTGTGCTTCTGAACGCTATTATTTAAGCATAGTTTGATAAAAAATACTAGTACAAGCGGTATTTGGCTCATTTTAGTTATTTTATCTTTGCGCGTCCTGCCGCTTTGGTCCACCCCTTTCTGCCACTCCACCCTCCCTCTTCCCCAATAAACGACAACCAGTTCAAATTACACGGCAAAAGAAAAGCCTATATAACTTTGTAGCCTGCGTAACTCCCCGTGCCTCATGAGGCACGGGTCAGACATATTCGGCTAGCAAGGTCATCTAGACTTTTCTTTTCCGGTAATTTAAAGGGTTATCTTATTATTGAGTAAGAGTGATGACGGCTTGCGATATTCCGAACAATTTTTTGTAGTACCAATAATGTACCAAAATCGGCCCGGCCGGGCCGATTTTGGTTAAAAATAACTATTTTTTTGTCCGTCGTAAGCCATAAATCTCTCATTTCTGCCCAAGTACGTCAACTATCATTACTTTATAACCAACAGACTGTGCGAAGCAGCCGAACGCCACGTGCTGACGAAGTCACACGTAGAGTGTGCTGTTGGTATAAATGTAATGAGAGTTGACGGTAAATAAGTGCTAACTTCCAAAACAAGCTGAGATTATTTTATTATGCTTGTGTTTTGCGATATAATGAGTGATAATAATTTTAGAGCTGGTGCGCAATAAAGGGGTAACCTTTTGCGCGATAAAACAAACACAAACAAAAAACGTGCCCCGGGTGGGCGCGCAACAGCAGCAAAATAATATCTCGTCCTAACTATTAGGGCGAGATATTTTAATAAGATAGGTTATAATTATAATTATGTTTAAACTCTTTATTCAACAAAAACTAGAATCTTACGTTAAAGCTTATTTCAAAAAACATCCTGAAGTTAAATTAGTTGGCGTTATTGGTAGCGTTGGTAAAACTTGTACTAAAATTGCTATTGCGACAGTTTTATCTGAACGATTTCGCGTCAGATTACAAGAAGGTAATCACAACACTAATTTTAGTGCGCCTTTGGCAATTCTAGGAGTTGAATACCCAGTAAATATTAAAAGTATTAGTGCTTGGTTAGCCGTGTTTCGTGCAGCCAAAGATAGAATCAAGGAACCAACAGATGTTGATATCATCGTTCAAGAATTAGGGTCTGATCGTATTGGTCAAGTGAAACATTTTGGGACTTATTTGCACCCTGATATTGGAGTAGTTACCGCGGTATCGCCCGAACATATGGAGTTTTTTCACACCGTTGACAATGTTGCTATTGAAGAATTAGGCGTTGCCAACTTTTCTAAGATAGCTTTAATTAACAGGGATGACATTGCTGGTTTGTATTCAAAATATCTAACAAATGCCAAAGTTAATACTTATGGTACGAGTGCCGCGGCTGAATACCATTATCTTAGTGAAAACTATGATATTAATAAAGGGCACGAAGGCGTATTTGTGTCCCCAGAATGGCAAAATCCTGTACGTGCAAAAATTAACGTGCTTGGCGAACATACCCTAAGGCCAGCAATTGCTGCTGGCGCGGTTGCTATCAAGCTTGGGATGAACGAAATGGAAGTGGCAAATGGACTTGCTAAAATAAGTTCAATCCCAGGGCGTATGAATGTGCTTAGAGGCATTAAAAATTCTATAATTATTGATGATTCTTATAATTCAAGTCCACTAGCTGCTACCTGTTCGATGCGCGAATTATATTTATTACAAACACCGCAGCGTATTGCAGTACTAGGTGATATGAACGAATTAGGCGATAGCTCTCAAATTGAACATGTTGCACTAGGCAAGCTATGTGATCCAGAGGTGCTATCTTGGGTAATAACTGTTGGTAGCGAATCTGAAAAGTATTTAGCGCCAACCGCTAAATCACGTGGTTGCCAGGTAAAGAGTTTTAAAGATTCACTTTCCGCCGGAGCTTTTGTTCGCAGTGTACTAGAAGATAATGCAGTTGTACTGTTTAAAGGTTCAGAGGGTGGCATATTTTTGGAAGAGGCTGTTAAAGTTATTTTACATTCAACTAGTGATGAAGCAAATCTCGTACGCCAATCTCCAGAGTGGATTAAGCGAAAAACCGAATTCTTTTCAAAGGTGTCTTAGTAACTGGTGTCTGTTTTATTATTATTACTTATGCTAAGCTTAAGATAATAATTGCATAACAAAAGGATTTTTTATGCCCGATGAAAATATAGACGAACAACAGAGTGTCGAAAATATTAGTCTTGATGGTAATTCAGAAATTGTTCAACCAGAACAACCTATTATAACCGTAAATAATTTTACGTCAGAACCTGAACCTATAACATCAGCTCCTACTATTGCTACTATTCCTATTATTCCTGTAGCTACGGTAATCCAACCAGTTACTATTGTAAAAAGCCCAAAAAAACATAGTAGTATATTGATTTTTATAATCGCAATCTTTTTAGCCATATTAGTCGGTGGTGGTTCGGCTCTTGCCTATACTTTTGTATACCAAAATCCTCAAAGAGTAATTACTGACTCAATTATTAACGCCTTTTCTGCCAGTAACTCAATCTATACCGGAAATATTACAACTATTGATACTGATACAAATCTCAAGATATCTGTCGATATTACAGCTAAAAAAGCCGATGCGACGGGTAGCCTAGGCGCAAAGGTATCTATCACAGCTAGCGAAAAGACATATGTTATTAATGGTGATGCCTTGTTGGATTCAAAAGGCGATGCTTATTTTAAATTGAGTAATTTGGCAAATATTGCCATTGAAGCAAAAACAATGCTTGGCGTAGCGAAAGGCTCAGAGATGAATGCTTCAATTGATAAGTTTGTCAGCAAGGTCGATGGAGTTTGGGTAAAAATATCAAATAGTGACATTGCAAAGTACAGCGAAGATGCCTCTACTGCAAAAGCATGTATAGACACGGCAATTAAAGATTTCAAGGATGACAAAGCGGCTTTAGTTGAAATTTCTGATTTGTATAAAAAACACCCATTTGTTGTTTCTGCCGAAGAACTTAAACAACAAGGTAATAACTTTGGCTACAAATTAAAAATAGACGAAACAGAATCAAAAGCCTTTAGTACCGGAATCACAGATACAAAAATTTATAAATCATTACACGACTGTGATAAAAGTGTAGACACCAACTCAATAGAGTCCGATGTTAGTTCCGTGACTGGTGAAAATAATTCCGTGACTTTATGGGTTGACATGTGGTCACATAAAATCGCAAAAATTGAAGCTAGTGCCGTAAAAGATACCTCGACGACTACATTATTATTTACGCCTGTTTATGATCAAAAAGTAGACATTGCAACACCTACAGTTTCAATTCCACTATCAGAGTTAATTTCATCAGCTCAAGAAATATTCCAATCTTCAAACCCAGTTATTGATACAGCCAAAGACGGCTCTTTCTAGTAACATTCATCACCGTGGCGCTACGTGGTCTAATTTGGTATACTACGTAATATTATGAAGCGTTATAATCCTATTGAAATTGAAAAAAAGTGGCAGGAAGTTTGGGAAAAGAACGAAACTTATAAAGTAGACTTTTCCGATCATACTAAACCTAAATATTATGCAATGAGCATGTTGCCTGGTATTACTGGTGCTGGTATTCACACGGGTCATGGCCGAACGTTTCAATTTAGTGATATTAAAGTGCGTGCCAAACGCCAACAAGGTTATAACGCCTATCATCCTATTGGTTGGGACTCTTTTGGACTTCCCGTCGAAAATTATGCAATCAAGCTTGGCAAAACACCTCGAGTTGCACATGATGAAGCATTGGTAAATTTTAAACGCCAATTAAAACGACTTGGCTATAGTTATGATTGGTCCAAAGAGATTAGCACGGCCGACCCATCATATTACAAATGGACTCAATGGATTTTTAATCAATTATTGGCTCATGGCCTAGCTTATCAAAAGCAAAGTCCACAGTGGTGGTGTGAAACTGATCAAACGGTGCTGGCTAACGAACAAGTTGAAGGCGGCAAATGTTGGCGCTGTCATAATCCGGTTATCAAAAAGAATTTAAAGCAATGGTTTTTCAAGATTACAGAATATGCTGATGAAATTCTTGAAGCAACTGATGATTTGAACTGGACCGAAATGGTTAAAACGATGCAGAAAAACTGGATCGGTCGTTCCGTAGGTGCTGAAGTTGAATTTAAAGTTGAAGGCCAAGATGATATTTTGACAGTATTCACGACTCGTCCAGATACATTATTCGGAGCGACTTTTGTTGTACTTGCGCCCGAACACGAATTTGCAAAAAGTTTGTTAACTAACGAAACTCGTCAATCAGTTGAAGTATATATTCAGGATTCAGCTCGTAAGTCCGAAATTGAGCGTATGAACGAATCGCGCGAAAAAACAGGTGTATTTACCGGTAGCTATGCGATTAACCCAGTAAATGGGTCCAGATTGCCAATTTGGATAGCCGATTATGTACTCGCAGGTTATGGAACTGGTGCAATTATGTCCGTTCCGGCTCACGATGAACGCGATTTTGCCTTTGCGACTAAATTTAATTTACCAATTACTCAAGTTATTATGCCGTGTGCAATTGACCCCATTAACCCACCGCAAGATTGTTTTGATGAAGTTACTAGGGAAACTATTGTCGTGCATTTGCGCGATAAATCGACAGGTAAATTTGCCATACTTGATTGGCATAACAGTTTAGAAGGTGTAACAACCGCAATTATGGGCGGTATTGAGCCAGGTCAAACTGCTGAAGATGCTGTTCGGGCTGAAATATTTGAAGAAGCTGGATTAAAAGATATAAATATTATCAAAAAGCTTCGCTGGGTTACGTCTGCAAAATATTGTGCTTCACATAAAAGCCAAAATCGTAATGCGATTGCCCAAGCTTTTCTTGCCGAAGTTGATAATTTAGATAATCAAGGCCAAATAGATATAAAAGAACAAAACATTGCCACGCTTGTTTGGGTTGAAGAAAAAGATGTTCTTAATCGGTTAACTCCAATTCACCAAAAATTAGTTTGGGAACAGTTAAATAATGAAACTCCAATATCGTCCGAAGGAATACTTATGAACAGTGGCCGTTTTGATGGTATGGAAAGCAGCGAAGCCCGCGAAGAAATTGTGGCTTGGATGGAACAAGAGGGGACTGGACGTTCAAAAACTACCTATAAAATGCGCGATTGGTTAATTAGTCGTCAACGATACTGGGGTGCACCTATCCCAATTATCCATTGTGACAAGTGTGGGGCCGTTCCAGTGCCAGATGACCAGCTTCCTGTCATATTGCCAGAGGTAGAGGACTTCAAGCCCCACGGTGGTGCTACGTCGGCCCTGGCCTCAGTAACCGACTGGGTTAATACAACTTGTCCAAAATGTGGCGGTCCTGGCAAGCGTGAAACCGATACATTAGACGGCTATGCTTGTAGCAGTTGGTATTTCTTGCGTTATCTTGATCCATTTAATGACAAACAAGCTTGGGATCCAGAAGTCGAAAAACATTGGGGACCAGTTGATTTTTATAACGGCGCTGATCATGCCGTAGCCCATCTGTTATATTCACGTTTTTGGATGCGATTCTTCTATAAACTGGGCCTTGTTTCTACGCCCGAACCATTCAAACGTATGATGTATAACGGATATATTATGGCGCCAGATGGTACCAAAATGAGCAAATCAAAAGGCAACACAATTGACCCACTTGAAATTATGGATAGTGGATATGGTGCCGACAGTTTACGCGTCTATGAAATGTTTATTGCTCCTTATGATTTGGAAGCTCCATGGGATACTCGCGGTGTTCCTGGAACATACCGTTTTTTGAACCGAATTTGGACTTTAGTAGAAGAATATCTTGAAGCTGGTGAAATTAAGTTAAGTGAGTCTGCCCAAAAAGAGATTTTGGTAATTGCTCATAAAACAGCCAAAATCTCTTTTTGGG
>Ga0209429_10000243_pt1 | contig 39135 bp, 38 predicted proteins | sample BarGraNGADG00212_3_FD_184493 | JGI IMG/M metagenome (GOLD analysis project Ga0209429, IMG submission 184493) | Arctic peat soil microbial communities from Barrow, Alaska - Barrow Graham LP Ref core NGADG0004-212 (SPAdes) (version 2) | ecosystem: Environmental > Terrestrial > Soil > Wetlands >... | reverse complement strand
ATTGATAACGAGAATAACTTTCTTAACGCTTCGCTAAAAGTTATTTCCCGTAATCAACAATGGTTGCATTATCAATATCATATTTTTAAATTTAAAAGTAAAAAATAAGTAACAAAACGGTCAACGTTATTCAGGCATCAACAATCAACACTTTACTATAAACTACCTACTATAAACTATTTACTGTTCTTTTTGTAGTACTTAATCATTTTTGGGAGAACCTCTTCCACCGAACCGGTTATTACATAGTCGGCAATTTGGTTAATTGGTGCTTTCGGATCGTTGTTGATTGCTATAATAATTGCACTTTCCTGCATGCCGGCAATGTGTTGAATTTGTCCTGAAATACCGCAAGCAATGTACAGTTTTGGACGAACTGTAGTTCCTGTTTGACCGATTTGACGTTCGTGTTCAGCAAAACCGGCATCTACTGCTGCACGCGAAGCTCCCACTTCGCCGCCTAAAGTGGCAGCCAATTCGTACAACAATTTGAAATTATCGGCACTCCCGACACCGTAGCCTCCCGAAACAATTATCGGAGAGCCTTTGATGTTTAATTTCGATTTTTCCATGTGACGTTCAATCACTTTCACAACAAAATCAGTATCGGAAACATATTTCGAAACATCCAGTTTGTGAGTTTTACCTACAAATTTCGGATCTTTGATTTCTTTTTTCATTACACCTTCGCGAACAGTTGCCATTTGCGGGCGGCAATCAGGATTTACGATCGTAGCCACAATATTTCCACCGAAAGCTGGACGAATCTGGTAAAGCAGTTTTTCATACACTTTGCCGGCTTTTTTGTCTTCGTAAGTTCCTATTTCCAGCGAAGTACAGTCGGCAGTAAGTCCGCTGAACAATGCAGAAGAAACGCGTGGTCCTAAATCGCGACCGATTGAAGTTGCACCCATTAACGCAATTTGAGGTTTTTCTTCTTTAAAAAGATTTACCAACAAAGAAGTGTGGGGTAATGATGTGTATGGAAAAAGTCGCTCGTCATCAGCCAGATGAAGTACATCCACACCGTAAGGAAAAACCTGTGCGCCAATACCATCCAACTGATAACCGGCCGCAACAGCTTCTAATTTGCAATTCAGTTGTTTAGCCAAACTACGACCTTTAGTAAGCAATTCCAGACTCACATCGCCCACAATGCCATCTTCTATTTCGAGGTATACAAATATATTGTTCATGATTTTAATTGATTAATTTGCCAATATGCTAATTTGCCAATTAATAAAATTTTAAATATTTTCATTGGCATATTGAATAATTGGCACATTGACATATTATCCTATCGTATGGTTAGCAATTAATTCTTTCATCAAACTTTCAATTTCAAAATCTGAAGCAGTCAGACGTTTACTTTCTTTTGCTGTAAACACAACATTTTCGATTTGTTTTACCTTGGTAGGTGAACCAGAAAGCCCCAACCATTGAATATCATGTTCAATATCATTTACACCCCATTCGGTAATATTCAAATATGGGTGTGTATCGTAAAAATCAGTGTAGTCATTACCGGCTTCCTGTTTTTCGGAAGGAGTAGCGGCACGTTTGTATTTCATGGTGAGTTTTGCATGACGCGGACGGCATTCAGGGGCAGAACCGTTAACCGTAATAAGCATAGGCAGTGGACCTTTTACAACTTCAACACCACGTTCCAAGCGACGTTTAACAGTAATTTTATTGTCAGTTAAATCTAAAATTTCTTCGGCATACGTAATTTGTGGCAACCCCAATTTTTCTGCAACTTGTGGACCAACTTGCGCTGTATCACCATCAATGGCCTGACGACCGCAGAGAATTATATCCACTTTTCCTATTCGACGAATGGCTGCTGCCAATGCATACGAAGTGGCCAGGGTATCCGAACCCGCAAACTCACGTCCGCTCAACAAGTAACCGCCATCGGCGCCACGATACATACTTTCACGAATAATTTCAGCAGCACGGGCGGGCCCCATGGAGAGGATATATACCGTTGCACCTTCAATTTTACTTTTCAAGCGAAGAGCTTGTTCCAACGCATTCAGATCTTCGGGATTGTAAATGGCCGAAAGTGCAGCACGGTTAACCGTTCCGTCAGCTTTCATCGCATCCTTACCCACGTTGCGTGTGTCAGGCACTTGCTTAGCAAGAACAACAATTTTAAAACTCATTTCTTATCAATTAGGATTAATATATGTGACTTATTATTCTTATTACCAATGTATTATTGCTATTTCTGTTTTTATTTTTGGTTGAAACTTTTAAGATTACGTCTAAAAAAAAGCCCACAAAAGTAGCAATAATAATTTATGTAGCAACTGAAAATTGCACAAAAAACCAAAAATGTGCATAAAAAGCAATCTGACGAATATAAAAAAACGTGGGACTTTTCACAAAGTCCCACGTCTAAATAGGTATTAGTTTTTTTAAGGTATAAAAAAGATTGTGTTGTTTAGTTAACGGTTACAAAATAACAGGTAAAATTTCATCGACACAAGTTTAAAAATATGTTTTACAACCTATTTTTGAAACAAAAATGGATTTATCAGCTAATTTAAAACCGTTTAATATTGTGTTGAACTTTGATTGTCAATGAATTAAATATTTAATCCGATATTGAATAAAAAATATTAAAATTTTAATTTTATCGAATAATTTTATAATCACCAATTATTTTTTGCAAATCTAAAATAATATTGGGGAATTAGCGAACTTTTGCTGAATTATTTTAATGAAAAAATTCTTTTGGCTGATTTCTCAATTTTTAATTTAGCATTCTTTTGTTTACTACTATTTTATTAATCTAATTATGAGTATATTATAGATTACTATTCAAGAATAGATTTCATTTTTATGATTTTAATCGATACAGATTTTCACAATAAAAACAGTATCTTTGTGGCTTATTTTTATATTTATGAGAAAAATATTAATCTTCTTACTGCCTGTTTTTCAGTTAGTAACTTGCACTCAACCTTCTAAGAGTGTAAAAACTGAAGAAAAATTAGTAAATGTACCAAGTTTTAATTCGGATTCAGCTTATTCGTTCACTCAAAAACAAGTTGAGTTCGGGCCGCGTGTACCAAATACCAATGCGCACGACAATTGCGCCGTTTATTTATCTTCTGAATTGAAAAGGTTTGGTGCTGAAGTAATTGAACAAAAAGCAAACTTAACGGCATTTGATGGAACCGTTCTAAAATCGGTTAATATTATCGGTTCTTTTAATCCAAAAGCAGAAGCACGAGTCTTACTTTTTTCACATTGGGATTCGCGTCCGTGGGCTGATAACGATTCAAAACCTGAAAATCGGAAAAAACCGGTGATGGCAGCTAATGACGGAGCCAGCGGAGTAGGAGTATTGCTCGAAATGGCAAGATTGCTGGGTAAAAACTCAACTGAAATTGGAGTTGACATTATCTTTTTCGATTCTGAAGATTACGGGAAACCCGAAAGTGCCGGAGGTGAACCGAGTGAAGATACCTGGTGTCTTGGAACGCAGTATTGGGCTAAAAATCCCCATATACCAGGCTATACGGCTCGTTATGGTATTTTGCTCGATATGGTTGGGGCTACAAAAGCAACTTTTTTTAAAGAACAGGCTTCAGAATATTATGCAGGAAATATAGTAAGTAAAGTTTGGTCGCAAGCTAAAAGTCTTGGTTTTGGACAGTATTTTAGGGATGAAAAAGGCGGTACAATTACAGATGATCATATTTATGTAAATAAAATAGCAGGAATTCCAAGTATCGATATCATTCAATACGATCCTACATCAAGCAGTGGTTTTGGAACATATTGGCACACTACACACGACATTATGGAAAATGTGGATAAAAATACATTAAATGCAGTTGGGATGACGCTTATGTATGTGGTTTATAATGAGAAATAGCTTGTAGTCGGTAGTTTTTAGTAGGTAGTAAGAAGAAAAAATGCGATTTGAGTTCAAACGAAATATTTATGAGTCTTCGATTTAAAAAAATAGCAGTAAAAATAGGAAGCAACGTTTTGACGCTTGCTGATGGCACCTTGGATGTTGAGCGAATGTCGGCTTTGGTATCGCAAATTGCTCATTTACACAAGAAAGGAGTCGAAATAGTATTAATTTCTTCGGGTGCAGTAGCGTCAGGACGGAGCGTATTAGGTCTCAATAAAAAAATGGATGTAGTGGATCAACGGCAGTTATTTTCCGCTGTCGGGCAAGCTAAACTGATTAATCATTACTACGATTTGTTTCGAGAACATGGTATGAATGTGGGGCAGGTGCTGACTACCAAAGAAAATTTTAGCAGTAGGAGGCTTTATCTGAATCAACGAAATTGCATGCGGGTTATGCTCGAAAACGATGTTATTCCTATTGTAAATGAGAATGATACGGTTTCTGTCTCTGAACTAATGTTTACCGATAACGACGAACTTTCCGGTTTAATTGCTTCGATGATGGATATGAATGCGCTGATTATCCTGAGTAATATTGATGGAATTTATAATGGTTCGCCGGCGAATCCTGCATCAAAAGTGATTCGCCAAATTCAAAAAGGACAGGATGTATCTGATTTTATTCAAAGTTCCAAATCTACTTTTGGACGTGGCGGCATGTTGACCAAAACCATCATTGCCCGTAAAATTGCCGATCAGGGAATTGATGTTTTTATTGCTAATGGCAAAACAGACAACATTTTACTGCAACTTTTAGACAAAAAAACAGATGTACATTGTACTCAGTTTGTGGCTTCCACTGCTGAAGTTTCGAGTGTGAAAAAGTGGATAGCGCACAGCGAAGGCTTTGCCAAAGGCGAAATTCATGTAAACGAAAATGCAGCAAAAGCACTAACCGGCGAAAAAGCAGTTAGTTTACTCCCAATTGGTGCCACTGAAATTGTTGGGGATTTTGAAAAAGATGATATTGTACGTATTTTTGATCACAAAGGTCATTCTCTTGGAATTGGAAAAGTGCTATACGACAGCGAGAAAGCCCGCGAAATGCTCGGCAAAAAGAACCAAAAACCGTTGGTGCATTGCAATTATTTGTATTTGGAATAGAATGTTTTATCTTAAGATTTTAAATCAAGTTATTCCTCCGTCAAAAACAGAATCATCCGTTCCACCGCTTGCTGACAAACCGAACAAAACTCCGGCGCTTTGTTGGTGCGCATACGGCAATCGAAACTCGGCCGGTACATACCTTTTTTAAGATAACCACCACCTTCAAAAACTCCTAATTTAATTTTGATACTATCGCTTTTTGGAGTTGGAACAGCTGTACCTTTGGATACACGACTTTCCCATTTCCTTTCGAATTGAACCAGCGAAGTTATATTCGGTTCCCAGGGCTCTTTTTTAATATCATAAGTAGCATCCAATACATCGTTGTCGTAAAAATACTCATCCGCCAATCCGGCAAAAGAATGTCCAAATTCATGCACCGTAACTTGTGTTGCCAACTTATTATCGGCTGCCGTGAGTGCATAGAAATTATAAATGCCTCCACCACCGTAAGTTTTCGTATTTGCCAGCACGTAAATGGCATCGTACGGAACCAAAGCTGCCAGATCGCGAAGTTTAAAAGAATTTGTTGTTGTCAGATATCGTGGTTCGTAGAAAGTAAAAAAATGTGACCCGACGGCAGTGTTTTTCCAAACTGATCTTTGTGGCATTGAAACTCCAGAGTCAACCGATACGGCTGCAATGGCGTAAATATTGATCCGGTTCTTGTACTTCGTAAACGGTTCGTGCGTCAGCAGGTTTTCAGATAGTTTCTGAGCATCTTTATAGAATTTTTCTTGTTCATTGGCAGAATAACCTTCGGCAATTACGGCAATATCAATGGCTTTTTCGGATGAGACAGTTTTGGTAATGATTTTTACCGGCACATCCGTTGACTTTGTCTGCTGAATCAGTTTATCGGTTGACGAAAGCGCATATCGGAATAATTCCTGCCAATGATCCAAATCCAGGCGTTTTTCAATAATCAATGTTACCGCATTTTTTGGATATGGAAATTGAATGGTTTGTTCGAAACTTTTATTGGTTTTTTGAGCTTCGGGAGTAGATTGCCACTCATGAAAGAGCGCGCTGAATCCGTCGATATAAATTTGTTTTCCACTTATGCTATCCAACATGTGAAAACGAAAATCACCCAGATTCAGGTCATTCGACAAATGAGCCCGCCGTCCGCCCCAGAAAGGTTCTTGTTTTATTTTATCCAGATAAATAGCCGTTTGTGTGGCATTCCCGCAAAAATGAAAATCTATTCGACAAGCTTTATCGATAAAAAAATCGGAATATTGTTGTCCGAAAAAAGAAGAACTAAGGATCAAAAAGAGGAAGAGGACGAACGTTGGTTTTGACATAAGTTTGATGTTGTATAAACGTTTTGCAAATTAAAGAAAAATTATAAACAAAACCTCAATAGAAAACGCTTTTTTTATTTTTTTGTCGCCTTTTCGTTCCTCTTTCTGATGTTGATTGATTTTTAGAATAAATTGATGATTAGATTTTTGCTGAAATTCAGAATGGGTTTTATACCAAGTGTCAAATCGAAACGTTGAATTCCATTTAAATTAAGCAAACAATTATAACTTTTTGATAAATAGGTTTGTAGGTTTGAGTTTTCAAAAGTATGAGAAGATGTTAACAATCCCTTTTCCGGAGATTTTACAACCGGCTTGCGTTTGGCAATTACCACCAAACCTTGCAAATGTTGTACCGAATCTTTTAAAATAAAAGCTTTTTCCCCCACGAAACTTTCGTTTGAATCGATTTTGACTTTTCGCGATTCACATTTTTTAAAGCCCACCATGCTTATCGAAAGAATATATTCTCCGGTAGGCACATCTTCGATTGTGAAATTGCCGTTTTTATCACACATAGCACCATTCTCGGTTTTTTGAGTATCGGTGTTTGTTAAAGTGGCAGTGGCAAACTCAATAGGATGATTTTTTTTGTCGATAACCCGACCTTTGACAATACCCGAAATTTCTCCAAAAATCGGATTACAAAGAAATACGATGCCTGTCAGAAGGACAAGGCGACTGATTTGGTTTTTTGTAGTTGTTTTCATAATTGTAAATTTTTTTATTTTTGATTTGATTTTCAATGTTATCTTATCCATTTTGTTTATGTCTAACTTAATGACTCAATTGTCGGAAATTTATTACATCGATTTTATAGTTAGACGAAATCATTACTTTGTTTGGATTTGTTTTTATGAAAATATTTGGAAAATTTAATTAGAAAAACTGTTTTTAATCGATAAGTGCCTCTATTTCAATGAAATTTGTCTGTCAACATTCTATAGTTTTGGTTTCATGCCGGCAAGATCAGGAAGCGGAAAATTCATCCGCTTTAAAAAAGTGCAAACGGCTGCCTTTCAACAAGCCGGTTGGCTGAATGAAGTTTCGTCGGAAGTAAGAAGAGCGAGAGATTTGAGAAAATGAAATTTATTCAATATCAATACCATATTTATCCAACAACCCTACGACTCCCAATCTTGAAAATCGTGCTTTTTTTATTCGATTCAGTTCTGGGTCAATGGAATACAGAAAAGAGGTGTGGAAATCGGCTTTTTCAAGAATGGTTTTATGAAAAATGGCTCGTTGCAGGTCGCAGTTATCGAATACCGATTCAGTCATATCGGCTTCGGTGAAATCAGTTTCCTGCAGGTTACAGTTTTTAAAGCGGGTCTTTTTCAGTTTAGTTTTATAAAAGACGGCTAATTTCAATACACAATTCTCAAAACCAACCGAAAACAAAAATGGGTTGCATTCGTCGAACTGAACGCCTACCAATTTGCATCCCAGAAAATAAACATCATTCATCGCTGTGTTCTTAAGACTGGCCATACTGAAATCGCAACTTTCAAACTGACATTCCCGAAATGTTACATTCAGTAAATCAGAGTTATAAAAGTTGCAATTTACAAAGCGGCAGTTTTCATATACGTCGCAGGGAAGTTTCTTTTCGGTATAATCTATCCGTTCGAAGAGCTTGTTTTCAATCATTTTGTAATATTCTTTTTGTGCAAACAGTTGCAGGTAAGTAAACCGTTTTGGAAAGTGAGAAAACTGTCGCAAACTCAAATTTACAACAGTTTTTTATCTGTAATTTCAGCAATAAAGTTTAGAAAGGCAGTTTTAAAATGCTGTCTTCAGCCTGCTGTTCAATAGTATGCTTTTGTTTTTCTACAATTTTCCCGACTTTGAAATTGTAACTGTACATGATTGCAAAAGCAGCCTGTGTTTTCATATACGTATCTGTTTTTTGATAAACCGAATTATTGTTGAGTGTGACCGTACTATCGAAGAACCGGCTGGCAAAAGGATTAAATGCCAGAATATTGAGTGAACTGTTGTTTTTAAATTGTTTGACAAGTCCTATAAAATAAAAAGGTGTCATTTGAGTCTTTGTTTGTCCATCCAAGGTCGGTCCGTTTATATTGAACATGGCTATAAGCTTTAAATCCCATGGAAGGGGTGCCATCAAAAACGTATTCCAGTTCCAGCTTCGCAGTTCGGTCGCAGTTATCTGATTCTGATAGCTGTCAATGTGATTGAATGAATATCTGAAATTGGAGTTTAGCAATACTTTCCCAAGTTGTGAATTGAGGGATAACCCGGCTCCGGCTTCGTAACCATTGGAGATGTTTTCGGGTACACTTTCAAACACATTGTAAGTTCCAACCTGGCTGACGATATTTTGAATAAGTCCTGTTTTATATTCGTAAAACAGTTGCGGTGCAATGTTGATGGTTACTTTGCTTATGTTCACTTTCACGTTGTAAGTGAACTGGAAATTATCCCTGTAAGCAGGTTTCAGATTAATATTCCCACGGCTTATTGTCTGGCTATCAACTACGCTAACTAACGGGTTAAGCTGTGTGGAAGATGGTCTGATCACTCTTCTTGAATAGGAAAGTTTAATACTGTTGTTATCATCAAATTTAAAATTACCGTTTGCATATGGAAGTGGTGAGAAATAATTGCTGTTTCCGGTCGTATTTATCACCACATGGGATGTTTCAAACCGTGAACCTACTTTAACGCTTCCTTTTTTGAAATTTCTCGATAACTCGGCATAACCTCCAAGCAACAAATTGCCATAATCCAGGTTCGGAACCTGACCGAGAGTACTTGTATTGTTTATCGTGAACTTATTATAATTGCCACTTATCCCAACGTTGAAGTTATATACACTATCAAACGGCAGCGTATAATTTGACTGGCCTTTCAACGTTTGGGTGTTGGTAATGCTTTTTTGATTTAGCCAAGGGCTTCGGTAAGTTTCAACAGTATCTAACGGATTGTAATTTATATTTTGAAAATCGGTAGAGGAATTATTATTCAAACTGTTGTAATAATTCAGTTCCACTTCGAATCCATGCTGGTTCTTCTTGTTGAATTTATGCTTATAAAACAGCGAGGAAGTAAGTCCATCGGAATTGCTCGTCGAATTGGTTAGCGTTCTGGAAATACTGCTCATAATCCCATTTGTAAGGTTGTAATTCCAGGCATCACCATTTGGAATTGAAATAGAACCGTTCGGATTTGATGCATTTCCATTATAAGCCAAATTCAGATTAATGTCGTTGAACTCGTCCGGGTCGTAAATTAAACCTGCATTGACATTCTGATTATTACCTTTGATTCCCATGGTACTATTCTGTTGCAAGTCGTTGATTCCTGCAATACGGTTCATCTCGGTATTAATGCCAAAGTGTTGAAGCATGCCGTTGCCTGCAATATAATAGGATATTTTTTCCAATCCGTAATCCAGACTTGCACTTGCCCGGCCCATATACGATTCCCCGCTGATTGGCATAGCCATTAAATTGGCCATTCCTTTAAGTCCATAACGCATGGCAGGATTCGTCACGATATTAATCACAGCATCAACGTCAGCATCGTATTTACCTGACGGACTGGTTATCACCTCCATTTTATCAACCTGTGAAGGATGTAACCGTTTCAGGTATTCTTTATCGCGGGTAATACCATCAACTTCGATTTTGATGTTTGTTTTGCCATTGACCGTGATATTTTCATTCAAATAGTCCACCTGCACCGAAGGAACTTTCCGTAAAACATCCAGCCCGTCAGTTGAAGTCTTTTTAAACCCATCAGGTATTGCATAGATGGTTCTGTCGCCCAATTCCGTTACTTTTACTTTGGAGCCGCTTACCACCACTTCTTTAAAGTTATATGTGTTAGGATCTAAAGCAATAACTCCGACACTATTCATCATGCCTTTCTTTCTCGGAACAGAAAACAACGTAGTTTTGTAAACCAAATGTTTTATCCGTAAACAATACGTTTTAACCGTATCGGCTTTATAAAAGATAAAAAACCCTTCCGAGTTGGTACTCGCATTATCTACCATGCTGCTGTCTGGTAATTGTAATAGCTGTACGCTTGCACCTTCCACCGCTTTTGTGGTTTCTTTGTCCGTGATGTTTCCTGTTATTACTTGCCTGGCATTAATATTCAACGAAACTAAACACAACAATACAATAAGAATCTTATTCATTCCTTTAATCTTTAATGACTATTAATTCGCCTTATTATTTCATCATTATTGTTTCAGATTGAGAATCGACTATTATTGGCATTTTCATTTCATTACCATTATTCTTTACTGTTGTTGTTCCTTCAATCCGACCTTTTGCCGTATTTCTCAAGGCTAACCCTGTAGTAACATCTATTGTTCCGTCAAAAGTCATACTTCCTTTTAATTCCTGAGACATTTGAGCCGAAGGATCTGTTGATGGTAAAGATTCGATTTCTGTTTTACTTGAAACTGTAGCCACATTTTCTACAATGCCTTTTAAAGTAAACGAATTAAGGGCGAGCATTGACATACCGCTTGCCGATCTAAGATAGGTAGTTTCCCATGCGTCTCCTACTTTCACAGCATTCTCTGGCAAGTAAGCAAATAAAGGTTCAATCATACTTTTCACAGCCGACTCCTTCAATAGCATATCAGCTACTGTTTTGGCCATATCCTTTTTTCCCGCAGGTATTGAATCTAACACAAACATTACGTTATCTTTAAACTTAGAGTAATTCACGAAATCAATGAATTTTCCTGCAGTTGAAATTTTTGCAATGATTTTGTTTGCACTCATCTTATTCATAATTTTTTCCACAGGATCATTGCTGGCAAGTTTAGCTGAATTGGTTTCTTTGTTACCCATTGGCGAACTGGTTTTAGATGCAATAGTGTCGAATTTGAACTCAATATCCATAACCCCGTTCTCTTGCTTTAGAACTTTGTAACTAATTACATTACTGGACAAAACATCCATATTAATCTGTTGTCCACCGGCAGTTATTTGCATAGCTTGCTTACTGGTGCTTTTTACTTTGTACACTTTCCCTTTTTCAAGGTTTAATTTGAGGATAACCGGCGCTTGAGCCATTAACGAGATACCCAAAAGGGTGAAGAAAACGGTTGAAATTAGTTTTTTCATTTTGTTGGTAAATTAATTGAATTATGTAGCTTAAATAAATTTTTCGGGATTGAATGTGATTTAATGAAACATGATTTATGATATCGCGAAACCCGGATTAAATACAATTTTTCTATTTATCAGGACACTTTGCGGATACTCATTAAATAGAAAAACAGATTATTGATTATTTAAATCATAAAAACCGCTTCCGAAAAGACTTTCAGAAGCGGTTGCGATATAATTAAATGAGGTTATTTGGCGTTTTCGTTCATCTTCATCATAGCCATCATTTGGTTCACGGTTTTTTGCATTCCGTCGGTGGAAGCATCCAGAAAGATTACATTTCCCTTACCAGTTTCACCAAAATGTTTAATAGTTTCCGTCCACATACTAAAAAGAAGGAATGATGCATCCAAATCGGCATCGGTCATTTCTTTAGCAGCCTGTGCCATACCTTTTGCCACTTCCTCGCGAAACAAAGCAATACCTTGTCCACGTTGTTGAGCAGCTTCTTTTTCGGCTAAAGCAGAAATTTTAATCGCATTTCCTTCAGCTTCGGCAGCTTTGGTACGGGTTATCAATAAAGCCTGTCCTTCATTTTCAGCAGCAGCTTTCAGGTTGTTCGAAGCAACCACACGCGACATGGATTTAATGATTTCTTCGTCAAACGTAATATCGTTCAGTTGAATGTCAATCATGTGGAAACCCCATTGTTCCAACGTGTCATCCAAATGTTTCTTCACTTCCTGAATAATTTCTGTACGAAGTCCAAGTATTTCCGCTTGTTTCTTCGTAGCCACAAAACTACGTATCGTTCCTTCGATAGTACGAATCAAAGCCTGCATAAAGCTGCGTTCGTCCACAAATTTAAACGCCACATTTTTAATGGTTTCATCAGCCTGATTAAAAACAGCATAAAGCAACATGGCTTTAAAATACACATTCGCCTGATCTTGCGACACAGCCTGGAATTCCAGTTCAGCCGAACGGTTTTGAATACTAATACGTTTGTAAACCATCTCAATAAGAGGGATTTTGAAGTTCAAACCCGGTGCCATAATGCGGCGATACTTGCCGAAAACAGTTATAACAGCCACGCTACCCTGATTTACAGTTACAAAACCAGACACAATAAAAACCAGAATAAATACTCCGATAACATAATAAGGAATTTGTTCCATTTGATTTTGAGTTTAAATTTAATTAATATAGAGTTTTTTGAAAATTATTTTTTCTCCCACTCTAACATTTTCTTTTTGCATTCCAATCCCCAGCGGAAACCTCCCAGACCACCATCAGATCGGATAACGCGGTGGCAAGGAATCAGAAATGCAATGGGGTTTGCACCAATGGCAGTTCCAACGGCACGCACCGCTTTGGGTCGTCCGATAGCTTCGGCAATTTGAGCGTAAGTGGTTGTTTTCCCTGCAGGGATGCGCTGTAAAGCACGCCATATAGATTGCTGGAAATCAGTTCCAATTGGATTTAAAACCGGTCTATCCCCTTTTTCAAAAATCTGACGAGCCAAGCGTTCCACTTTTTCGTCGTTTTGGCGGAAATTGGTTTCTGGGAAGCGATTTTCCAAATCGTACATCGCGCTTTCACGGGTTTCGGGGAAAGTGAGTGCACAAATTCCATCGTTTGAATATGCTATACAACATTCGCCGAAAGGCGAATTGGAAAATCCAAAAGAGGGTTCGGAAAGTGGAGGTAACTGTCTCATTGCATTTGTTTTTAGTATAGAAAAATAAAAGGGTAAGCTTTTTCGATAAATATTTGTAAAAAAAAGCGCCAGAGTAAGATGCTATCGAAAAGTCATCTACTTTTGTGGCAAAGTTAACGAATAAATTTTATTCAACGACATTATTAACATTAGAAATTTTATTTTCAGTATTATAACTTACCTGTTTTGATAAATAGAACATGAAAAAATTGATTCAAATAATGTTATTGGGTGTATTAAGTTTATTTACAAGTGCATTTGCTCAGGTCAGCATTTCTAAATGGCAGACACAACCTATGGTTATAGATGGTGAAGGTTCCGATTGGGGAATGCTTCCGCGTTTTTTTAATTCGGAATCAAACATCAAATATGAATTCAAAAATGATGACAAGAATCTGTATTTTATCCTGAAAGCAGGTGATCGCGCAACTCAAATGCAACTTTTGAAGGCCGGTTTTTCAATACGGTTTAAATTGAAAACTTCCACACCTACGAAAATGGAAATTATTTTTCAACCGAACAAAAGAACCGAACTTCCTCAAATGATTAACGGCCAGGAAGGTGGAAGTCAACGGTTGGTTGATAAATCTGTATCTCAACCGGACATAGTTCTGAAAGATACCGCCATGCTGGATGGATTTCAGTATACAAACGGGTTGATAACTTCCGAAAAGAAAGATGAGAACAGCATTTGTTTTGCCCGAAGCAAATCACCACGCGATCTGGCTTATTACGAGATTCGCATTCCGTTGCGCGAATTGTTCGGAGATAATTATAAACTTTCAACTATAGCCACTGTTTCCATGCAACTTCAGGTAAACGTAAATGATTTGTCGATGAACGAAATCAAAAAGATGCGTGGTAAAATGGGTGGTGGAATGCACGGTGGCGGAAGAGGAATGGGCGAAGGAATGCATGGGGGCGGTGAAATGAACAGAGGCAATGAAATTGGAGGAACAGAAATAGGTGAAATGCCAGGAAGTGAAATGACTGAAATGCAAAGCGGTACGCGGGGTGGACTTTCGATGGAGAGAAAAAGTTTCAGTAAAGATTTTATGCTTTCTAACGGGAAATAGGACATCAATCCTTAGAAATTGCTTTTGATAATGTCTTTTTTCGCAATAATTTATTGTTTTCGGAATAAACAAAAGTAGGAAGAAAATAAAACTGTTTTGGAAACTCGAACTTGTGAAGCATTGGTTGGATTTTTAATTTCAAATCCAGCTCCTGTTCAGCAGTAAAAGCTTCTGATTCGATAACTAAAACCACTTTGTTCTCCAATAACTGGTCGGGAACGGAAGAGATAAAATAACTGGAGGGAATAATTCCTTCCAGTTTTTTTTCGACTTGTTCGGGATGAATTTTAATGCCACCTGAATTAATGGCCGAATCGGCACGTCCTAACCAACGGAATGAATTGAGGCCAATTAATTCCACCCTGTCATTGGTTTGAATTTCTTCTTTCAACAAATGTGGTGCTTTAATAGCCATACAATCACGCTCATCCCGACGAATAGTGACACCTTCCAATGTATTGAAACAATCGGACTTCTCTTTTCCATTAAACCGCCGCAATGCAATGTGCGAACAGGTTTCGGTCATGCCGTAAGTTTCATAAATTTCCGCAGTGATGTTCTCAGAAAGTAGTTCCAACTTACTTGTTACCGGACCTCCACCGACAATAATTTTCAGAACTTGTTTTGTGCGCAAACTTTCAGCCGAATGAAAGAGTTGATAAGGTGTAATGGCTGTGAAATCGATAGAAGTATTCAGGTTTTCAAACGGATTAGCCGAAGGTTCCACCGCCAACAGATTAAATCCGCTCACCAATGCCCGTACCAGCATCATTTTTCCGGCAATATACGTTGCCGGCATGCACAGCAAAACGGTACTCGTGGCATTCAACCTGAAAAAATGATTGGTCATCCTTGCCGAATTCATCATGGCTGCTTTTCTCAAATGGATTTCCTTGGGTTTTCCGGTAGAACCGGACGTTTGGGCAAGAATAAAATCCGAATCGTCGAACCAATTCACCAGAAAATGATAAATGGCATTTCGCCACGAATCTTCCGGTTCATCCGTGAAATGAAGGTCGGCGAGATTCTCCCGATTATATTTGATTCCGTTGAGTTTTATATTTTCGGCTGTCATGATAGTATCGAACTTAAATCCCAGTTATTTTGTGGATTATAAAATAATTTTGCTTCCCGAATTTCCAGTGGTGACGGTATGTTATTGTGGTATAATTGTCCGGTTCCCAATCCTTGTGGAAGAGAAGAATTCAGCGTATAAGTCCATTGTGCAATGGCATTCAATCCGATATTGGCTTCCAATGCGGAAGTAATCCACCAACTGACATTGTGTTTTTCAGCTAACCGAATCCATTCTTCCGATTCGTGGAAACCACCAATCAGGCTTGGTTTCAGAATAATATAAGCAGGTTTTATTTTTTCTAAAATTTCTTCTTTTTCCAATGATTTCACACCAATCAATTCTTCGTCCAACACAATCGGAATCGGAGACTTTTGGCAAAGTTCAGCCATTTTTTCGAACTGCCGAGCTTTTATCGGTTGTTCAATCGAATGAATTTCAAAATCTGAAAGTCGTTCCAGTTTCTCAAGCGCATCATTAAGGCTAAAACCGCCGTTGGCATCCAATCGTATCTCCATATCGTCCGAAGAAAATTCTTTTCGGATAGCGGAAATGATTTCCAGTTCCGTTTCAAAATCAATAGCACTCACTTTCAGTTTAATGCAACGATAACCGGCTGCAATTTTCTCACGGATTTGCTTTTGCATAAAGTCTTTATCGCCCATCCACACCAATCCGTTGATCGGAATTCCGGTTTTTCCTTCGGTAAAAGCAGAGGGGAAAAGAATTTTTGAACCGTTGGCTTCCAAATCCAACAAAGCCGTTTCCAACCCGAAAGCAATGGAAGGAAAGTCGTCCAACACAATGGTGCTCGGGTCATATCCTTCGTTCAGCAAGCGACAAAGTTCGTCTAATTTTTCCTGATATGTTTCAATCGGGTCAATGCTTAAACCGGGGATGGTGGAACACTCGCCAATACCCGTGAAACCATCCTTTTCCAGTATCAGGAATGAATACGGTTTATGCAACAAAACGCCTCGGGAAGTTCCGGCAGGCAATTTAAATTGCAAATCGAGAGTTTTGAAACTTGCTTTCATTTACTTCTGTTCAAAATACTGACAATCAATTTGACAATTATTTCCATTTCTTCTGTAAGGCTTGTAGCAACAAATAGAGTTAAAGCTGCCAATGCTTCGTTGCTTATAATTGGTTCTTGGGCTTTGAAAAGTAAATCATTTTTTCTTAAAAATAGAAGAAAACAAGCAGCACCTATCCGCTTATTTCCATCTACAAACGAATGATTTTTTACAATGAGATACAATAGAACAGCTGCCTTTTCTTCAATACTTGGGTATAATTCCTTTCCATCAAAACTTTGCTGAATCTGACTGATTGAACTGTCAAACGTTTCATCTTTTGGTAGCGCAAAAACGTCAGACTTAAAATCTGAACGAAGATTTTTGATTAGTTCAAGATATTCTTTTTTTGAGGGATAATTACTTGTTGTATTTGTATTTCCTTTGTTATCAAGCAATTGGTGGTCAAAATCATCCAATAAATCAAGACCGGAAGCAAAAACTTTCAACATCTCGCTGTCTTCTACAGTTGCTTGTTGTTCAATTGCGCGGCTGAGAATTCGGATTCCTGTTTTCAAGTATTCAACTTCTTGTTGCTTCTCTTTTAAACGTTTCTCATTAATTGCGTATCCTTGAATAAGATAATCTTTCAGTCGCTGAGTTGCCCATTGGCGAAATTGAGTTCCTCGTTTTGAATTAATACGATAACCTACAGAAATTATTACATCTAAATTGTAATGATCGATTAGCCTTTCTATTTGTCTATTGCCTTCTTTTCGAACTTGTCGGAATTTCCGACAAGTTGAAATTTCGTCCAATTCATTTGATTTGTAAATGTTCTTAATATGTTCCACAATATTTGAACGACTTCCTTCAAATAGTTCTGCCAACTGATTTTGATTTAACCAGACTGTCTCATTATCAAACTGAACCTGAATTTCCGTTTGATTATCAATATTCTTATATATTTCAACACCAGTCATATTTTTTATTAGAAATGAGTTGTCAAGCATTCCTTGACAGTTCAGTGAAAAATCAATCCCAGCCCAAAAGTCAATGCAAACACCAGACTTGTCATAGATAAACGCGGAAGTTCGGGATAAAGTTCCAATGCACTTTTATACGTAAAGACTTTTTTGAGGTTCAGAAACAACAACGGGAATGAAAGCACGAACAACCATTGCCATACGGAATGATAATTCAACAGGGTATAAATAATAGTCAATATTGCCGCTCCCGACACTAAAAACAAATGATAATAAGCTGCATTTTTATCTCCCATAGCCACCACAATGGTTCGTTTTCCTGCATTTTTATCGGCTTCGTAATCGCGCATATTGTTCATGTTCAACACCCCGGTGCTTAAAAAACCAATGGCCGATGCTGGAAGCAATAAATCCCAACGATAACTTTGTGTATGCAGGAAATAGGTTCCGATTACGCCCACTAATCCAAAGAAAATAAACACAAAAATATCACCCAATCCGCGATAACCATACGGATTCTTTCCAACTGTATATTTAATGGCAGCAGCAATGGCTGCAAGTCCCAACATTCCAAAAATCAACAGGTTGGTTATGTCCATTCCGGCTGTTCCGATCAGAATTAATGAAACTCCTGAAACGGCACAGAGTATTCCAATCACGATTATTCCACGTAACATGGTTTTCGGTGTTATTTCACCCGACTGAACCATGCGTTTTGGACCGATTCGTTCGGCGGTATCTTTTCCATTTACGAAATCACCGTAATCGTTGGCCATGTTCGACATGATTTGTAACAAAACAGTGGTCAATGCTGCTAAACCAAATATAGTCCAACGAAATTTATTGTCGGCAGCTGCCAGACATGAACCGATAATGGTATTTGACAATGCCAATGGCAAGGTGCGTAAACGAAATGCTTGTATCCAGTTTTTCATATAACAACGAATTTGACGAATTAAAACGAATTAAACGAATCTACTTCTTCGATAATCATCTGATGACTTCAAATCATCGGATGATTAAAATTAGTGAAATTCGTTTTAATTCGTGTAATTAGTATTCTACGGCATCTTTGGGAATTTAGAGAAATCAGGTTTGCGTTTTTCAAGGAAAGCATCTTTTCCTTCGTGAGCTTCCTCGGTCATGTAGTACAACATGGTAGCATTGCCGGCCAATTCCTGAATTCCAGCCTGTCCATCAAGTTCGGCATTGAGTCCGGCTTTAATCATGCGCAATGCCAACGGACTATGTTCCATCATTTTCTGACACCAGGCCACCGTTTCGTCTTCTAATTTGTCAAACGGTACGACCGCATTTACCAAACCCATTTCCAATGCTTCGGCTGCTGAGTATTGTTTGCAAAGGAACCATATTTCACGGGCTTTTTTCTGTCCAACTATGCGTGCAAGATACGAAGAACCGAAACCGGCATCGAAACTTCCTACTTTTGGTCCTGTTTGTCCGAAGATAGCATTCTCCGAAGCAATGGATAAATCACAAACTACGTGCAAAACATGTCCGCCACCAATGGCAAAACCATTTACCATAGCCACAACCGGTTTGGGAAGACTGCGAATTAGTTTCTGCAAATCAAGTACATTCAACCGCGGAACGCCATCTTTACCAATGTAACCGCCAATTTGTTTTATATTGATGTCACCTCCGCTGCAAAATGCCTTATCGCCTTCACCAGTCAAAATGACGGTTGCTATTTCCTGACTATCCCGGCAAAAGACCATGCATTCAATCATTTCCTTGATCGTATCGGGTGTAAAAGCATTGCGGTAACGCGGACGGTTAATGGTTATCTTCGCTATTCCTTCGAAATAGTCGAATTTTATTTCTTCAAATTCTTTAATGGTTGTCCAGTTTCTCATTTCTTCTTATTTATTTGCTTTTTTAGCTTGTAAATTATCAATAATTACGCCTGCAATAATTAAAATTATCGCCAATATCCTTAAATAATTCTTTGAATTCATATTCCAAGACAAATCGTTGTAATCAAAATCATAAACTTGAATAGCTAAGATAATACTGGCTAAAACTAAAATTAATACAGGTCTTCTTTTGCGTGTCATAATTATAATTGTTTAATTGCTTTAAAGTATTTGTTGTAATTCTCAGTATTTAAATCGGAATCGGTAAATATTTCCAATACTGTTGCTTTTTGAGAAATAAGTAAATTTTCTATTTTGTTTTCCAATTCTTCTGTTTTATCACATACCAGATAATTCAAGCCATACGCTTCCACCAATGATTTTATGTTGATTTTGTGCGGTGTGGTAAAGAATTCCAGATTTTTTTCCATCAATTGCTTGTCGCCGATAAAGCGGAAGATATTGCCGCCGTTGTTATTCATTACAATAATTTTCAGATTATCGCCGATATAATTGTTCCACAATCCGTTTGAATCATAAATAAACGATAAATCGCCGGTCAGGAAAACGGTTGGTTGCTGAGATGCATACGCAAATCCAGCAGCTGTGGATAAACTTCCATCAATGCCGGAAGTTCCACGATTACAGAAATAATTCAAATCTTCACGGGTTGGAAAAAGCTGCGTCCAACGCACGGAAGTGCTGTTAGCCAAATGAAGTGTTGTATTTTTCGGAGCAAGTTTCAGTAAATTTGTCACGGCACTCATATCCGAAAGCGGAGCATTGGTAACAAAAGCATCGTGACGCTTGGTAATCAGTTTATTTTGCATTTGAAATACTTCGGAATATCCGCTTTTGGTTTTACCGAAAGGCATTTTATTCAATATTTCAACGGCTGAGCCGGGAACTATCGTTGTCAAACTCCTGTAAGTATCAATGTAAGGCAATGAAGTTTCCAGTTGCCATTGTGCGGTCGGTTTATGGTCGCGCAAAAACAATTTCAATTGCTTGCAAATGGAAGAATGTCCGACGGTAATCAGTAAATTCGGCTTAAACTGGGATGACAGAGTTCCGACTCTGTCATTTTTATCTTTGGACGGAATCGGAATTCCGTCCTCCCTGGCGTTAATTCTCGAAAATAATGATTCAGGTTGAGTGATAATATTTTCGCCTGAAATGTTTGATAAATTCTCAGCAATAACAACCACATCCGGTTCATTTGCTAGGCGAATAGCGAGTTTGTTGAGTTCATCATTTTTAGAATAGACACCAAAAACCACCATTTTTTTAGGAAATGAAGTCCATGATTTTTGGAGGTTTTTTAGGCTTTCTTCTGACGGAAAAACTATGTTTGCAATAGTTTTGATAATCTTTGGATTACTGTGATTTTCAGGAAAAGCGCTGTAAATCGGTTCACGCATCGGCACATTAATTTGCACCGGACCTTGCGGATACGAAACGGCCAGATCAATAGCATGCGAAACCTGACGGTCGGAAAACTGCAAATCAACTTCCAAGGTTGAATCAACCGGCAAATCGAAACTTGCCTTTGTGTAATTGGCGTAAATATTAGCCTGACGAAGCGTTTGTCCGTCAGCTTGGTCAATCATTTCAGCAGGACGATCAGCAGTAAAAACCAACAAGGGCAAATTCTGATAATAAGCTTCGGCAATGGCCGGTGCAAAGTTCAAAACTGCCGTTCCCGACGTGCAAATCAATGCCACAGGTTCACCGGTTTGAAGTGCAATTCCCAACGCAAAGTAAGCTGCCGAACGTTCATCGGTAATACTCAGACATTCCAATTCGGTCTGAGCCGTAAAAGCAAATATCAACGGTGCATTCCGAGATCCGGGTGCAATAATTACTTTTTTTACGCCCTGACGGACACAGATTTCGGGTATGTTTTTAATTCCCTGTCGGAAATGGTTCATATTCTGATTTACGATTTTAAATTTTAGATTTACGATTGGGTTTTTTCATTCCCCTTTAGGGGTTAGGGGCCATTTTTATCACATTCATCATTGTCATCATCTTATTATCCGTTTCCGTCCATTCATTTTCTGCAACTGACGAAGTGGTAATTCCCGCACCGCTGTATAAAACAAATTGTTTGTCAAACAATTGCAGGCAACGAAGGTTGACAAAGATATTGGTTTTGTTTTCAATATTGACAGGTCCCAGAAAACCGGTATAATAACTCCGGTCGTGTTTTTCGTTTTCCAAAATAAATTCACGGGCTTCTGCTTTTGGCAATCCGCCAACCGAAGGAGTCGGGTGTAAGGCTTTCAGCAAACCACTAAACCGGTTTTTCAATTCAGATTGTGGAAATTCAAAAGCGGTTTTCAAATGAATTAGATTGGCTGCCTGATAATTCTCCGGTCCTGTTTTGCTGATATATTGAATGTCAAGCGAATGAAGAAGATTTTCAACGAAACCGGTTACAATTCCCTGTTCTTCAATTTCTTTCGAACTCCATTGGTACGATTCAATATTTTCGTTTGTGGCAATTTGTGTTCCGGCTAACGAAACTGTTTTCACGCGTTCACCTTCAATAACCAGCAAAGGTTCGGGAGTAGCACCCAGCCAACAACCGACTCCCGGAAGTTGAATCAGATAAACAAAAGCATGCGGATACTTTTCGCAGAGTTTGAGGAAAAACGTTTCGGGCTTAAAATCTTCCGGCAAATTTTCTAACCGCACTTTGGATAAAACAACTTTATGGAACTTTCCTTCGGTCATTGCCATTTTGGCAGCATTGACATTGTTGATATATTCTTCAGGAGTGGTGGTCTGAATATCTTTTTCAGAAAGTTTTTCAAGAGAAAGGAAACGGTTGTTTTCCGATAACTTTTGGATGTAAATATCTTCAATCTCATTCGAAAAGAAGACGCAATCCGGTTTCAGAAAATAAGTTCCGTGTCCGGCAGTTTCATCGAACGGTGAAACTATGAAGCCAATTTTCTGATCTATATCTTGCAATGAATCTGATTTTTCGGGTAACGAATGGTGTTGAACTAATGTAATTATTTCCTTATCAAGCGGTAAACGGTACGAGACAAACGGAATGTTTTGCTTCAGGCAAACCGTTTGCAAATTGCTGAGTGATTGATATAAAGATGGTTCAAAAGTCATGGTTGTTTTTCAGGCTTAATCGGAATAATACGGTTGGTGAGGCGGCAAAGTGAAATCAGTTTCCCTGTTTTATCTTCGACGCGAATTTCCCAGACATGCGAAGTTTTGCCTTGATGAAGAATTGTTCCAATCCCATAAACTTCATTTTCGGTTGTCGTTGCAACATGGCTTCCGTTGATTTCAACACCCAACACCATAAATTTTGTCATATCAATCAACGTCAACGAACCTGCGCTTCCAACCGATTCGGCCAACGCCATGGTTGCACCACCGTGTAAACGTTTCATGGGTTGAATAGTTCGATGATCGACCGGCATTTTGGCAACAATCCGTCCCTCTGAAACTTCGGTAAATTCAATTCCCAAATGTTCCATCATTGTATTTTTACACAATTTATTCAGGGTTTCCAAGTCGAAAGGATATAACATAGCTGTCTTTTTATAGGTAGAAGTTCTTTAGAACAAACACGCAAAGATAAGAATTTATCGAAACAGTCAAATAACAATTGTAAATCGTAAATACTTTAATCGTTAATTCTTATTTACCATCCCCATTTTACTTTTAAATAAATATTTCGTCCCGGTTCAAGTTTCAAAATGCCACGTGTTGTTGACAAATGATCGAGATAGGCAGTATTAAAAATGTTATCTACTCCGGCAAATAATTGCAACTGGCTGTTATTTAAATCGATATTTCCCGAATGCACATCCAGATTATAAATAATATGACCTGCAGTTGCCGTTTCGCCGGTAGCAATTTCATTTTGAGTAGCTGCCCATAATGCTGAAAATGAAGCTCCTATTTGTTTTTTCGATTGATAATTGAATGATGCAAAACCACTCATTGGTGGAATCTGAGACAATGAACTATTAGCATCAATGTCTCGTGCATGCGTGTATGAAGCATTGGCAAACAATGAAAACTCATTATTAATCTGCCAGTTACCCTCCAATTCGGCTCCTAAGAATAAAGCTTTACTTATATTTACATTTACAAAAGCTTGCTCAGAAACAGTGCTTCCGGTTGCATTAATATAGGTGTAAGTTCCTGATTGTTCTGTTATTAAATCATTTAAATAGTTGGCAAAAATATCGGCTTTAAATCTGAATTTATTGTCTGAAAGTGTATAATTAAGGTTGGTAAATGTTCCTTTTTCAGGTTTTAAATTCGGATTTCCGACATGTTTTGGTCCTGCAAGTTCAATGAATTTAAAACGTTCTTCGATGGATGCTGCCCGATACGAATTGGCCAACGATAATGCAATTTGTTGATGAGCAGTAGGATTGTAAACTAAATCAACATCAGCCGCATAAGCCATATCTTCGTGAATCGAAGCTGCAAACAAAACTCGACGAGCAAAATTTGTAACATTCGTACGAACGTCATTTTTCACTTTATATTGATAAAGCGGACTGAAAGCAGAATCATTGGCAGTTTGAATATAATCAAGTCGAAGTCCGGCATTCAATGTCCATTTACCGGGATCAATTTTCCATGAATAATGAGCAAAAACGCCTAAATCGAACATTAGTGCTTTGGGAGTCGGCTGATCGCCGGTTCCTATTAATGTTGAATCGGAAGTTGTCTTTAAAGTCAATCGGGATGTATAAGCATCACGTTGCCAACCTTCAACACCCAGTTTCAGATTGTGATAATCAGTAAAACGCCAATCGGAGGTCAACTTGGCTCCTGTAGTTTTGTTATTACTACCTGGAAACATTTTTACTATCGGATCGGCGGGTTTCAATTCTACATTGCGAATGATGTTTTGAGTATAAGCTTTGAATCGAATTTCTTTTAAATTAGGATTGATTTTGGATACAATATATTCACCACTTAACTGATTTCGTTCAATCCCGGAATAACGGGCAGATGCTGTTGCAGGAAATGAACGTCCACCTGGTAAACCAATATCCCAGCCACCAACATGCTGATAATTAACCAGAACCTCTTGGTTTTCGGAATATAAAATTCCACCTTTCAAACTCCATGAAGCATCATGAAATTGACTATTTGGCAAAACACCGCCCGGAGTTTGGATATTTTGTGCTGTTCGGAAACTTCCGGTCAGCATTAAATACCATTTATTCGTTGTAAATTGAATGTTAGCGTTATTTGCCCAACAATTATTTACGGTATTAAACTCAGTCCCAATTCTTCCTTTTGTTTGAAAAACTCGAGTATATGAAGGTCGATATGAAACAAAGTTGACCACTCCTCCCATAGCACCGGTTCCATATAAAACCGAGCTTGCTCCTTTTATCACTTCAATTTTTTCCAGACTATTCATATCCACAACCGACAAAGCGGCAGAATGATCGGTCGCCGTTTGAATGCGGTCACCGTCTACCATAACAATCAGGCGTTGCTCAGACAAACCGCGAATACTCAACGAAGTAGCCCAAATTGCATCACGTACTATCGATATACCTGTTTCACGTCGTAAAGCATCTGCCGGAGAGAAAAACGAAGACGCATCCAATGTTTTTTTGTCAACTACAACCATTGGCAGAGCAAATGTGCTAGATAAACCACCAACTATTGTGATTTCTTTAATTTCTTTATTTACAAGAGTATCCAATTGAAATTTGGAATGAATAGGTTGTGTAAAAGAAAGTGTTCCCAGCAAAATAGAAAATACTGAAAGTGACATAAATTAGCAAATGATTAAGTAATTATTCTGTAAATTAGAGAAAAAGTAAATCCAATAATTATGTTAAATATTTTAAAAACAATAATTGATAGAAGAAAATCACAAAAGTACAAAAATATCGTTATTGTTCAACTATCAAAATGACTATGTGAAGGCTTGAATTTTGTTAATAAACATATTTTTAATTAATCATGAATCTATAAATCTACTCGATTGTGGAAATATGAAAAAAAAAATCTAAATTTGCACTCCTTATGTACCGTTAAAAAAATGTTTTTTTATTCCTTAATTTTAAGAAAAACAATAAACATGAACATTACTAATCATATTAACGTGTTAAACGAGTTTACAACGGCTGTCACTCCTTGAAATATAAGGAAGGACGCAAAATAATGAATAATCGAAAGATATGCCAACAGAATTAGCAAATTTTATTTCACAACATGGCTATTTAGCTATATTTGTTTTGGTTTTTTTGCAGGAGATAGGGATTCCGAATCCAGTACCAAATGAATTGGTTTTGTTGTTCGCTGGCTATCTGGCATTTAACGGAACATTGAGTTTGCCTTTGGTTTTTGCGTCGGCAGTTTTGGGCGATTTTTTGGGAACAACTTTATTGTATTCAGTTTTTTATTACTTCGGCAAAAAAATATTAGAAAAAAAACCGCGGTGGTTTCCCATTAACAAAGAGAAGATTGAAAAGCTAGGAAAAATTATTACCAAGAAAGATATGTGGGGAATATTCTTCGGCAGATTAATACCTTATGTACGGGGTTATACTTCTGTTGCCGCAGGTTTTTTTCAGCTTAATCCAAAAATTTTTTTGAGCATGGTTGCATTATCCGCAATTCTCTGGAGTGGAGGATATGTTTTGGTGGGTAAATTTTCCGGGAAATACTGGGATGTTGTTTTGCAGAAATTTTCTGGTACAAGCACGTTGATTTATATAATCTTAGCAATTTTAGTTGTTTGGTTTTTCGGAAGACATATCATCAAAAATTTAGTAAAAAATAAAAAATAAAAGAAATGTCCAAGATTAAATTCTCGATAGTAATCCCGGCGCATAACGAAGAAAAAAATATTGGCAATGCAGTGAAAAGCTTGCTTGGTTTAAACTATAATCGAGAAGATTTTGAAATCATTGTTGTAGATAATGCTTCGGTTGATAAAACTTCCGAAAAAGCAAAATCTGCCGGTGCAGATAAGATAGTTTTGGAATTGAACAAAGGAACGAATTTTGCACGCGAAAGAGGGAGACTTGAAGCAAGTGGGGAGATTGTGGCTTTTTTGGATGGTGACTCTGAGGTTGATCCTGATTGGCTTATAAAAATAGAAAAAGATTTGAGTATTAATGGGGTAGTTGTGGTTTCCGGACCTTTCAATTACGGATTTAAAGGATTAAGAAAAATTTTGGATGATATTTATACTGGACACATTTTAACTGTTATCCCACAGGTATTATTTTTTATATTTAGAAGGAAAGCAGGCATACTTATCGGTGGCAATTTTGCAGGATTCGCTTCGGCATTTGAAAAAATTGGTGGATTTCCACCTCTTAAATTTTGGGGGGACGATGCAGCTATCGCCATGCTTATTTCAAGAAAAGTTGGTAGGGTTTTATTCGATCCGGATTTAAGAATTAAAAGTTCACCGAGAAGATTTGAAGATGTTGGTTTTTCTTATCTTTCATTCCGGTATGTTGGATCATTTCTCAAAATATATTTTAGTAAAGACTATATTTGATTTAATTATAGTGAAAGGTAAATCAGATTAAGTACGTGCACTTAATTAGTTTATACTTCGAATTTCAACAAAATGCTGAAATTGTGATATTTAGCAGGAAGTATTAGTATAAACTAAATTATTATTAGTACTTATAATATAAAGTAACACAAAAAATCAACTTTTTTGTGTTACTACCCCCTAAATCACCAAATTTTTCTAACAACGAACAATAGCCGATATGTCAATACACTTCAGTTTCAATTATTGGAAGAAAATCATATCGAATAGGACTTCCTGATATTGACTGTTATGCACCATTTAAGACGGAGCGACATTGGCAACTAAAATACTTAAGAATGAATAACCTTCAGACACCGACAAACAAGCTACTTGACGAGTATATTGACAAGTTTAATGGAGACGAGCGATATTATCTTGCAGACCAAGCAATTATCAATCTATTTGACGCATTTCCGGAAAACAAATATTTGGAACATATCCTTTTAAAGATTAGTGTCATCAACGACTTATACAGCACAAACATTCTTGGCACTTTCAATATGGCAAAGCATATTCAGCAACTTGACATTGACAACGGTCTGAACCAAGGCGACCCTCATTTAGTAAATAAAATCTCATCAGGTCACGGAATTGTATCTAAAAAAAATAACAAAGAAATAAACTTTTACTCTTTTGCGACAAAGTATTGCAATTGGCACAATCGAGACAATTACGCCATTTTTGACAGCTTTGTAAAAAAGGTTTTAATGGCTTATAAACGTAAAGACAATTTTTCTGCCTTTGTAGAAACTGACCTTAAGGATTTTATTAAATTTAAACAAGTTGTATTGGATTTCAAGCAGTTCTACAATTTGACAGAACATAGTTTAAAACAGATTGACAAATTTTTGTGGATTTATGGGAAAGAAAAATTTCCAGCAAACTATGGACAGAAATGAAAACGGTGCATAACAGCAGCTACCCGCAAGTCGGGTTTTGGCACTTCGTTGATAGGAAAGTAATAGATTGAAAAGCAGTACTTTGCAGGAAGTTCGGTAGTTAAAATCCAGCCCTGCGTGTAGCTGCGGAACGTTATGCGTAAGTGTAGAAAAAAAAGAAAAGTGTATTTTGACAGTGTTTATGGAAAAATGAAAAGAAAATCCTAAATTTGCACTCTATTGGTACGGTTAATAATTGTTCATACCGTTTCCATCTATTAAAACCGCAAAACTAAAAAACATGAGTAAAATTGCTGGCGATGCCTTGAAAGCCATTGGTTTATTTAACGATAGTTTTCCTCCCATTATGGATGGAGTTTCACTGACCGTACAAAATTATGCTTATTGCTTACACAAAAAAGATCAACCTGTTTGTGTTATTACTCCGAAATCACCTCAATCTGACGACAACGAACCCTATCCCGTATATCGATATACTTCCATTCCCATTTTGGGGCGAAAACCTTATCGATTCGGATTACCGAAAATGGATTTGTCATTTAGAACTGAGCTCAATCAAGTTTCATTCGGATTGGTTCATGCGCATTGTCCTTTTAGTTCGGGCAATATTGCGCTGCGCATTGCTAAAGAACAGCATGTTCCCTTTGTTGCAACTTTTCATTCCAAATATCGAGACGACTTTAAACGAGCTGTCCACAATAAATTTATAGCCAAACTGATGGCTGATGAAGTGATTCGATTTTACGAAAAAGCCGACGAAGTTTGGATTTCGCAAGCCTCTGTAGAAGATACCATTCGTGAATATGGGTTCAAAGGAAAAGTAGAAGTGGTTCCACTGGGAAATGATTTTACAAGTGACCAACCCGTGAAACCAATAAAAAAACAAGCTCGCAAAGACTTGGATATAAACGATAACGAAACGGTTTTCCTTTTTGTAGGTCAACTTATTTGGGAGAAAAATACGCGGTTAATTGTTGAATCATTAGCCCTTATTAATGACCTGCCTTTTAAAATGTTCTTCGTTGGAAACGGTTATGCAACTGATGATTTAAAACAATTGGTGGACAAATTAGGTTTAAGTTCTAAGGTTGAATTTGTGGGTACCATTACCGATCGAGAGAAACTCAAACAGTATTATGCCGCCACTGATTTATTCCTTTTCCCTTCAACTTATGACACTTGGGCTCTTGTTGTGCGTGAAGCTGCTGCCTTGTGTACTCCTTCTTTATTGATTGAAGAATCAACTGTTGCAAAAATCATTACTAACAATCTCAATGGTTTTTTAACTACAAATTCAAGCGAATCATTCGCATCGCGACTCAGAGAATTAATTTCGAACCCTGAAACAATCAAAAAAGTCGGCTTAAATGCTGCAGAAAGCATTACTCGTTCGTGGGAAAGTGTAACTGAAGAAGTGCTTGACCGGTATCAAAAATTAATGAAAAGAACATGGAGACGATAACCCAGACAACTAAAAAAAAGGTATCTAAACCATTTAAAACATATCAAGTTCTACTACCAATCTGCCTTGGATTGGTAGTTATAGGTTGGCTATTTTTAAGTGAATTTAATCCAAACGTGTTTTTTACGTTTGATTTTACAATCGTCAGCGTGTTGTTTATCTTGTTGGCTTTTGCGCTAATGCTTTTGAGAGATTTTGGGATAATGTGGCGTTTCAGAATATTAACTAACAATGATTTATCGTGGAAACAAGCTTTTCATATTAACATTTTACATGAATTCACTTCCGCTGTAACACCTGCAATAGTAGGAGGTTCAAGTTTAATTATGGTTTTTCTTATTAAAGAAGGAATCAGTGCCGGCCGTAGCACAACCATTATGTTTATTAATCTATTTTTAGATGAGCTCTATTTTATAGTTATTTGTCCTATCATTTTTCTCTTTATTCCAATAAATCAACTCTTTAACTCTTCTTCAGTAATTGTTTCCACTTTTGGTATAGTTTTTTTAACGTTATATATTATTCGTCTTTTTTGGATTGCAATATTATTTATTGGAACCTTTAAACGTCCTCAATGGATTAGACACTTGTTGTTGACAATATTCAAACTTCCTTTTATAAACCGTTGGTACAAGAATATTGATGCTATAACTAACAATATGGTTGAAACTTCACATGAAATTGCCAACCAATCTTTTTTGTTCTGGGCAAAAGCCTTCGGAATTACAATAATTGCCTGGTCGGCTCGTTTTTTGGTTGTGAATGCAGTTTTCATGGCTTTCAATCATGAAACTTTCAACCATTTAGTTGTATTTGCTCGGCAGTTAATATTATGGGTATATATGATTATTAGCCCAACTCCAGGAGGAAGCGGAGTTACCGAATATGCTTTTAAAGAATATTACAGTGACGTGTTTTCAACAACCAGTGCAATTATCTTTGTCACCTTGATTTGGAGAATAATTAGTTATTATTTATATCTCTTACTTGGATTCTTTATAATACCAAATTGGATAAAAAAATCTTTCTCAAAAAAATAATTCTACTCAAGATTCTGATTTAAAGCATTATGTTGATTGATTTTGAGAATCAACAACAATATTTTATCTTTGTCCCCGTTAATAAAAATTTAAAAAATGATTAAGAAATTTATTCTCAGTTTTTCATTCCTTCTAATGTTGCAAAGCGGTTTTGCTTGTACTAATTTTTTAGTCGGCAAAGCAGCTACTCTCGACGGTTCTACTCTTATTTCGTATAATGCCGATTCCTATTTTTTATTTGGCGCATTATGCCATTATCCGGCTGCAACTTATCCAGTTGGAACAATGCTCGACATTCACGATTGGGATACCGGAAAATATTTAGGGAAAATCAAACAAGTTGAAAAAACATATTCCGTCATTGGAAATATGAATGAACATCAGGTTAGCATTGGCGAAACAACTTTTGGCGGACGTGAAGAACTGGTAGATACTACTGCAATTATGGATTATGGAAGTCTGATTTACATTGCGCTGCAAAGGGCAAAAACAGCTCGCGAAGCCATTAAAATTATGACCGATTTAGTAGCTGAATATGGATATTGCAGTGAAGGCGAATCTTTTTCAATAGCTGACCCTAATGAGGTCTGGATAATGGAAATGGTGGGTAAAGGTGCAAATAACAAAGGTGCTATATGGGTTGCACAAAGGATTCCTGACGATTGCGTATCTGCTCATGCTAATCAGGCTCGCATCACCACTTTTCCTTACGACGATAAAAATGTGTGTCTATATTCCGATGATGTCATTGCATTTGCCCGCGAAAAAGGTTATTTCAAAGGGAAAAACAAAGATTTCAGTTTTTCGGATACTTATGCTCCGCTCGATTATGTTGCTTTGCGCGCTTGCGAAGCTCGGGTATGGTCATTCTTCAGAAAAGTTGATCCGGCAATGGATAAATATATTTCGTATGTGAAAGGTGAAACACTTGAACGGATGCCGTTGTGGATAAAACCGACTTTCAAATTAACTGCGCAAAAAATTAAAGAATATATGCGCGACCAATATGAAGGGACGGAATTTGACATGACAAAAGGAATTGCTGCTGGTCCATTTGGCAGTAAACTTCGTTGCAGTCCGTTGACATTTAAGGTTGACAGCGTGGAATATGTTCATGAACGACCAACCGCAACTCAACAAGCCGGTTTTACATTTGTGGCTCAAATGCGAAGCTGGATGCCTGATTATATTGGTGGAATTTTATGGTTTGGCGTTGACGATCCGGCTACTAATATTTATGTTCCAATATATTGTGGAATAAATCGGGTTCCTGAATGCTATCGAGCTGACAATGGAAGTTTGTTGGAATATTCGCCAACTTCTGCTTTCTGGATATACAATTGGGTGGCAAACTACGCTTACAGCAAATATTCATACATGTTCCCCGACATCAAAAAAGTTCAGACCAAATGGGAAAATGATTTCAATTCACTTGTTCCTGCAATTGATAAAGTGGCTGTAGGAATGACAGAAGCCGATGCACGTGTTTTTCTTACCGATTTTAGTGTGACACAGGCAGAAAATTCAACAGCAGCCTGGAAAAAATTGGGTGAATATCTTCTTGTAAAATACATGGATGGCAATATTAAAGCCGAGAAAGATGGAAAATTTGTTCAAAACGAATATAAAATTCCGACAACCATTATTCGTGCAGGTTATGCTGAAGATTTTTTACGTAAAATGGTAAAAGAAAACCCCGGTTTACGTGTTAAATCTGAAGAAGAATTGAAGAATAGAAAATAATCATTCAAATTCTAATTAGGATTGAAATTCAAGTACAAACAGAAAATTTGATTTTTGAACAATAAATTATTCTTCTCTCCATCTTTTGGTCAAATCACCAAACGCATCCACGCGTCTGTCGCGGAAGAAAGGCCACATACGACGAACAGTTTCGGTGCGCGATAAATCTATATCAACAATTAGGTTTTCATCGTTTTCGTTCGAAGCTTGAACCAGTATTTCACCTTGCGGACCGGCAACAAAACTATTTCCCCAAAACTGAATACCATTGGTTATACCCGAAGGATCGGGTTCGTAACCGGTACGATTGCACGAAATAACATAAAGTCCGTTTGCCACCGCGTGAGCGCGTTGTGAAATCATCCAGGCATCAGTCTGACGTTGTTTTTCATCTTCAGCATCCGTACTTTCCCAACCGATTGCTGTTGGATAAATCAATAATTCCGCTCCGGCCATAGTCATGAGTCGGGCAGCTTCGGGATACCATTGATCCCAGCAAACCAGCACACCCAATTTTCCAACCGAAGTTTGAATCGGTTCAAATCCTAAATCACCTGGCGTGAAATAAAACTTTTCGTAATAAGCCGGATCGTCGGGAATATGCATTTTGCGATACTTTCCGGCAATTGTTCCATCTTTTTCAATAACCACGGCAGTGTTATGATAGATTCCTGCCGTGCGCTTTTCGAAAAGAGAAAGAACAAGAACCACGCCCAGTTCTTTAGCCAGTTTTCCAAACGATTCGGTTGAAGCACCGGGAATAGTTTCCGCTTGTTCAAAAACTGCCGGATCTTCAGTCTGACAGAAGTATAAACCATTGTGCAACTCTTGCAAAACAATGAGTTCAACACCTTGTGCAACACAAGCACGTATATTCTTTTCCAGTTTAGCTACGTTCTCAACGCGGCTTGCTGAGTTGGATTGTTGGATGAATGCTATTTTCATTTTACCTCCCCCTAACCCCCTCCAAAGGAGGGGGAAAGTGCATTTAATTATTTTTGATTACGATTAATCAGTATTTTATTTAAATTTCTCAACGTAAAACATTCATATTTTGCTCAACTCCCTCTCCTTTGGAGAGGGTTGGGGTGAGGTAGGATATTGCATCGTTACGCAATGCAACGACCCATGTTGTTTGATTAGTGCATTACAATTTATTCCGACTATTTCACGATCGGGAAATGCTTTTTGAAGTTGTTGTTTCGCTATTTCATCTTTCGGCGAATTGTATGTCGGCATTAAAACTGCTCCATTGATTATCAGAAAGTTGGCATAAGTTGCTGGAAGCCGCCCACCATCTTCATATATACCGCTCGCCATAGGAAGTGGAATCAAATTAAACGGTTTGTTTTTTGAAGATAGAAATGTTTTGAGTTCAAGTTCCATTGCTTTCAATTCCAGAAAATGTTTATCTGTTTCATCCTCACATTTTACGTATGCAATGGTATTCGGACTACAAAAACGAGCCAGAGTATCAACATGACTATCAGTGTCATCTCCGATCAAGTAACCATGATTCAACCACAATACTTGTTTTAATCCGAAAAATTCTTTGAGCTTAGTTTCAATTTCTTCTTTGGTTTTATTGTTACGGTTGTCCGACAATAAACATTCAGATGTTATAAGCAAAGTTCCTTCACCATCCGATTCAATGCTTCCACCTTCGAGAACAAAGTCGAGACAATTCCGATACCGTACATTTTCTCCAAAAATACCTTTTTCAAAAAGTTTACTTGTAATTTGATTGTCAAGATTGAATTTGAACTTCTTTCCCCAGCCGTTGAAAGCAAAATCATAAATCACAGGTTTTCGATCCACAAACACCGTTATTGCTCCATGATCGCGTGCCCAGGTGTCGTTGGTAAGTATTTCTGCAAAAGTGACTTTTGTTAAATCAACATCAGCATCATCCAACAATTCTTTAACTTCAGTGGCATTTGCACAAACAATCAGCAGCTTTTCACGTTTTACTATTTTACGCGCAATGTTTACAAAGCATTCGTTTACTTCATCAAACATATAAGCCCAATCGGTATCGGCATGTGGCCATGTTAGTTGAACAAATTGTTGTTCAGCCCATTCTGCTGGTAATGTTTTTATTTGAACTGTTTTCATTTCGTTTGCAAAAATACAAAAAAACTGTCATTTGTAATCTTACTAACAAAAAGTCACGAACATTGCGAAGATTTGCCCTGTTTTGACTATTTTTGTGCTCCAAAAAACAAAGAAATGAAAGATATTGTGATATTATATTCCGGCGGAATGGACAGTTCGGTGGCTCTTTATCAATATGCCGATCGAATCCGCCGTGCATTGACCTTTAATTATGGGTCGAAACATAATTTGCGTGAAATAGAATATGCTAACAAAAATTGTGAAGCTCTTGGCATAGAACATCACGTAATTGAATTGGATATGAATAAAATGGGATTCATTTCCGATTTATTGCAATCGGGTGGTGATATTCCAAATGGTCATTACGAAGATCAAAATATGATTAAAACTGTCGTTCCTTTTCGGAATGGAATTATGTTGAGTATTGCTGCAGGAATAGCTGAAAGTATTGGCTGTGATAAACTTATGATTTCAAATCACGCCGGCGATCATGCCATTTATCCGGATTGCCGTGAGGAATTTATCCAAACAATGAGCAAAGCAATAAGTCTTGGAACTTATAATCATTGTGAAATTCTGGCTCCATTCACCAATCTTTCGAAACGGGAAATTGCTTTAATCGGGAAAGAAATCGGCGTTCCATTTGAAAATACGTATTCGTGTTATAATGGTCAGGAAATCCATTGCGGAACATGCGGAACTTGTACGGAGAGGAAAGAAGGATTGGCAGGATTTGATCCGACAGTTTATAAGATATAAGAACCGAGAGTCAAGAACCAAGATAAAAAAGATAGAAAGAATAATTACTTCCAAATTCGTAAAAAAACATCTATTTTTGCACTATCCAAAATTAATTGATAATTAGTAATTAATAAATTGATAAGAAAATGGGAAAAGTATTGATTATCGGCGCCGGAGGCGTAGGAACGGTAGTTGTAAATAAGGTAGCTCAAAATACCGATGTGTTTACTGAAATCATATTGGCCAGTCGCACTAAATCAAAATGTGACTTTATCGCTGCCGATATAAAAAAACGTTTTGGCGTTGACGTAAAAACGGCTCAGGTTGATGCCGACAATGTGCCGGAACTGGTAAAACTTTTAAACGAATATAAACCCGAATTGCTTATCAATGTTGCACTTCCTTATCAGGATTTGACTATTATGGATGCTTGTCTGGAAACTGAAGTTAACTATTTGGATACAGCCAATTATGAACCGAAAGACGAAGCTCATTTTGAATACAGCTGGCAATGGGCATATAAAGAACGCTTTGAAAAGGCAGGATTGACTGCTATTCTCGGTTGTGGTTTTGATCCGGGCGTAACCAGCATTTACACCGCTTATGCTGCCAAACATCATTTTGATGAAATTCAATACCTGGATATTGTAGATTGTAATGCCGGCGATCATCATAAAGCTTTTGCTACCAACTTTAATCCTGAAATTAATATCCGTGAAGTAACTCAGCGTGGTAAATACTGGGAAAATGGTGAATGGATTGAAACTGAACCACACGAAATTCATAAACCATTGAATTATCCAGAAGTAGGACCAAAAGAATCGTATGTTATTTATCACGAAGAACTGGAATCGTTGGTGAAAAACTATCCGACTATAAAACGTGCCCGTTTCTGGATGACTTTCGGTCAGGAATATTTAACTCATTTACGTGTAATTCAGAATATTGGTATGGCTCGTATCGACGAAGTGGAATATAACGGACAAAAAATCGTTCCTATCCAGTTTCTGAAAGCTGTTCTTCCAAATCCGGGAGATTTGGGTGAAAACTACACCGGACAAACTTCGATTGGTTGCCGTATTAAAGGACTGAAAGACGGAAAAGAAAAGACTTATTATGTGTACAACAATTGCAGTCACGAAGAAGCTTACAAAGAAACCGGTGCTCAGGGCGTAAGTTATACTACCGGTGTTCCTGCGATGATTGGTGCCATGATGTTCTTTAAAGGCGAATGGTGCAAAGCCGGCGTTTACAATGTGGAAGAATTCAACCCCGATCCGTTTATGGAACAATTGAACATTCAAGGATTACCTTGGCACGAATTACACAATATTGATTTGGAATTGTAGTATCCATATTTTCATTTTCTGTAGAGACGTTGCATGCAACGTCTCTACGTGTTTTAATATGTATGAAAATCATTATCTTTGCATTCAATTATTGGCATATTGGCAAATTAGCACATTAGACAATGGATTATTCAAAAATACCATCGCCTTGTTACGTTCTCGATGAACAGGCATTTCGCAAAAATCTGGAATTAATCAAATCAGTGAAAGATAGGGCAGGAGTGGAGATTATATTAGCTTTCAAAGCATTTGCCATATGGAGCGTTTTCCCGATTGTGCGTGAATACATTCCGTATTCCACAGCCAGTTCATTGGCCGAAGCACGCCTGGCTTACGAAGAAATGGGAAGCAAAGCACATACTTACGGACCGGCTTATATCGACCGTGAATTTCCCGAAATCATGAAATGTAGCAGTCATATCACGTTCAATTCACTTCAACAGTTTGAACGGTTTTATCCGCAAACACAATTTGAAAATATTTCTTGCGGATTGCGGATTAATCCGGAGTTTTCGGATGTGGAAACGGATTTGTACAATCCTTGTGCTCCGGGGTCACGACTTGGTGTGGTGGCAGAATTGTTGGGCGATAAATTGCCGGAAGGTGTTGAAGGACTTCATTTTCATACACTTTGCGAATCGACTTCATTCGATTTGGAAAGAATCTTGGCAGTAGTGGAAGAAAAGTTCGGTAAATTCTTTCAGCAAATCAAGTGGCTCAACATGGGTGGCGGACATTTAATGACTCACGAAGGATACGATGTAGAACATTTAATCAGTTTATTGAAAGCATTTAAAGCCAAATATCCACATTTACAACTGATTCTCGAACCCGGCAGTGCTTTTGCCTGGCGAACCGGCGTGTTGGTTTCGTCGGTGATTGATATTGTGGAGAATAAAGGAATTAAAACTGCCATGCTCGATGTGTCGTTTGCTTGCCACATGCCCGATTGCCTCGAAATGCCCTACAAACCTACGATTATTGGAGCAACTGACGCAGTTTCAGGAAAACCGACTTACCGAATGGGCGGAAACAGTTGCTTATCCGGTGATTTTTACGGCGATTGGTCGTTTGATCGGGAATTAAAAATTGGCGACCGAATCGTTTTTGAAGATATGATTCATTACACGTTGGTGAAAACCACCATGTTTAATGGAGTTTCTCATCCAAGCATTGGTATTTGGACCAAAGAAAATGAGTTCAAACTGATTCGCGAATTCGGTTACGAGGATTACAAAAACAGAATGTCGTAATTAGTTGATAGTTGAGAAATTTGATTTCAAAATGATTGATTATTAGAATATATCGTATATTTGCAAGGATTATTTAATTTAATTATTAACCCTTAAATTTATTCATCATGGAAAACTTTCAACACATGGCAAGCACATTTGCCTGGTTTATTCCTTTAATTGTTATTTGCGCACTTTGGGACGGCATTTGGAAATTAATTGGTTTTTGGAAAGCCGCTCGAAACAACCATCTTGCCTGGTTTATTTGTATTGCAATTTTCAATACGCTTGGTATTTTACCTCTTATTTACATTGTTTTAAACAAGGATAAACCCTTGAAAAATAAGACTAAACAAATAACAAATGAAAAATAAAGGGATTCTATTTACGATAGTTCTATTGACAATTTCCATTGGAAATTATTTTAGAATTATTTCAAACGGAACAGTCAGAACAGTAGAATTTATATCAATTTTTGCAATTGGGGCTTTGTCAGGAATACTTTTAATTCAAATTGTCAAAGCAATAAAGGAACGAAAATAGTAAAATGAAACTACTCGGAAATGTTATCTGGCTCGTTTTTGGTGGAATTATTATCTCAATTGAATATTTAGTTTCAAGTTTGCTTCTGATAGCAACAATTATCGGCATTCCATTCGGACTTCAGACTTTAAAATTAGCTGTTCTTGCTTTGTGGCCTTTTGGTAGTGAAATTCGAATGAAACCTGGTAATCCGGGTTGTTTGTCGACGATTATGAATGTAATTTGGTTAATCATTGGTGGTATTTGGATAAGCCTGACTCACGTAATTTTCGGTATTCTTTTTGCCATCACCATTATCGGAATTCCTTTTGCCCTACAACATTTTAAACTTGCTTCATTGGCTTTGACACCGTTTGGAAGAGAAATCTTATAAGAGACCTGATTCTGAAAGGCTTTTGAACTGAAAATATCCGATCTTATTATGATTCATTTCACGACATCGATAACCAATATGTTCAACGGTGTTTCACACTCGTATATCGGCATTGGAACAAAAGAAAATGAATTCAAACTGATTTGGGAATTTGGTTATAAAGATTTTAAAGGAGGAATGTCTTAGTAATTACCTTTATACACAACAAAAAACCTCCCGAAAGAGAGGTTTTTTGTTGTGAAAATGAGAAGCTTTTAGTTATTTGATTTCACCTTTATTTTCATGTGAATGATTTTCATTTTTTTCTCTTCTTTCTTTCATTTTTTGTTCACGTTCAGCCCGAATTGTTTGTAATTTTTGGAACTTTTCCTGTCCAATAATTTTAATCAATTCATCTTCATTTGCTTTTCGTTCTGCTTCAAATTTGGATTTCATTTCATTTCTCATCTTTTCCCCTTTTTCCATTTGTTCATGGTGTTTAGCATCTTGTTTTTCGAATAATGCTTGAACTTGAGCTTTTTGAGAATCATTCAATCCTAATTGTTTTGCCATTCTTTCTGATCGTTTTTCGGGTGTTGCCATTGGTCTTTCACCTTGTTTGAATTCTTTTTTTCCACCTTTATGATGATCTTGAGGCGGAGTTGTCGGATCTTGTGCAAAAACACTCACGCTAAACATAAAAATTGTAGCCAAAGCTAACATTCCATACTTTTTCATACTGCAATAGTTTTGATAATTATTAAGAAACTGTTTAAAAAATAATGTAAATATAAACTGACTATCAGTTGTTTAATTGAATAAAATTTCGTAACTTTATGGAAATCAAACACATAAAGCACAATGAAAACGTATTCAACCAACCTCACCGA
>Ga0209429_10000241_pt1 | contig 39255 bp, 34 predicted proteins | sample BarGraNGADG00212_3_FD_184493 | JGI IMG/M metagenome (GOLD analysis project Ga0209429, IMG submission 184493) | Arctic peat soil microbial communities from Barrow, Alaska - Barrow Graham LP Ref core NGADG0004-212 (SPAdes) (version 2) | ecosystem: Environmental > Terrestrial > Soil > Wetlands >... | reverse complement strand
GTCCCCTGTTTCCAACCAGGTAATACCAGGAACAACATGGACCCCTTCCGGAACGTACGGTGACGGAACTGGTTACGACTTATATCTTTGGGATGAACCACGTTCCTGTTGGGTTTACAACCTGAATGCCGATTCAATTTCTGGGTGGAAAATTGTAAACCCCGATACTATGTTTGTTCCTGGTCGCGGTTATTTGTATGCTGTCCAGGCCTTGAATCCCACCAAACAGTTTGTCGGAAATCTCAATGGTGGTACCATCACTCGGCCTTTGACAAAACTCGCCACTCCGAATTACATTGGCTTCAACCTTCTAGGAAATCCCTATCCCAGCAGTATAGATTGGAATTCGTCTGCCGGTTTTGACAGAAGCATGTTGGAGCTGAGTGGGGGCGGTTACTATATTTGGACCTGGAATACGACCGCAAACAACTATGGCGTGTACAATTCTACCGATGTAGACGGATTCGGTACCAATAATGTGAACCGATACATTGCGCCCATGCAGGCCTTCTTTGTTCAGGCAGCCTCCGCAGGAACTTTTGCCTTTAAAAATGCCGGGCGTGTTCATAATGACGCCAGTGTGTGGCTGAAGTCTGCTCAGGCAAATGTAGCTAAACAGAATGTTCGTTTGTCTGTCTCCTCAGCTGCTGGTCGAGATGAAATTAAATTCGGTTTTGGTTATGCTGCCAATGAAGGTGGCGCTATGAAGCTATTCAGCCCGGTACCTACCGCACCAAGTTTGTATATGAATAGTGGAGGTGTCGGTTATACTACTCGCTTCCTCACAGATACTATAAAAAACAAATATGTTCCCGTCAATTTCAAGGCCGGTGAAGCGGGTACCTACACGCTGAACTGCACGTACGATGCCGCCACCTTGGGCATCCTCTTTTTGGAGGACCGTCAGAATGGTACGATTTTGGACTTGAGCGGTGGTGAAAGCTATACTTTCCTGGCTTCTGTAACAGATGCTGCTGAACGCTTTGTGCTGCATTTCGGCGCCGTGACTCCTGTTGATACCGATGTACATCCCAACGTCTGGGTAAGTGCCGGTGTACTGAATGTCTATCTGGAGAATATGATCGGCGACTATACGATGCGTTTATTTGACTTGCAGGGTCGTCAGATTCAGTATAAAAAAATGTCAGGAAGCGAACAATGTTCGATACCCTTGTTCGGAAAAGGAATTTACCTGGTGAAGGTGGAAAGTAAGTCTAAATCGCAGTCAATCAAGGTTGTATATTGATTTTTGTGCTTATTGTTTGAAATCTTGTATCCTTTTTGTATCCTTGTTTTGTACCCCTTTGTATCCATTCTGTATAGGTTTTTTTAATATAGGATTCAAAAACTGCCGTATATTTGTATCGTTAAATCAATCCAACAAGAAAAGAAATTACAAGACTAACAAACAAATAAAAATTCACAACTATGAAAAAATTAATGCTTTCCGTTTTCGCTCTTGCTGCTGTTGTTTTTAGTGCTAGTGCTGATAAAAGTGCTACTGCTACGGGTAGTGCATCTCTGATTGACATAATTTCTATTGCAAAAGTCGACGATTTAAGCTTCGGACAGATCACATTAGGTACTGGAATAGGTACGCTCACTTTAACACCAACTGCAACAGGTGAAATCGGTACACCAAGTGTCGTTGGAACTGGTTATACTTTGTTGGATGGTATCACTCGACAAGCAGCCAAATTCCATGTTGTTGGTGAAGCTAGTAAACATTATGCAATTACATTGCCCGAAACCTTACCCTTGTCAGGCAATTCTGAAGGTGTGGAGATTACTACGTTTAATACTGTTTCTGTAGCTAGCAATTCTCTCGATGAAGCAGGATTAGGTGATTTCTATGTAGGTGGTTCGTTGACAATCCCTGACGTTTGCGAAGCTGGAACCTATACGGCAGATTTTTCTGTGACCGTAGCATACGATTGATCGAGAGTTTCCCCCCATATTAAGATGTCCGGCGGTTTTTAACCGTCGGATTTTTTTGTGCGCCACGCATGGCGCATCACTCGACGGTGCAAGTCCGTTATGGGGCTGGCAGTTGCCAACCATTAGCCAAGAGCAAGGGTGTCCATCACGAGGTGGAGTCTGAAGGAAGCTGGCGGTAAAATATCAGCATTGACTTTAGCCAAAAAATCTTCACGTGTAATTTCTTGAATTCCATAAGTTAAATGGTTTAACTTCATAAGTCAAATTCTTAAACTCAATAAGTCAAAATTTTGTCGGGTAACGAGCGTTTATCTGTATCCTTATTGTCTCCTCTCTTCATCCCTTTTGTCTCTATTCTGTCGTGCCGCTATAGATTCTTTCTTACTTACGCTCAATACTCAACTTGACAGCATTCTTTTTGAATGCTTTGTCATAATGCATTCTTTGTTTTCTCATTATACACAAATTTAAGCTTTTATGCTTAACTCTGTGTCCGGACTAAGTTAGGAATTCCACATCTATTGGATATTTAGCTTTCTACCTAAAAGCATATTTCTTAGCTTCCTTTTTGTATCCCTTATCCCTCTCACTTGTATCCATTCTGTCGTGTGAATTTTAGCATTTAAATGCTCTCCAGGATGTATCTTTGTTCACATAAGATTAAGTAAGCTAAAAAACAAATGAGACTTCCGATAAACAAAATATGTTTTATTACAGTGATCTTAATTTTTACTGTCACTAAAGTATTTGCAGATGATGCCCATAGCAAGTCTGTTTCAGCGACCAGTAAGGCTAAAGTAATCACACCGATTTCGATTGAAAATACGGATGGTCAGGGTTTGGATTTTGGTGTGATTGCCTTGGGAGTAGCAGAGTCAAAAGTTGTCGTTTCTGCGGCAACGCCTGTACATGTGATTGTTTCACAGGGGGATGCTATTGTTATTACAAGTGCTCCTCAAAAAGCAGCAAAGTTTACGGTTTCAGGGGAGGTTGGCCAGGCATATTTAATTAAACTTCCAACATCAGCTACGCTTCTTTCAGGAGCAAAGGCATTAACGATAAATAATTTTTCCTGTTCAAACGGAGCGGGTGGTAACATCGGTCCTACTGGCAATGCCGAGTTTTTTGTTGGCGGTGAATTGACAATACCAGAGGGTGCCACTCCTGGTGCTTATAATGGCACATTCAACGTAACTGTAGCCTATAATTAAAATATGCGTGTATTTAGTGGTGTTTTAAAAGCTCTAAAGATGCTGGATCCTGAAAAAAGTACGATTTTCGTGGCTTTTTGAACCTAATGAATTAAAAAAGACCTATTTTTAGGCTAATTTATACCAGAATCATTTCAAGTATGAAGAGAATTGTGGTTTTTGTATTACTTTTTACCGTTTTTTTCATTTCTTTGTCCGCACAAACCAGTGTGGTTGGAAGATTGGAAGTAGAGCTTGTTGTGCCCGTATCGGCCACTGAAACGGATTTTTTGAACTTCGGACGGATTGTAGTGGAAGCTGGTGGTGGTACTATTCAGATTTCATCCTCCGGCGAACGTATCGCAACCGGCAATGTGTTGTTGGCAGACGATCTCTTCAGTACGGGAAAGTTTCAATTGTCGGGTTTGCCGGAAAGTTTAGTTTCCATGGTGTTGCCGCAATTGCCTCAAAAACTGTATATGAGCAGTGGAAATCAGACGCTCACAGTGGACAATTTTACTACCGACGTTCCTGCCGGCGGTCAAGTTGTTCGTCAGAGCGATGGTAAATCGGTAATCAGTATTGGTGCAACGCTTTACATCGGTAACAATCTGAGCAACCCCGCTGGCCTTTATTCCGGAAGCTATGAAGTGATATTTACGTACAATTAACTAAAAATAGGGTTATGAAAAGAAAGGTCGGATTCGTCCTCGGTTTATTTGCTTTGATTACGGGATTTTCTCAGCTGGTTTCTGCGCAAGGAAATTTGTTGGTGGCTCCCATTCGTGTGGTGTTTGAAGGTACCAAGCAGAAGGAAGATCTGAACTTGACCAATATTGGCCAGGATACAGCTGTTTATCTTGTTTCTTTTATTCAATACAAGATGAAAGAAGACGGTAGTTTCCTTCAGTTGGACAACGTCGACTCCATCACGACACGTTCAGACAAATACCTGAGGATATTTCCAAGGAAAGTCGTTTTGCCTCCGGGAGAATCACAAACCATTCGGATGCAATATCGTAAACCTGCCGATCTGAAAGACGGTGAATATCGTTCTCATTTGTATTTCAGGGCCGAAAAGGAAGTTTCTGCGCTGGGAATGAATACGACACAAACCGATACTACTCAAATGTCCGTTTCAATCACCCCGGTTTTTGGGATAAGCATACCTGTAATTATTCGTAACGGTAACCTCGCTTACAAAATGAGTTTGTCGGACGTGGCGCTAACAACGGTCAACGACACGGTGAGCAACCTAACGTTCCTTATCAATCGGACTGGCGACAGATCCTCCTATGGTAACCTAAGGGCAGAATTTGTTCCTGCTGTCGGTAAGGCGTTTGATGTTGGTCAGGCGAATGGTGTGGGTGTGTATACCGATTTGAGCGCTCGTAAATTTAGTATGTCCATACGCAACAGGGCTGAACAAAGACTGAAAAACGGAAAACTCGTCATTCATTATTCTCTTCCAAGGGAAGAAGGTGACACCGAGTTGGCTAAAACGGAGTTTAAAATACCCTAAGTATTTAATAGGATGCCGCTGTGAAAAAAAGTATACTGTTATTTTCTGCACTTCTTTTGCTGTTTAACTGCAATTTGAAAGGACAGAACACTGCACCCCCTTTACCGCAGCGCTCTATTACGGCAAGAGTGACAAAGGATTTGTGTTTCGGTGATCTATCGCTTGAATCATCATCAGCAGGTGGAACTGTATCCGTAGATTACAATGGGATCAGGTCATTTACCGGCGATGTCTATTTGATGAACTCTGGAGAATCATGTTCACCTGCCATTCTTGAATTCATTCTTTGTCCTGGACGGTCAGTCAAGGTTATTTATACTACTGCGTCTCAGTTATCTGATGGTGCATTCAGCATGAATATGGCTATTGGTAATATTAGCATTGGTTCAACTGTCATTACGGCAAGCGGTCAAAGTTTTTTTTCGAACAAAGGTTGTAACGATATTCATTACATCCAAATCGGTGGTACGCTCACAGTGGGCAATTTACTGGCGAATCCTCCCGGAGAATATACCGGTAGTTTTTCGGTAACATTGGCACAGGAATGAGTTTTTTTCGTGTTATATAAATGAATGGTTTGGCAATTAATGAAGTTGATATCGAAAGTCACCCTGCTTGTTTGCTTTTTTTTTGCAAGCATTCTCGCTTGGGGACAAGATGCCGACCCTGAAAGCCAATATGAGTCTTTGGATATGTCCATCACTTTTGACAGGACGTATCGTATGACCATTCCCACATTGTATAAAGTTCCTGACATTGTCATGCTGCCTATTTCCGAACTCTTCGACTTCCTGAAGGTTCCCAACAAAGTCAGCTCCGATGGCCAAGATATTAAGGGTTTCTTTGAAAATGAGACAAACAGCTTTGAGATTGACAATCTGAAGAAGTTCGTGCAGTTCAAAGGACAAACCTATCCCATCACCAACGATGAGGTCACCATGGATATTGGTACCCTCTATTTGAAAACAACCGTTTTTAAACGCGTTTTCGGATTCGATATGGAATTCAATGCCCGATCATTATCAGTACAGTTTACTTCTCCGTTTGAATTACCGCTATTCAAACTGATGAAGCAGGAGAAGCAACGCGAAAACTTGCGCTTAACCGGGGGCGAGGGTGCTGTGTATGATACCATTATGAAAAGAGATTATCATTGGTTCAAGGGGGAAATGCTCGATTGGTCCATCTCTTCTTCGCAATCGAACGATGGTATTGCCGATTCCCGCATGGAAATAGGAGGAGGAGCGGAAATTCTGGGTGGTGAGACGAATGTCTGGCTGAATTATTCCACCCAATACGGATTGAAACGAAATCAGCAACAATATTATTGGCGTTGGGCGGACAACGGTGCCAAAATAGTTCGCCAGTTACAGGTTGGTCGTATCGCAACGCCTTCCATCACTTCCGTACTATCTCCTGTGGATGGTTTTATGTTTACTAATGCGTTGACCACCATCCGTAAGGCCTTGGGTAATTACACGATCTCCAATCATACGGAACCCGATTGGGTGGTTGAACTTTACCTGAACAATCAATTGATCTCGTATACCAGGGCAGATGCCACTGGTTTCTACTCGTTTAAAGTGCCCATTGTGTATGGGACCAGCAATATTGTTTTGCGCTTTTACGGACCCGGCGGCGAAATTCGTTCGGAGCAGAAAACGTACAACATGCCTTTCAATTTACTGCCTAAGGGTGAATTTGAGTACAGAGTAAGTGGTGGATCGCTACTGGATACTACTGGTGCCCGTTTTGCAAAGGCTGAATTCAATTATGGTATTTCCCGATTCCTCACCCTTGGAGCTGGTGTGGAATACCTTTCTTCCATTTCCACCCATCCGGAAGTGCCTTTTTTGAACCTGACGTTCCAGCCATTTTCAAAATTGCTGATAACGGGAGAATACGCGCACCAGGTGCGTTCCAAAGCCACGTTCAATTACAGTTTCCCAAAAAATATCGTTTTCGACCTTACGTATGCACGGTATGTGCCTGGTCAGAAAGCCATCATTTACAATTACCTGGAAGAACGTTCGGCCAGCCTTTCCATCCCGATGCGGATTCAAAACCTGACAAGCAGTATCCGAACTTCGTTTCGTCAAAACGTTTACCAAGACTTCACCTACAGTTCAGGAGAACTGATGTGGACGAACAACTATAAGAATTACAGCATGATTCTGACGAATTATGCCAATGCTTCTGCTGCCAACGCACTGAACTTGTATGGCAATCTGACGCTTGCTACCAAGTTACGCGGCGAAACAAACATCCGAACGTCTGCTCAGTACAATTACATGTTCAAACAGTTGATATCCCTTCGTCTGGAGGTTGATCGCAAACTGTTTACCAATGGGCATGCTTCCCTGAAACTGGAAAATAACTTCCTGACCAACAGCCAAAGTGTGAACCTGACGTTCCGGTATGAACTTCCGTACATGACGACCAACGCTTCCGCTTCGGTTTCCAATTCGAAATTTCAACTGTCGGAAGGTGCTTCCGGAAGTTTTGCTTTCAACAGCGGTGGAAAATATGTGCATACAGACCGACGGAATGCTGTCGGCAGGAGCGGCATTTCCATCAATCCGTTCATCGACATGAATTTCAACGGTGTTAAAGACAAAAATGAACCGAATACTAAAGGATTGAAAGTCCGTTGTTCGGGCGGGCAGGTTTTGCAGCGGGATCAGGATTCTATCATCCGAATTGTGGGATTGGAACCGTTTGTCGATTACACGCTGACCCTGGATGAATCTGGTTTTGACAATGTCTCTCTGAGAATCAACGCCAAGTCCATGAAAGTGACTACGGACCCCAACCAGTTTAAAATAATCAATTTGCCTGTTCAGCCAATGGCTGAAATCTTCGGTACGGTGGCTGATGAAACAGGCAAGGGAATTGGCCGTATCATTGTACGTGTGACTGACAAAGCCGACAAATTAGTGGCCAAAGTTTTGACGGAATCGGACGGGTATTTCAACTATATCGGTTTCAAGCCTGGTAATTATAAGGTTTTTGTGGACTCTTTGCAGTTGGACATTCTTAAATATCAGGCAACGCCAGTATTCACTACCGTATTGGAAAATAAGGATGGTGATGTGGTGGATGCGGGTACCATTGAACTGGTGAAGAAGCGTATTGCTCAGACACGCAGGGTCAGAAAAGCTCTGCCTGGCGGCGGATATGAAGAAGTAGAAGAACCTATCGATACCGCAGTGATTGAAACCCCTATTCCAGTTGAGCAGGTCGCCATCGAAGAAGATACGCTGGCATTATTCACCATTTTCTTTGACGTGGACAAGACTATTGTCAAGGAAACGTATTTGGATTCGCTTCAGAAATTGGCCAATTATTTGAATAAACCTATTCATGAACAATTGGGCATTGATATTCAAGGTCATGCTGACTCCGATGCCAGTTCAACGTACAACCTGCACCTGAGTAACCGTCGTGCAGAAGCCGTCAAAGAACTGCTTATCAAGGATGGCGTTCGATCGGATCGATTGAAGACCAGTGCCTTCGGTAAGACGAAACAAATAAATTCAAGTACTAAAACGACTGAAAAAGCATTGAACAGACGTGTCATCTTTAAGCCGATTAAAGTAACAGATAAGGCTGAAAAACCTTTGGATGAAGGTATGATTATACCTCCTTTCGATTTGTTTGTTAAGAAAACAACAAATGTAAGGCAATTGGCAGTATCTAAGACAACGCCTACTCCTGCTGCTCAGAAAGCATCCGCCTCCATTTCTCATCAGGTAGGGGTGCCGCTTTCCGGTTCACCTTCCATTAAGGTTGACGGAAGCATACAGGGGCGTGTAGACAATGTGCCATCCTGGTGCATCATGTTTACCAGCAACAACCACTATTGGTTCCAGGTGGGTGCATTCAAAAAGCTGCCGAATGCCATGAAGATGGCAAAACAATTGAAAGAATATATGAATGGCAACATAAACTTTGTCATACAAGATAATTGGGTAAAGATTCAAATAGGTGATTACAACAGCAAGGCTGCAGCATTGCAGGATGCACAGTTACTGCATTCAAAAGGTTTAATTAAGTAGGTATAGATCATGGGAAAGAATGAATGTTTTATATATTTGGATAGGCAGAACACTTTTTGGAGAATGGATTCCAGTATGTTCTTGCAGTTCATGAGCCATGTCTCTGATTATTTTGGCATTAGCAATAAGGGTATGGCCTTTAATCCTGAAGAGGTTCAATACGCTGAAATTACAGGTGAAGACTTGAACACCGTCAGTGCCATTTTTGGTGGATATTCTCCGGATGAAAACCGTATTCTCTTGGTCCCGGTACATCCGCAACGGTTCATACTGCCCATAAAAAACAGTTTCGATGTGTTCGTCTATGAAAAAAACTGTTCTGAACTGAAAGCCATCAATTTGAAAGCCAAATAATTGTTTACCCATAAATGGGTATTGCTTCATAAACCAGCGAGTACTACTTTTGTGTAGTAAATTAAAATGATCTCTGGATGAGGCTTTCCGAACTGAAGACCGGCGAAAAGGCGGTTATTGTTAAAGTGCTTGGACACGGCGGTTTCCGCAAGCGCATCATTGAAATGGGTTTTGTAAGGGGAAAAGTGGTGGAAGCCATTCAAAGTGCCCCGCTCTTGGACCCTGTCAAATACAAAGTCATGCAGTATGAGGTTTCGCTGCGTCGAAGTGAAGCCGAAAACATTGAGGTGGTGAGCAACCGGGATTTGGTTGAAACGAACGAAACAGACAGCTTCAATGGCATTCTAAACGAAGACGAGCTTCGTAAAATAGCACTCAAAAAGCGGAAACATATCCGCATCGCCTTGGTTGGAAATCCAAATTGTGGCAAAACCTCCATTTTCAATCAGGCTTCCGGTTCCCACGAACATGTGGGCAACTATAGCGGCGTTACGGTCGATGCCAAGGAAGGCCGGTTTCAATTTAGAGACTACACGTTTACCATTGTGGATTTGCCGGGGACCTACTCGCTTTCTGCCTATACCCCTGAAGAAGTCTATGTACGCAGGCACATCGTAGAAGAAGCCCCGGATGTGGTGGTGAACGTTTTGGACGGTTCCAACTTGGAGCGGAACCTGTTCCTTACGACTCAGCTCATTGACATGAACGTTCGGATGGTGATTGCCCTGAACATGTTTGATGAAATGCAGGAAGCGGGGAACAAGTTGGATTATCTGCAACTGAGTAAATTGCTTGGTTCACCGGTTATTCCGACCATCGGTAGAAAAGGTTGGGGTTTGGATACGCTTTTCCATGTCATCATCAAGGTGTATGAAGGCAGTGATTTATTCACCGACGAAGGCGAATTGACGCGGCATATTCACGTGAATCATGGGCCCGTTATTGAAAAGGCCATTCAGGTGGTTCGGGATGAATTGGTTAAACACGACGTGCTTCGCGCCCACTATTCCATGCGCTACTTAGCCATCAAAATGCTGGAAGGTGATAAGGAAATTGAGAAGCTGATAACCCCGTTGGAGAATGCTCTTGATATTTTCAATGCCAGAGACCGCTCTACAAAAATACTTACCGAAAAACTGAAGGAAGACCCCGAATCTGCTATTACTAATGCTAAATACGGTTTTATCGCGGGTGCACTGGCGGAAACATATCGGGAAGGGAAAAAGCCGAAATCGGACAAAACGAAGAAGATCGATTTATTGGTACTCAATAAATTCCTGAGCTACCCTATTTTCCTGCTGTTCATGTTCATCATGTTCGAATGCACCTTTGTGCTGGGCAAATACCCCATGGGCTGGATTGAAGCATTGGTGGAAGGCTTGTCAAAGTTCGTGAATGGCATGCTAAGTGCAGGACCACTCAAGGATCTCCTCGTGGATGGCATTATCGGCGGGGTAGGTGGCGTGATTGTTTTTCTACCGAACATCCTCATTTTATATCTGTTCATCTCCTTCATGGAGGATTCAGGCTATATGGCCAGGGCAGCCTTCATCATGGATAAGATCATGCATAAGATGGGACTGCACGGCAAATCGTTCATCCCCATGATCATGGGTTTCGGTTGTACCGTACCTGCCATCCTTTCCACCAGAACCATAGAGAACCGGAACTCGCGGATGATTACGATGCTGGTGACGCCGTTGATGTCCTGCAGCGCCAGGCTGCCGGTCTACTTATTGTTGGCGGGCGCCTTTTTCCCATCGCATGCAGGGCTGGTCCTGTTTGGCCTTTATCTATTGGGAATCTTGTTGGCCGTTTTGTTTGCACGCATTTTCAAGCGTTTTTTCTTCCATCGGGAAGACATGCCCTTTGTGATGGAATTGCCACCTTATAGAGTTCCGACATTGAAATCCATAACCCGACATATGTGGGAAAAGGGTGCTCAGTACCTGAAGAAAATGGGTTCGGTCATCTTGGTTGCCTCCATATTGATTTGGTTCTTAGGTTATTTCCCGCAGAATGCGGAATACAACAAAACGCATTCGGAAGCCAGCCGTATCGTTCAACAGGAAAATTCGTTTATCGGACAGGTAGGTAAGTTCGTGGAGCCGGCTTTGAAACCCTTGGGGTTCGACTGGAAAATCGGCGTGTCCATCGTGTCGGGGATTTCTGCCAAGGAAGTGGTGGTGAGTACCTTGGGCGTGCTTTATACCGGAAAGGACAACGAAGTGGCCATCGGTCAACGCATGAAAGAGGATACGTATGCCGACGGAACGCCGGTGTTCAATCCTGCGGTCGCTCTTTCGCTGATGGTTTTCGTGCTGCTTTATTTCCCGTGTTTTGCCACGATTACGGCCATCAAGAATGAATCGGGGAGTTGGAAATGGGGTATTTTCACCATCGTCTACACCATGGCACTGGCTTGGGTGACGTCTTTTGCCGTCTACCGGATCGCGTTGCTTTTCCTTTGATTAGTCGTAGAGATTGAAAATCTTGTCCATCAGCTGCCATTTTTCGGCGGAAGAGGCGCCGGGTTTGGCTATCTGAAAGATGGACATGTATTCTTCCCATTCGGCCTGACGGGGCAGTTTGGCTAATTTTGCCATGGCAGAACTCCATTCAAAGTCCAGTGGGGTTTCCACAATCATGAACAGGCGGGTTCCGAGGATGTAAAGTTCCATCTCGAGAATGCCCACTTCTTTGATTCCAGCTCGGATTTCGGGCCAGGCCTCCGCTTCGCTATGGCGTTTCACGTATTCGGCAATCAAGCTTGGGTCGTCTTTCAGGTCGAGGGTTTGGCAGTAGCGTTTGACGGGTTGGGTGTAGACCTTTACAGGATAGCCGGTTTTTTTGGATTCCATATTAGAATGTAGTGGTATTGGATGTTGCTGTATAATTGGCCTTCAGTGCGCCTGGAGTGTAGACTCCGCCGGTGTAGAGGCCGTTAAGAGCTGTTCCGGTGGTGCTTCCACCTGTATAGATGGAGTAGACCGTACTAGCTTTCAGGCTGGGTGAGGAAAAGATAAAGTAATAGGCAGCACGGGTCGGTTTGTAGGTGACCAGATTGGTGGCAGCGGCATCCTGAATGTGGAACAAAGTGCCGGCTGTAACGGTGGCGGTAGTGGTGGAAAAAAGGAACCGCTGTGTGGATGTCAATGGTGTCGGAGTTGGAATGCTCGTCCGGGTTGGACCGCTAACCATCAGGGTTCCGCCAGTGATGGTAAATGCTGTTCCGTAGTCTACGCTTTTAGTCTTGACAACAGTTGAACCCTGAACCACGACGGTTCCGCCATCCATGTAAACACTTTTCTTCGAGTCAATCCCTTCGCCGGCACCTGTGGTGTTTACTAAAACAGTGCCATTCAGTAGATAAATGTTATCGTCGCTCTTGATGGCTTTTGCTTCAGTAACGCTTGTCGTGCCACTCATAATGGAAGCACCAGCAGTTGAAACAGTTACTGTCGGAGTGCCGGTTTCTGAACCGATTGTCAGAATGCCGTCGGCAGAAAAGCCTTTGCCCCCTGTTCCGGTGCTGGTGGCCGTTACAGTTCCTCCAAGTATGTCGATCCTGCCGTTGGTGGAAATGCAGGTGGCGCTGTAGGCATCGACGGCTTTCAGAGAATTCGTATAAAGGTTTCCGTTGCCTGTAGTGGTAATGTTCACACTTCCGCTATTCATGGTAAAATTAGTAGTTGCCGATATTCCTTTGCCAGCTTCTCCGTTATGGGTGATGACGATGTTTGATCCATTTACGGTTATGCTTGCATCACTTTTAATGGCGGTGCAATAGGATGGGTCCGTACCGATTGGGAGGGCCGTAAGTACAACACCTCCATGTGCATTGATCGTAATATTGCCCCCGTTCAGGCTCATCGCTTTCGTGGATTTGAGACCTTTGGATTGATTGCCACTGACCGTGGCCGTGATGGTTCCGCCAGTGATGGTCATGGTGCTGTCGCAACAAATGCCGTTCACATTCGGAGATTGGTTGATGACCGAAAGGACTCCGCCTGAAATGTTCACATATCCAGTTCCTCCGTCGATGCAGTCACTGTTGCTGTTCACCGAAACGGAACCGTTGGACATGGTGAAACCGTCGTTGCCGTGAATACCGTCTTTGGCAGCGCTGGCCACGATGATGGTACCGTTGTTTACTTGAATGTAGTCGTTGCTGTTGAGCCCGTGTTGCAGCGATCCTTTGCCATTGATGGTAAGTTTCCCTGTTCCATTGAATATAAGGTTGCCATCACTGAAGAAGGTTGCGCCTTGGTCTTCTGTAATACCGTTTACAATGGGTGCGGCAGCATAAGTCAAGCCGTCGGTCAGCGTATTCTCAGAGCCATTCGCAAGATCCACATAGGTTGATTTCTTACATTGGTTGTTGATGGCCGGACCATCCGAATTGGTAATGGAAACGCCGTTCAACAGTAAGTGGTATGTATGGGCGCTATAAATCTTGAACATCCCGTCGCTGGTCGTACCGGATAATCGATAGGTAATGTCTTTGGTGAGGGAAGTGGAAGTGACCGTGACATCGGCGCCGTTTACGACTACGTTTACGCCTTCAAAATGAAGCGGATTCACAACGCTGACGCTGCTGCCGTTGTAAGCAATGGAAATGGTGTCGGTTGAATTGCCGAAAGTAATACTGTCGAGCGTCGAAACAGCAAATGCTGAAGTTGCTCCGTTTACAACCAAGTGGGCAGTGCTGCCGTCGCTGCTGAACGTCAGGCTGTCTATGGCGCTAATTGGCGCTCCGAGAACCATTCTGTCCGATTTGAAAAGAAACATTTTATCCTGAGCGATTAAGGTGATGATACAAGCCAGGAAAAGGGACAGGAAGAGGCCTTTTCGCATCATTTCTTGAATTTCAGAATCTGATTGTTGATACGAATCAGATAGATGCTGGCAGGGAATCCGCTCATGTCAATGGATTCATTGTTGGTGATGGTGGTGCTGACCACAGGCACGCCATCCATGCGAAAGACGGTTACCGGATGGTTGCCTTCAGCCAGATTTCTGAAATGAATTTGGTTATCGGAAGGGTTGAATAGGATATCCGCTTTGGAGGCAACGGTGTTTTTTATGGACGTCAGGGGACTAAAAAACAATTTTTCAAGCGTGGAAAAACCATAAGACTGCGTACTACCTGACACATAGTTCAGCACGAGATTGTTGTTCGAAAACGTGATTTTTTGCAGATTGCTCAGGAGAATCGTCTGATCGGTCCCTCCCTGCAATCTCAGAACCATGTTTTGTGCCTGAAGGTGTGGTGCGAGAAAAAGTACGGTAGCCAGTAATAATAGGTATACGTGTTTATGTTTCATGTCTGAATGATTAATCGTACATTTTTGTGAAAAAAATTCAACAACCTCAAAGTTAGATGTTTTTCGGGTAAAATAAGCAAAAAAATCCAAGTTTATTAATTTATTTCGGCAAAAACGCGAAAAAAAGTTTCAAATAAGCTCCAAGGTCAAGGCGCTGATTATGAGACACCCCGGAGCGTACTTAAGGTACGTGAGGAGTGGCGAATGAGCAGCAACGCAGAAATTGGTGCTTATTTGAAACTTTTTATAGTACTAAGTATTGCATAGTACTAAATTTATTGTATGTTTGCAAACGAATCAGGGAATCACCAACGACGAACCTGTACGTTTCGACCGTTTAAAACAACGAACATGGATATTGAAAATGTAAAATCACAAATGCGCAAGGGCTTTCTGGAATACTGCACCTTGCTGATTTTGCGGAAAAAGGCATCATACACTTCAGACATCATTGAAGGACTGAAATCGGCACAGCTTATTGTGGTCGAAGGAACGCTTTATCCCTTACTGACCCGACTTAAAAATGACGGTTTGCTCTCCTACGAATGGGTGGAATCCACACAGGGACCTCCCCGGAAATATTACTCCCTCACCGACAATGGCGTTGTTCTGCTGGACAACCTCGGTGAAGCCTGGCAGGAGCTTTCATCCTCCATCAATCATTTGAACGAGTAGTTAGTGTGTTTATAAAGAATTGAATCTATGAAAAAAACATTGAGTGTGAATTTGGGCGGATCCGTTTACCACATTGACGAAGACGCATATCAGGAATTGATGGACTATCTGCAGGAAGTCAAAAGCCATTTGGGAAGTGACGCTTCCTCTGCTGAAGTCCTTATCGACATTGAGCAACGCATCAGCGAATTGTTCGGCCAGTGGATGCAGGGTCGCCGTGAAGTGATCACGGCAGGTGATGTGCAAAAGGTCATTAGCATTTTGGGTCGTCCCGAACAGTTTGACAACGTCGAAGGCGAAAAGGCCGAGGAAGCTGAACCAGAAAAGGCTGCTCCGAAATCAGAAAAATGGTCTGATGAAAGAACCAATTACGGTCACCGTAAGCTTTATCGTGATGGGGATAATGCCAAAATGGGTGGCGTATGTGCAGGCTTAGCTGCCTATTTGAACGTCAGCGTAGTGTTGATCCGACTGATTTGGGTTTGCATGTTCCTGTTTTATGGCACCGGATTGTTAATCTACATCATTTGCTTAATCATCATTCCAGAAGCCCGGACGGCAGCCCAACGGCTGGAAATGGTGGGGGAGGATGTGACCATCGACAATATTGAGAAAAAAGTCCGCCAGGAAGCGGGTAAGGTGAAAGACCGTGTCGATGGTTATGTACGATCCAACCGTGCTCATGAAAATGTGCGTAATGCCGGAAATGGTTTTGTGGAAGCTATACGCGTGGTGGTCAAGGTGTTTTTTGCTTTCATCGCCGGAGCCATTGGTCTGGCCGCGTTTGTGACAGTAATCGGGCTTATTTTTGCCTTGCTGGTGTTGTGGACTGGAAACCTACATTTCATTCAAGGGGCTTGGCCGCATGAATTCATGCCTTTGCAGCAAGCCTTGATGAATCCATCTTCGGCCACCTGGATGACATTCGGATTGATTCTGGCCATCGGCATACCATTCATTGCGATTTTCCGTCTGTTGTTTGGGCGGGCCCTGAATATGAAACGCACTGCCGCCTGGGAGGTCTGGGTCGGATTCATCGTGTGGTTCATCGGTTTGGGATTGTGCATTTTCTCAGGATTGCATTTGTTGTCGACTTTTGGCGGATTCTGGATATAGGCTATGAATAAGCGCAATACAACAATAGCGATACTCGTCTTGGTAGTTTTGATCTTCCTTTTGTTTACGAAGACGTGCTGCTTCAATACGAACATCACTGACTTGCCTGACAATTTTCCAAATAACTACCAAGTGGATGTGAATGTAAGGTTGGACGCACTGAGTCTGGACTCGCTGGATGGAGCCAATTATCCCATCGTAATCCATTATCAGAAGGCCAGACGTTTTGGAAAAACGTATGCCAAGAACCATGTGCTCAGTCAGGATTTGTCAATGCTCACAGTCAAACCTCAAGAATTGGATTCTACAGAAGCGATTCATGTTTTTACGAAGAACATTCGAAGCAAGACCAAATTCATTTATTTGGGCCTGTACAGTAAAACGTCTATCAATGAGGATATTGAATACAGAGTTACGTATCCGGTGAACGATTCTTCGGGTTTGCGTGTTGTAACGGATTCTGGGTCGGTTTGTACAGCGATGCACTGGAAAACGTACGGACCGTCCGCTCCGGGTAAATTCAGGGAACAAGCAGAAGAAAAAATGACGAAACAGGTTGAAGATAATCTGGTCAAGGACATTGTCAAAAAAATGAAGCGGAACGAGGACTCCAAATAACCCATTCGTTTTTCTACTTTTGCAGGAATAAACATCCTGCATTGTTATGAGAATCTTTTTATACCGACATTTATCCAAGACATGCTTTTTCCTGTTGCTTGTATGTTCCGTTTCTCTGAATGCGCAGCAGACCGGCAAATATGAAGTGACCTTGTATGCCTTCCCAAGCATGCAGCCGTTTGATTGGGAAAGCCCGTCTACATTGTTCAAAACGGCCAAGCATGTATTATGGAGGTGCTTACTGGCCTTTGTATCAAGACGAAGGTGCCGGTTGCTCTGCTTTTGCGCTGGGGGTTTTGGCCTCAGCAAGCCTTTTGCCTGCAGAAGCTTCCGTCTGGCTAAGGAATGTCGACATCCCCATGCAACTCGTTGGTGGTGAATACAATCTGAACAAGCGAATTCCTTTCAGACGAATTCTGAAATCCAAAACTTGGTATCAGGGAGAAGGCAAGCCGAATGTGGATTTCGTCAATGTGCAGACCTACGATCCCAGTGTCTTGTTCGACTGGATTCTGGAAATGCGTTCACGTAAGGATTTCATCTATATTGCGGAGAATCTGAACGGTGTGCCCGGCCTACGGGTGGATTGCACTTCAAGAAGTCTTCCTGCGGAGAAACCCTATTTTGTAAAACGTTCTGAGCCAAACCTATTTATTGACTTGTATCGTAAAAAACTGCTTCAACATGCTTCCATACCAACGCCGTGAAAAAATTCTGGGTGCTGAATCCGATATCAGCTACATCCGGCTGAAAAATTAATTATTAAATAAACTTCAATTCATTGTGTTGAGAATTAATTAATATTATATCTTTGCAAAGATAATAATACTAAATTCTTAAAAACATGAAAAAAGGACATTTACTCTTACTTGTCAGCCTGCTGCTTTTGCAGGCTGTTTGCTCTAGCTTCGGCAAGTTGTCTGCTCAGACTCTTTCTGCCGATACACTAACTTGGAGCTGGGAGGTTTCAACAACCACCAGTACGATGACAAAAACCTGTACGCTTGAATTCACGGGCAACATAACCCTTAGTTGGGGAGATGGAACGGACCAGACATTACCTGATACGTTGTCGGGCGTCGCCTTAACGCATGTCTATACAAGCGTTGCCAATTTCAATTGCAAGGCAACCGGAACCGGCATTCTCTATTTCAAATCGGATTCCAGACGGTTGTTGACGCTTAATCCCACCAAGTCTCCCGCCTTGACCTATTTAAGTTGCACCAGCAATCAGTTGGCTACACTCGATGTGTCGAAAAACACGGAACTTATTTCCCTGTATTGCGGGGGTAATGCGCTCGTGGCATTGAATGTGTCCAACTGCACCAAATTGCAGACATTGACGTGTTCAGACAATGCGATGACCTCGCTGGACGTCTCCGGAATTCCGTCTCTAAAGAAGCTGACCTGTCACACCAACTTGCTGAGTTCGCTCCGTGTATGTCCGACCGGAAGTCTGAGCTACATTTCCTGTCTGAACTGCAGCCTGCAAATTGCTGAACTGGATACGCTATTTGCGCAACTCCCCGCGTTGGCAGCCCTGTCCACCAGCAAAAACCTCTACGTGCTCAGCAATCCGGGTTCCGCCAATTGCAATATTCAGCTGGCCAATCTAAAAAACTGGACTCCGGATAAACTGGTGACCAGCAGTTCCTTTTATTTACCGGCTGCATCCTGTAACACCGGTGAAACCGTCGAACTGGATATTTGTTTGACGAACCCGGTTCCCGTCATCGCATTCGAACTGGATGTCGTCTTTCCTTCAGGTTTTGAATTGGATACTGTGCAGTCTTGTCTGGCTGCTGCTCGCAAAGGCAGTCACCTGCTTTCCATTGCCCGAACAGCTTCCGATCAGTATAAATTTCTGGTATATTCCATGTCGACGGGAGACAAGATTAAGGGTAATAGTGGTATCGTTCTCCAGCTCTTTGGGAAATCACCGGATACGGCTGGGGTGTATACCGTTCAACTGAAGCAGGCCGTACTCGTGGATACGACGACCAGCATGTGTACCGTGACAGTGACGAATGGCAGCCTGACGGTAATGCCGGCCTCGGTCAATGGCGATGTCAACGGTGACAAGGTGGTTAATGTCACCGATGTGGTCAACCTGGTGGCCTACATCAACGGACGAAATCCTTCCGGATTTAATTTCGCTGCTGCAGACCTTGACAACAACGGTTTTCTCAATGTGGCCGATATTACTCGGTTGGTGGTGATCATCAATGCATCGGGAACAGCACTTCGTTCATTATCGGTGGAAGCTACTTCTGTTAGTCGTGCACTTGTTTTGTATGACAGGCAAACGGCTGTGTCGGGCAACAACCTTTATTTGCGCCAATCCGCTTCGGACAACACGTGCCTGGAACTTTGCTTGGACAATGCCACTCCCGTTCAGGCTTTTCAGGTGGATATCAGCCTGCCTTCGGGTTTAACCTTGCAAAATGTTTCCCGCAAGACCATCCGACAAAACGGCCATTTGATTCAGGTGAGTCCGATCGGATCGAACAAATACCGTCTGCTGGCTTATGCACTCCGGCCGGATGCCGCTTTTAAGGGAGATACCGGCGTATTGGCATTGTTGCCCCTTCAGCTGGAAGCGTCCATGCCTGCAGCCAAGTATCCCATCTACCTCGATGCACCCGTTCTGACAGGCATGAGCCTGACAACAGTTCCCTCCAATGGTTTTGACTTATCTGCCACGTTGGGCTTATTGAAACCTTCAGAAACGATTCTGAAAGCCGGAACGGACGGTCAATCCGGACTTTGGGTTCAAGGCATGGGTTTGACTGAAGTGTATGTCTGGGACCTGTCCGGTAAAATGCTGGAACATCATCGACTGAACGGTTCGACGACTTTCAACGCATCTCTTCCAAAAGGCGTCTATGTGATACGTGCCCGTTCGGATTCCAAAACCGTGTTGAATCAGAAAGTGGTGGTGCAGTAAATGATCCTTTTGTCAGTTTTTGAAGCCGTTTTCGGGATTTTATGGTTAATTTTGTCAGTTCCTTTTCAGGAAACAAACCGACACCTGTTTGGCACGGTTTTCGATAAGCACACATAGCTGGGCAAACCGGTCGTTTTTTTCGCAAAAAACAAATCAAAATCAACCAAAAAAATAGTAAGACTATGGCATTACAACCTCTTTCCGATCGCGTCCTGGTTAAGGCTGCAACCGCGGAACAAAAAACAGCAAGCGGTATCATCATCCCCGATTCCGCCAAGGAAAAACCCCTGAAAGGCGAAGTGATCGCCGTTGGACCCGGTACCAAAGACGAAACCATGCAACTGAGCGTAGGCGATGTCGTACTTTATGGCAAATATGCCGGCACTGAAATTGAAGTGGATGGCGAAAAGCTTTTGATCATGCGTCAATCCGATATTTTAGCTAAATTTTAATAAGACATACCACTATGGCAAAAGAAATCAAATTTAATATGGAAGCCCGCGAACTGCTGAAAAGCGGCGTGGACCAATTGGCTGACGCCGTTAAAGTGACCCTGGGTCCCAAAGGCCGTAACGTCATCTTAGAAAAGAAATTCGGTGCACCCCACATCACCAAGGACGGTGTAACTGTGGCCAAGGAAATTGAACTGGAAAATCCCTTCGAAAACATGGGCGCTCAGCTCGTGAAGGAAGTCGCTTCCAAAACAGGGGACGATGCCGGTGACGGTACGACCACTGCTACCGTTCTGGCTCAGAGTATCATCCGTGAAGGCTTGAAGAACGTGACCGCCGGTTCCAATCCCATGGATCTGAAGCGTGGTATCGACAAGGCTGTTGCTGCTATAGTAGCTCATATCAAGTCTCAAGCCCAGGAAGTCGGTGACAACTTGGCCAAGATTGAACAGGTTGCCCGCATTTCTGCCAACAACGATGCTGAAATCGGCGCCCTCATTGCCGAAGCTATGAAGAAAGTGACCAAGGAAGGTGTCATCACCATCGAAGAAGCCAAAGGTACCGACACCCACATCGAAGTGGTGGAAGGCATGCAGTTCGACCGTGGTTACCTCTCCGCATATTTCGTGACCAACGCTGAAAAGATGGAAGTGGAAATGGAAAACCCCTACGTCCTCATCCACGACAAGAAAATATCTTCCCTCAAGGAAATGCTGCCCATTCTGGAAGCTGCCGTTCAAACAAGTCGTCCGTTGCTGATCATTGCCGAAGATATTGACGGTGAAGCACTGACTACTTTGGTTGTGAATCGTCTGCGTGCAGGTTTGAAAATCTGTGCAGTGAAGGCTCCGGGTTTTGGCGACCGTCGCAAGGAAATGTTACAGGACATCGCCATCCTCACCGGTGGTACCGTAATTTCCGAAGAACAAGGTCTGCAACTGGAAACCGCCACACTCGAAATGTTGGGTTCAGCCGAGAAAGTAACTATTACTAAAGACAATTCAACGGTTGTCAATGGTAAAGGTTCCAAAGAAGCCATTGCCGACCGCGTGGCTCAAATCAAGGCTCAGATTGCCAAGACGACTTCCGATTACGACCGTGAAAAACTGCAGGAACGTTTGGCCAAACTGGCTGGCGGTGTTGCCGTTCTGTACATAGGTGCTCCTTCCGAAATGGAAATGAAAGAAAAGAAAGACCGTGTGGACGACGCTTTGAGCGCCACCCGTGCTGCCATTGAAGAAGGAACTGTTCCCGGTGGTGGTGTTGCTTACATCCGTGCTTTGAGCGCTTTGGACAACTTGAAGGGCTTGAACGAAGAAGAAGATCTTGGTATCAAGATTGTACGTCGTGCCATCGAAGAACCGCTTCGTCAGATTGTTTACAATGCTGGTAAAGAAGGTGCCGTCGTGGTGCAGAAAGTCATGGAAGGCAAGGATGATTTCGGTTACAATGCACAGACCGACACCTACGAAAACTTTTATGCAACTGGTGTGATTGATCCTGCCAAGGTTACGCGTGTGGCGTTAGAAAATGCGGCTTCGATTGCCGGCATGTTCCTGACGACCGAATGTGTGATTGCTGACAAGAAAGAAGAAAACGCAGGTGCTCCTCAAATGCCGGGTGGGATGGGTGGCATGGGCGGCATGATGTAATCGTTTTGCTGAATAAATTGGAAGAGCTCGGGCCGAAAGGTTTCGGGCTCTTTTCTTATTAAAGATTAAAATGGAGGCAGCAACAAATGGAAAACCTCATTCATTCTGCCCTTTGCAAGTGTGCGTTTCCCAACCACTGGCTATGCTATTTGGTGGTTTTTGGCCACCTTTGTAACTTATTGATTAAGAGCGAATTAAAAATTTAAAAATCGACCTAAAAAACACCTTGGTGTTTTACTCAAAACACCTTGGTGTTTTGAGTAAAACACCAAGGTGTTTTGATAAGAACAAATAAACCTATTTTAGTATTGTAGAAATACCACCAAATGTAGGCTTAGCTTTTGGTTGTAGTAGAAAAATAAGCTTACTTCGAAAGCAATTCGCGGACTACCTTTTCAATGCCTTTTTTATCCAGGCCGCATAGCTGATGCAGTTCGGCAACGGAACCATGTTCAACGAACTGGTCCGGCAGACCGACGCGTTTTACCGTCGGGTTGTAGTTGTTTTCACTGAAGAATTCCAGGACGGCACTTCCGAATCCACCATGAACCACCCCGTTTTCGAGGGTGATCACCTTGCTGAACTTTTTGCCGATTTCGTGCAACAAATGCTCATCCAGCGGTTTAACAAAACGCATGTTGTACAAGGCTATCGAAACGTTTTCAGCCTTAAGCGTATTCACGACTTCCATGGCTCTTTTTCCGATGGGGCCAACGCTCAGGATGGCAAGTTCGGTGCCTTCAGCCAGGCATTCACCCTGACCGATGGTCAATTCCCGCATTTCATTTTTCCAGTTCGGCAGATAGCCAACCCCACGGGGATAACGAATCACAAAGGGGCCAATTTCCAGTTTTTGTGCCGTATACATCAGGTTCCGCAATTCATGTTCATCGATGGGCGCGCTGATGATCAGATTGGGAATGCAGCGCAGATAGGCCAAGTCAAAGGCCCCGTGGTGAGTTGGGCCATCCTCACCGACCAAACCGGCGCGGTCCAGGCAGAGGATAACCGGCAGTTTCTGAAGAGCCGCATCGTGTATGATATTGTCGTAAGCCCGTTGTGCGAAGGAAGAATAAATATTGCAGAAAGGTATCAGCCCTTCTTTGGCCAATCCTGCCGAAAACGTTACGGCATGGCCTTCAGCGATGCCGACATCAAAGCACCGTTCCGGAAAATGTTCCATCATGATGTTCATGCTGCAGCCGGTTGGCATGGCCGGTGTGATCCCTGCTATTTTCGGATTCGTTGTTGCCAACTCCACGAGCGTATGTCCGAAGACATCCTGGAACAACAGCGGCATGTTTTCATCTTTTTTGACTGCCCGCTTTCCAGTGACCGGATTGAACAGGCCTGGAGCATGCCATTGGGTGGCATCGCGTTCAGCAGGTTCAAAGCCTTTGCCTTTGACGGTACAGACGTGCAGGATCTTGGGTCCTTTCATGTCCTTGATGTCACGAAGCACCTTGATGAGGCCTTCCACATTGTGACCGTCCACGGGACCGAAATAACGAATGTTCATACCCTCAAAAAAGTTTTGCTGGTTGGTGAGCAACGCTTTCAGGCTGTTAGTGAAACGCAAAATACGGCCTTTCCGCTGATCGTTGATCAAGCCGATTTCTTTGAGGAACAGGTATGTTTTCCAACGGATGTTGTTGTAGCGCTTCGACGTAGTCATCTTGACTAAGTAATCGCTCATGCCGCCTACATTCCGATCAATCGACATATGGTTGTCGTTCAGGATGATGAGTAGGTCGTTCGGATGAACGGAGGCGTTGTTCAGCCCTTCGTAAGCCAATCCACCCGACATCGCACCATCTCCGATGACCGCAACTACCAGATTGTTTTTCCCTTGTATTTTGTCTGCAATGGTGATGCCAAGCGCTGCTGAAATGGAATTGGAGGAGTGTCCGGCAATGAACGCATCGTACTCACTTTCAGCCGGATTTGGGAAGCCGCTCAGCCCTTTGAATTTTCGGTTGGTGTTGAAGCGCTCCCGGCGACCCGTCAGAATCTTGTGACCGTACGCCTGATGGCCTACGTCCCAGACCAGTTTATCCACAGGCGTGTTCAATACATAATGCAAAGCAACAGTGAGCTCCACCACACCCAGATTGGCGCCCAGGTGACCCGGATTGCTCGACAATTCATCAATAATCAGATTGCGCAGTTCCGTGCAGACCTGAGGAAGTTCCTGAATGCTGAGTTTCCTCAGATCAGCCGGATAATCGATGGAAGAAAGTATATTGGTTGTATCGTTTGTCATCCGTAGTTACGGTATTATAAGGCCGTTGATGCCGCTTTTCAAGGTATATGCTGGCATTCAAAAGCCTGCAAAAATAAGGTTTTTTCTCCGAAACTGCATATTATTTTGTATTTTTGTCCGTATGGAATTCAGAACCCTCGTACCCGTCAAACAAATGCCCTTTTCGCTGTCCCATACGGACAAGGTGATGGTGCTCGGCTCCTGCTTCGCCGAAAATACAGGCCTGAAGATGCAGGAAAGTGGCTTCCGGATTTCACTCAACCCCTTCGGAGTGCTCTATAATCCAGCTTCTGTAGGAATGGCACTTTACCGCATGCTGGCAGATCAACCCTTCCTGGATGAGGAACTGGTCGAATACGAAGGCTATTTTCACAGCTTCAGCCATCATGGTTCCTTCTCAGGCACCAACCGGAAAGCTACACTGGAGCACATCAACCAATCCTTCAACCAGGCGGTGCTTGACCTGAAAGATGCTACTTGCCTGATGATCACTTTCGGAACAGCTTGGGTCTATGCTCTGCCTTCCACCGATCAGATCGTGGCCAACTGCCACAAGCTGCCCGAAGATAATTTCCTCCGTCGAAGGCTTTCTTCCGATGAAATCGTATTTTTCTATACGGAACTGTTTGAGAAGATTTTTGAACTCAAACCCGATTTGAAAGTGGTCTTTACGGTCAGTCCGATACGGCACTGGAAAGACGGCGTGCACGAAAATACTCTGAGCAAGTCGATTTTACATATGGCCATCGAGGATTTGTGCGAATGCTTTGAAAACATCACTTATTATCCAGCCTATGAACTGGTCATGGATGATTTGCGCGATTACCGGTTTTATGCGGAAGACATGCTCCACCCAGCGGCAACGGCGCAGCGGTACATTTGGGATCATTTTTCAGAATCCTTTTTCTCAAAAACCACCCGTGAAACCCTCCGGCAGGTGCAACAAATCCGCAAGGCCATGCAGCACAAGCCCTTTCATCCCGGTGACGAAGCGCACATCCGTTTTGCCAAAAAGAACATCGCCGCCATCGAAATGTTGCGATTTTCTGCCCCTGAACTGGATTTAACCGAGGAAATCGCATATTTCACATCAATTATTGACGAAAGTCTGTAATTTTACATCGATGAAATATTCACTGAACGAAATTGCCGATATCTGGGGCTCGCGTCGACGTATCCATGAGAATCTGCCAATCCGCTGGCTGCTAACGGATAGTCGCTCGTTGTCCTTTCCCGATGAAAGTCTTTTTTTCGCGCTGAAAACTTCCCGCAACGACGGGCACCGATACATCGGCGAACTCTATAAACGAGGCTTGCGCAATTTCGTTGTTTCAGACGAGATGCTTGACCTAAATTCCTATCCCGAAGCCAATGTCATCTGGGTGAAGGATGCACTGACAGCCTTGCAGAAACTGGCAACTTTTCACCGGCAGCGCTTCAGTTGTCCTGTCATGGCCATAACCGGCAGCAACGGTAAAACCATCGTCAAGGAATGGCTCTGGCAGGTATTGAAAGACGATGTGGTTATCACCCGTTCCCCCCGAAGCTATAATTCGCAAATCGGAGTGCCACTTTCCGTCTGGCAAATGAACGAATCAACGCAACTCGCTTTGTTTGAGGCTGGTATATCTGAACCCGAGGAAATGGTCCGTCTGCAGGAAATCATTCAGCCAACCATCGGCTTGCTCACCAATATTCTGGCCGCCCATCAGGAAAACTTTCATTCCTTAGAGGATAAAGCTGCCGAAAAAGTCAAACTTTTTGCCGGTTGCAAGACCATCATCTATTGCAAAGACCAGGTTATTTCGGAACAGGCGCTCATCGAGGCCTTTCAGGAAGACAGGCTCTTCGGTTGGTCCTGCATTGATAAGGCGGCTCCCTTATACATTCGACAAGTACCCGAAAGTGGACTTCGGACGTTACTATATTACACGTTCAAAAATCAGGAACACTCCTTCATCTTGCCTTTCGGTGATGCGCCTTCCATCGAGAATGCCCTACACTGTTTGGCCGTAATGTTGTTGCGTGGTCTTCAGGCTCCGTTCATCGCCGTCCGCATGGGCGCTCTTGAACCCGTTGCCATGCGTCTCGAGGTTAAAGAAGGTAAGAACGGTTGTGTAGTGATCAATGACAGCTACAACGCGGACGTGAACGCTCTGGAACTGGCACTCGATTTTCAAGCCAGACGAACCGCCGGTGCAGGGATGAAGCGCACGCTCATTCTCTCCGATATACTGCAAAGCGGACAGAAAGCCGACGAATTATACCGTTCCGTGGCCGAAATGCTGAAACGCAAGCAGGTGGACCATTTAATCGGTGTTGGTTACGAACTTTCCGCCCATGCACATCTCTTCCCGATGGAATCCCAGTTTTACCTGCAAACCGACCGGCTGTTGCTTTCCGGCCTTCTGGACCAGCTTCGCAACGAATCCATCCTGATCAAAGGCTCCCGCTCCTTCGGCTTTGAAGAAGTGAGCGAACGCCTTTCCCTAAAAGTGCATGAAACCGTACTGGAAGTTAATCTGGATGCCCTGGTACACAACGTCAATTATTTTCGCTCCAGACTGAATCCCAAAACGCAGATGATCTGTATGGTCAAGGCCGCCGGATACGGTAGCGGAGCCCTCGAAATTGCCAAAACACTGCAATCGCATGCCGTCGATGTGCTCGCCGTTGCTGTCGCCGACGAAGGCGTTGAACTCCGCCATGGTGGCATTCACATTCCCATTTTAGTGATGAACCCCGAGTTCGGTAGCTTCGCCACTATTTTCGAACACAAGTTGGAGCCCGAAATCTATAGCTTCAAATTGCTGGAAGCTTTCATCCGCGAAGCCGACCGTGAAGGGGTACGCAACTATCCCATCCATTTGAAACTAGATACTGGCATGCACCGCTTAGGCTTTGAAGAAAAAGATCTGGACGAATTGTTGAGCCGCTTGCAAGGACAGGAATCGCTGCGTGTCCGCTCCGTTTTCTCCCATCTGGCAGGCAGCGATGAGGCTGTCTTCGATGATTACACCCACCAACAGCTCGAACTTTTTGAACGGCTTTCCACGCGCATTCAGCGAACCTTTCCGCACCGCATACTCCGTCACATCCTTAATTCGGCAGGCATCGACCGATTCCCCGATGCCCAGTACGACATGGTTCGTCTCGGTATAGGTATGTACGGTATTTCCGCCGTGGACGAAACTACCCTTAGGAATGTCAGTTCGCTTAAAACTACCATTCTGCAAATAAGGGAGTTGGAAGCCGGCCAAAGTGTAGGTTACAGCCGCAAGGGCATGCTGAGCCGTACCTCTCGCATTGCCACCCTGCCCATCGGTTACGCAGACGGTTTGGATAGGCATTTGGGCAATGGCACAGGTGAGGTGCTCATACGCAGCCGTCGCGCTCCGTTCATCGGCAACATCTGCATGGATGCTTGTATGGTGGATGTGACCGATATCATTGCCGAAGAAGGTGATGAAGTGCTGCTTTTCGGCGAAGGGTTACCTTTGTCGGAAGTGGCCGGTAAGCTGGGTACCATTCCATATGAAATATTGACTTCTGTTTCCAATCGTGTTAAACGGATATATTATCAAGAATAAAAATTATGAAACTAATCAGACTTTTTTTGAGCGTCGTTTGTTTTTCCTTGTTGCTTAATGCCTGTGCACCGGGTGAAGATGTTATCGGATCTCCCAAAAACGAAAGGTATGTGAATTCCTGGATCATGAATACGCTGAGTTCGTACTATTACTGGAACGACCAACTACCCAAGAAATCCGACATGACGCTTCATCCGAAAGAATATTTCAAATCCATCATATATAATTACAATCCTATCACTGCACCTGACGGAGACCGTTTCTCTTGGATTGTGGAGGATTATACCAAACTTGTTGCTTCACTCAATGGAATCGTCTCCAAAGAAATAGGTTTCGATATGTCCCTTTATTACAAAGATGATAGGACTATCTATCTGATTGGTCAGGTTAATTATGTAAAAAAGGGAACGCCAGCTGAAGCCTCTGGAATAAAGCGTGGCATGTATTTTGATAGAATTAACGGTACTGTGTTGACCTATAATAATTACACCGATTTGCTCAACATCAAAACCGCCGATGTGACCGTTGGGTTTGTAGACCCCGTATTCGACACGAATGGTAAATTAACCAATTTCTCGAATGCAACAGAAAAAACCTTGCAAACTGTATCCGACTATGCAGAAAATCCCGTCTATTTGGATACTGTTATTACCATGAATAATAGCAAAATAGGCTATTTCGTTTACAATTTTTTTTCACCTGATAAAGGCGCAGACCCAGGTGAGCAAACAGGTGATTTTGCATACGATTTGGAAATGAATGACGTTTTCGGTAGATTTAAGACTGCAGGCATCACGGATCTGATACTGGACCTTCGCTACAACAGTGGTGGTCATACTTCTTCCGCTCAGTTGCTGGCCAGTGAGATGGTTCCCAATGTGTCCAACACTCAGTTGTTTGCTTTCTATCGATATAATTCAATTATCAATCCGCAATTCAGTCCTGAACAACTAAAAACCTATTTTACGACTAAAGTCCTGAATGGGACGACACAAATTGGTACTGTCAACAATGTAGGTAATCAGATCGGTGGTAAAGTGTACATCCTAACTGGTCATTTTACAGCCTCTGCTAGCGAACAAATCATCAACGGTCTCAAACCGTATATGGACGTAATTCTTGTTGGAGATACTACCTATGGGAAAAATGTAGCCTCCACTACCTTTTCTGACAAAGGTGATGGATATGACAACACCGATAAGAACAAATGGGGAATGCAGCCCATCATTGCCAAATATTTCAACAGTCTGGGCAAATCCGATTTCACTGCCGGTTTCGCTCCTGATTTTGTTGTCAAGGATGGTGGACTCAATATGAAGGAATTCGGTGATCTTAATGAACCACTGTTGAACACTGCTCTTAATGATATTTTGGGAACTCAGGTACTTCCGATTGTACAAAAAAGAGCCGAAACCATTCAGACTGACAAACTTTTAAGCCTTCCAGGCAAACGCATTCGCGGTGCTCAGCTTGATAATTTGCCCTTTTTCGAGTAATTATTGCTCACATTGCCCATTTTTGTGTAATTTTGCACCCGAATTAAAAAAGAGCAAATTATGTCAAACAATTTATTAGCTGGAAAGCGCGGTATTATCTTCGGTGCGCTGAACGATATGTCCATCGCCTGGAAAGTCGCTGAACGTGTAGTGGAAGAAGGTGCCATCATCACCTTGACCAACACGCCGGTGGCTTGTCGTATGGGAACAGTCATGGAATTGGGTATACAGCTCAACGCTGAAATCCTGCCTGCCGATGCAACCAGTGTGGAAGACCTTGAAATGGTTTTCCTGAAGTCTCAGGAAATTTTGGGTGGTAAAATCGATTTCGTTCTTCATTCCATCGGTATGTCTCCCAACGTGCGCAAAAGACGCACCTATGACGACCTAGATTACAACCTGTTGACCACTACCCTTGACATTTCCGCTATCTCTTTTCATAAGATGATTCAGACAGCCAAGAAAATGGATGCCATTGCTGAAAACGGTTCCATCCTGGCTTTGAGCTATGTGGCTTCCCAACGATCTTTCTATGGTTACAACGACATGGCCGATGCCAAGTCCCTCTTGGAATCCATTGCACGCAGCTTCGGCTACATCTACGGTCGTGAAAAAGGTGTCCGCATCAACACGATTTCCCAATCTCCGACCATGACTACTGCCGGTAGTGGTGTGAAAGGCATCGACGGTTTGTTGGACTTCTCCGACAAAATGTCTCCGCTTGGCAACGCCGATGCCAAAGAATGTGCCGACTACTGTGTCGTCATGTTTTCAGACCTCACCCGCAAGGTAACCATGCAGAACCTGTTCCACGACGGCGGTTTCTCCAGCATGGGCATGAGCCTCCGCGCCATGAACCAATACAACAAGAGCTTCGACGAATTCAAGGATGAGAACGGCAAAATCATCTATGGATAAACAATAACATGACATGCTCATCAAGTTGTACGAAGATAGTCCCAATACACGGGTTGTTCAGAAGATAGCCAATGCATTGCGTGAAGGCGGGTTGATCATTTATCCCACCGATACCGTCTATGCCATTGGCTGCGACATCTTTCATGCCCGTGCGGTCGAGAAAATTTGTAAGCTGAAAAAGGAAGACCCCAGAAAAGCCAATCTTTCGTTCATGTGTGAAGATTTGAGTCAGGTGGCTGAATACGCCAAAGTAGATACACCAACGTTCAAACTTCTGAAAAAAAACCTGCCCGGTCCGTTCACTTTTATACTGAATGGAAACAGCAAACTCCCTAAATTATTCAAGCAAAAAAGCACGGTCGGCATCCGTATACCAGACCATGCCATTGTGGAAGCCATCGTTCGTGAACTTGGCAATCCATTGATGTCCATGACCTTGCACGATCAGGATGATCAGGTTGAATACACCACCGATCCTGAATTGATCGATGAGCGCTACGGTAACGATGTGGATTTGGTGATTGACGGCGGTGAAGGTGGTACGCAGGCTTCGACCATTGTGGATTGTACCGGAGAGGCACCCGAAATCGTTCGCCAAGGCAAAGGGATCCTTACTTCTTGACCTTCTTTTCTGTCGGAGCCGCTGGTTTTTCAGGTTCTTCAATAGCATAAACCACTGGGGGACGTTTCAACGCCCTTATTATCAGCACGATTCCTGCAATAATGAACGGGATGCTCAGTATTTGACCCATATTCAGCAGCCAGCCAGCTTCAAAAGCTTCCTGATCTTCCTTGACGAATTCAATCATGAAACGCGTGAAGAAAATGCCGATGAAGAAGATGCCGATAAGCAAGCCCTCTTGCGTTTTTGCCTTCTTATTTTTCCAATATAGCAGGTATAAAATCACGAAAGTTGCCAGGTAGCAGAGCGCTTCGTATATCTGCGTCGGATGGGCCGGAACCGAAAAAACCGGGTTAGCCCCATGTTGCCAGTAGCGAACATTTTCGATGAAGCGGAATCCCCAGGGCAAATCGGTAGGATGTCCGTATATTTCGTGGTTCATCAGGTTTCCGGTTCGAATCAGGGCAGAAACCAATGCTACTGGGATTGCAAGGCGATCCAACGTCCACAGCATGCTGCGTTTGGTGACATATTTTGAAAAGACCCAGATGGCTATGAGAATGCCGATGGTGCCGCCGTGGCTGGCCAGACCGCCTTCCCAAATCTTGAATATTTCCCATGGATGCTGAGAATAATAGGGCCAGGCGTAAAAGAACACGTGCCCCAGCCTGGCTCCTATTACGGTTGCAACGATAACATAAATGAACAAAGTGTCTGCCCAGGTTTCTTTTACTTTTTCATTGGCAAACATCTTGGTCATCATAAGCAGACCGAGGTAAAAACCAATAGCGAAAAAAAGTCCGTACCAACGAACTTCCCATCCGCCTAAGATGAAAATATCCGGTCTGGCTGTCCAAGTGATGTATGAAAGCATAGTGTTCTAGATTTGATGCAAAAGTACGTTTTTTTTATCAAATCGTATGAATCATTTACTGGTTCCTGTTTGCCGCAAATTCTGCACAACACATCAAGGCATCTTTTATGTCACTCTCCTTAAAAAAGGCCAATTGGTCGATGGCTTCGTTCTTAATCCGTTCCATTTGTGAAATGGCGTACTCTATTCCGCCCTGCTCGTTTGCAAATTGAGTCATCACTTTGATTTTCTCCGTGCTGAAATCTTGTTCATTGATCCAGGAAACGATTTGTTCCTTCAATGGATCGGTTGAATTTTGCAAGGCATAGATCAAGGGTAAGGTGATTTTTCCATCGCGAATGTCGTTGCCGGTCGGTTTTCCCAGCTCCAAATTCTCAAAATAATCAAAGATGTCGTCCTTGATTTGAAAGCATAACCCTAGATATTCTCCAAAAAGTTTCAGGTGTGCCAGCCCCTCGTCGCTCATCTCTGTGGACAAACCGCCTACCTCGGTGCAAGTGGAGAACAAAAGGGCTGTCTTTTTACGGATGATGGTGAAATAGTCCGTTTCAGAAGAGGCGGTAATCTCCGCTTGCTTGAGTTGCAGGATTTCACCGTCCGAAAGCTGTGTCCCGATGTTTGCAATGGCTTTCAGAATTTTCAGATCGTCGGTGCTTACAGCCGTTGTCAACGAGCGGGATAATATGTAATCACCCGAGAGGATGGCTATCTTGTTTGTCCAACGGGTGTGGATGGCAGCATTTCCACGTCTTTCTGCCGTGTCGTCAATGACGTCATCGTGTATCAGGCTGGCTGTGTGCAGAAGTTCCAGGGAGATGGCCGCATCAATGGTCTTTTGATTAACCGGCCCGTTCAGCCTAGCGGCTAAAAGGGTCAGAATTGGTCTAAATTGCTTGCCGGAAGTTTGTAGAACATACTCATGGACACCTTCAAGTATCGGGTTGTCGGTTTTCAAGGCATTCGAAAATGCTTTTTCGAACAACTGTATGTCGTTGATTATCGGATGTTTTATTTGATTTATCAAGCTCATTTCGTCAATTCCCATAAATAGTGTTAATGAATGAGGGCAAAATACAAAAAAAAATGCTATATATTTAGTAGGATTAAAAATTTGCAATATATTTGTAACAATTTACATTTATTATGAAGATCAATACTAAAATCCGATACGGTTTAAGGACAATGTTGGAAATTTCCAAAGCTCCTGAAAACGAAGGGATTTTACAAAAGGATATTGCGAAGAATCAGAACATTTCGCTCAAATATCTGGACAGTATCATTTCTTCATTGAAGTTGAAGGGTTTGATCCACAATGCCAAAGGTAAAGGGAGTGGGTATTCGTTGACGCGGAATCCCAAAGATATTACGATGTTCGACATTTATACGGCTTTTGAAAAGATTGAGGTGATTGAATGCATAAACAACAAGAGCTATTGCGAACGGTCGACGCATGATTGCCAGGCTAGAAGTTTTTGGACGGAGTTCAGTCTGGATTATGTTAAGTTGCTCCAAAATAAAACGTTGGAAGATATTATGAATATTACACATTATGAATGTCAGTGTTTTTAACATCCTTTTTTTTAGGCCTAAATGCTATAAAAGCTATAGCATAGGTGGTTACATTTTTTTAAACATTAATGCTACTAAAACTATAGCATAGGTAGCTATATATTGCGAAAATTATCTAAATTTAATAATATATGAAAACAACCAGATTCTCAAGTATTTCAAGATTATTTGCACTTAGTCTTGCTTTGACCAGCTGCTTTGCTTTAAATGCACAAGTGCTCAAAATCAACCCCAAAGCATTTAATATGACCATTTTGGGTACCACGAACGTTCACGATTTCAAGTCAAAGGTTACACAAGCTAAAGGCGAGGCAGTTGTAAACGCAAATAAAGAACTTCAGTCACTTGTCGTTGAAATTCCTGTTCGTTCCATTAAAAGTGGTGAAAAATTAATGGATACAAAAACGTATGAAACGTTTGATGTGGATAAGAATCCAAACATCACATTCAAACTGACCGATGTCAATTCATTGCATGTGGATGGAAATCAAGTAAGTGTGACGTTGCTAGGCAATTTGACCATGGCAGGAGTAACCCGTAAAATCAGCTTAAAATCGACAGGAAGTTCCGACAAGCCGGGTGTGTATGAATTTTCGGGAAGCGTTACATTAAAAATGACCGATTTCAAAATGAGCCCTCCTACTGCAATGATGGGGTTGATGAAAGTTGGTGATGCCATTACTTTAAAATACGATGTCTCTTTCGAAAATCCTCAACTTGCACAAGTTCAATAAGTATCCCTTAAATTATTTTAATAATAAACCCAAATTTACACTCCACATGAAGAAGTTATTTATGTTTTTTAGCGCTGCATGTCTTGTGAGCAGCATTGCATCCGCACAATTGCGGCCTACCGACCAAACAGGTGTCAACATGTTCGAAACGCCTAAAACGGACATCCAATTCACCGGCCCGCATGTTGGTTTCGGAGGTTCTATTGCCATGCCGTACATCGCACTGACACAAAGCAATGGTGTTACTGAACAAGATCCTGCAAAAAACTCTCAGGCCTTGTTTTTAAATTCACCCAACTTTGCTTTGTCAATGGCCAATTTGGACATCAATAGCTATCTGTCTGATGGCATTTCGCTGAAGGTGACCTTATATCTTGCCTCCAAACATCACAATGAAACCTGGGTGAAAGGTGGATATGTACAATTTGACAAGATTCCTTTCCTGCATTTGGATCTTTTGGATGAAGTTATGAAATATACGACCATCAAGGTTGGGCAAATGGATGTGAACTATGGTGATGCGCATTTCCGTCGTTCAGATGGTGGTAACGCCATCTACAATCCGTTCATGGAAAATTACATCATGGATGAATTTGCAACTGAAATCGGTGCTGAAGCCGATTTTAGTTACAAGGGCATTGTTGCTGTTGCATCTGTAACAAACGGCAATCTTAATCCCAGTCTGGCCTATATTGATACTACCAAAGCAGCCAATAAATACAGCAATGGATTACACAATCCTTCTTGGATTGCAAAATTGGGTTATGACAAACAAATCACCGATAATTTCCGTGCTCGTTTGACAGGCTCTGTTTATTATACAGCCGGTGCTGGTTCCAACACCTTGTTTGGTGGTGACCGTAGTGGTTCAAACTATTCAGCAGTAATGTATAATCTTGCTCCCGGAAACGGTACCGCCTTCAATGGCCGTGTCAATCCAGGTCTTTCAGACAGAGTAAACACTTACATGGGTAACTTGTTCCTGAAATACAAACCGTTGGATTTTATTTCAGTCGAATCGTTTACAACGATCGAAAAGGCTAGCGGCGCCAAGGCTTCTGAAGCTATAAACCGCAACGCTTCACAGTTTGCTACCGATCTCGTCTTTCGCTTTGGAAAAAATGAAAATTTTTATATTGGGGGTCGTTATAATACTTTATCGGCAGACCAAGCTGCTTCAAATGCAATCACAGCAGCTAAACTCAATACTGATAATGCAGCAAGTAAGACTGCTTATACCATTGGTCAAGATGCAGTGCCAGCATTTACACTCGGTGTGAATCGTTTGGCTATTTCTGCTGGATGGTACGTCACCAAAAACATGCTTACAAAAATTGAGTACTCTAATCAGACCTACGGCAACGTACCGAATGTCAACTACATCCTGAATGGTGCAGAATTCCACGGAATCAGCGCTGAAGCAGTAATTTCATTCTAACTTCGCGAAAAAATCAGTAAATTGGCCGGCAAGATTGTATCTTGTCGGCTAATTTTTACCATTGGATGAAGACGTTTTTATTTTCCTTGTTTTTTCTACTGGCTTCTGTCCCTGTCTTTTCCCAGTACAAAGCGATTGTCGAATTGAATAAGAACAGTTCGCTTTCCATATTGGTAGAGACGAACATGATGAATTTCAGTCTTGTACAGAAAGGGGATAAGTTGCTGAGCACGCCTGTTGCGTTTTCAGCCAATGTTCAGAAGAACAAACTGTTTGTGGATCATAACAAGTTGGACATCGATGTGAGAGGATTCAAGTCCGATAATCTTATCGCCCAAGGTGAGTTTTATAAATTGATGATGGTGGATAAATTTCCCCGAATGAATATTGAATTGCTCCAATTTGAGTCAGGTGCTGAAAACAGTATGAACCTTTCCTGCGGTACTGCATTATTGAGTATTACGATAACCAATGTGACCCGGAAATACGAATTTCCGGTACTCATAAATGCAGCCAATGGGTTGATGCGAATTTCCGGAAAAAAGAAGCTGTCCATCACCGATTTTGGTTTGACCGCACCCAGAACATTGCTGCTTGGCATGGTCAAAATCAATAAGCAGATTGAAATTGACTTGAATTTACTGTGCAAACTGAATGTCAAGAACAATGATTTAGCAGATCATCCTGCCAAGTGAACTAAAAGAAAAGCCTGATTATCATTTGGATAATCAGGCTTTTCTTTTTTTAGTGTTGTCTCGCCAGGATTCGAACCCAGACAAACAGAACCAGAAACTGTGGTGCTACCATTACACAACGAGACAATGGTGTATTGCGGTGCAAAAGTAGCAATAATTTTGATTTTTTCTATAAGGCCAGGACTGTTTTTCTTAGGATTTTTATATTTTTCAACTTATCGAAATCGGCCTTCAGCTCTGTAAAGATATCTTTGACACGTTCAATTTTGGTGGCTTTAAAAGCATTGCTGCCGCAGAAGGCATAACCGGTGTTCATCTTGCCTTTATAGGCGCTGTACAGGGCGGCAATGATGCAGTAGGGGCTGTTCACCATGTCGCAGGTCTTGATGCAATGGGCAGGGCAAACGCGAGGTTGTTTTTCGCCGTTTTTCACTTTCGTCAAAAAGTCGTTGTGGATGGCGCGACCGGGCATGCCCACAGGGCTCTTGATGATTTCGATGTCTTTTTCTTCTGCATTGATGTAAGTCTGTTTGAAGGTGTCCGAAGCATCGCATTCTTCTGTGGTTACAAAACGTGTACCCATCTGGACACCAGCGGCTCCGAGTTCCATGATTTTGTACATGTCTTCGCCAGTGTAGATGCCACCGCCTGCTATGACAGGAATGGATACGTGGTAGGTTTCTTCAAAGCCGCGTACGGTTTCCACCACTTGCGGTATGAGTTGTTCGATGGCGAAATTCTCGTCTTCGATTTGTTCGTTTTTAAAGCCAAGGTGACCGCCTGCTTTCGGACCTTCAACGACGATGGCGTCGGGCAGGTAGTTGTAGTTGGCCTTCCATTTCTCAATGATGATTTTGGCGGCGCGGCTGGACGAAACGATGGGTATCAGTTTTGTCTTGTCGCCTTTCTGGAGAAAGGAAGGGAGATCCAGAGGCATTCCTGCTCCTGATATGATGATGTCCGCTTTTTCCTTGATGGCGGTACGTACCATGTCTGCATAGTTGGTCATAGCAACCATGACATTGACACCGATGACGCCTTTTTTGGATTTTTCGCGGGCAAGACGGAGCTCTTCCTTAAGCCCCAGGATGCTGGCTTTGAAGTAGTCGGGAGAGAGCTTCTTGTAAAGCAAACCCAGACCTGCGCTTGAAATAACACCTACGCCACCTTCATTGGCAACGGCAGATGCGAGTCCGGAGAGCGAGATGCCAACACCCATGCCCCCTTGAATGACAGGGACGGCGATGGTCAGGTTTCCGATTTTTAATTTCTTCATTTCCTATTTGATTTTATAAATGCGAAACCCATTCATACGTGCAGGTAATACCTGTCGTTCATGTATGGGTTTCATGGTTTCTCTCAAAATGTGTGCCGAGCTGCCATTTCTTCGGGCTTGCCACCTGCAATGATTGCGGCATGCTTGGCAACTTCACCTTCCGTATATTGAACGAAGATTTCGGCGGAATTGCGGAACATGCCCTCACGGCTGGCATCGTTGATCAACAAGTGACTCATGACGATGTATCCAGCCATTTCGACCATGCGACGTGCTTGGTAATCAATGTATTCGGCGTTTTTGTATTCAAGTACTTCAGCAACGGATGCTTCGTACGTGTCGGCCAGACCTTTCAGGATTTCACGCAAGCCTTCGAGTTCGGGCGAGGTTATTTCCTGTTCGTGCTGACGCATCATGCTCAGGTAAGTGCCTGTCGTGACGTGACGGATGGCAGCAACCACTTGCAATTGGGTGGTCCCTTCGTAGATGGATGTGATGCGGGCGTCGCGGTAAACGCGTTCGCAGGCATAATCTTTCATGAAACCGGAACCGCCGTGAATCTGGATGGAATCGTAGGCGTTCTGGTTGCAGAATTCGCTGGCCAGACCCTTAACGATGGGCGTGCAGGCATCAGCGAGCTTCTGGTATTTTTTCATTTCTTCGCGTTCGGATGGTTCGAGTTTCCGATCTTCTGAAATCTGACCCCAAGTCTTGTAGATGTCTACAAAGCGGGAGGTTTCATACAGCAAGGTGCGGGAAGCGTCGAGCTTGGCTTTCATCAAACCCAGCATCTGATAAACTGCAGGGAATTCGATGATGGCTTTGCCGAATTGTTTGCGTTCTTTGGCATATTCCAAAGCCTGATTGCAGGCCGCCTGACTGAGCCCGACGGATTGAGCGGCGATACCTAGACGGGCACCGTTCATAAGGGACATCACATACTTGATCAGACCCATCTTGCGGTCGCCGCAAAGTTCGGATTTGGCATTTTTGAACACCAGTTCGCAAGTAGGCGATCCTTTGATCCCCATTTTATTTTCAATGCGGCGTACGCTCACGCCACCGTTCTTCTTGTCGTAGAGGAACATGGAAAGTCCACGTCCGTCTTTAGTATGTTCTTCGGAACGGGCCAGAACCAGAGCGATGTCGCCGTCACCATTGGTGATGAAGCGTTTCACACCGTTCAGGTACCAGAATCCGTCTGCTTCGTTGTAGGTGGCTTTCAGCATGACTGCCTGCAAGTCGGAACCGGCATCCGGTTCAGTCAAGTCCATGGCCATGGTTTCACCGTGGCTTACGCGGGTCAGGAAGCGTTCTTTCTGATCTTCGTTTGCAAATTCGTGAATGGTTTCGGCGCAGTCCTGCAAACCCCAGATGTTGGTGAAACCTGCGTCAACGGCACTGACCATGTCGGCGCACATAATGTAAGGTACGATGGGGAAATTCAGTCCATCGTATTTGCGCGGCAGGGTGATGCCCATCAGTCCACCCTTGATCAGGGCGTCCAGGTTTTCGGAAGTGCCTTTGGCGTAGATGACGTGTCCGTCAACGACAGAGGGGCCTTCGTGGTCTATGTCTTCAGCGTTCGGGCCGATGATGTCGGTGCAGATCTGACCAGTCATTTCCAGTACTTTCTCGTAGCTGTCCATAGCATCCTCAAAGTCCTGAGGCGCGTAATCGAACCGATCTTTTTCAATAAAGTTCCGTTCCTTCAGATCCACGATGTGTTTCATCAGCGGATGGTTCAGGTGAAACCGCAATTCGGGGGTGTCGTTATATAGGTTGGCCATCTTATTTCGAGTTTTTCTTGTAATACTTAATCATTTTCGGAATCACTGTTGCAACGTCACCGTTGATCACATAGTCGGCAATGGTGTTGATGGGCGCATCCGGATCGTTGTTGATGGAAATGATCATGGCGCTTTCCTGCA
>Ga0209429_10000240_pt1 | contig 39369 bp, 27 predicted proteins | sample BarGraNGADG00212_3_FD_184493 | JGI IMG/M metagenome (GOLD analysis project Ga0209429, IMG submission 184493) | Arctic peat soil microbial communities from Barrow, Alaska - Barrow Graham LP Ref core NGADG0004-212 (SPAdes) (version 2) | ecosystem: Environmental > Terrestrial > Soil > Wetlands >... | reverse complement strand
TGTATCCCACAGGAATATATTAATTTTGTACAGGAACAAATCAACAATAGACCAAGAAAAAGATTCAATTACGAATCACCTAATTTTATGTTTAATCAAAAAGTTGCATTATCAACTTGAATTTTGCCATTATGAAAACAACAATTCTCAAAAAAATGGCGGTAATGTTATGTGCGTTCCTGCTAACGGGTTTCTTTACAGCTTCGGCTGTGACAATTAGTTCTATGAAAGGAACTGGATTACCAATGTATCCTCAGCACAATGGAGCTGCGGCAGGTACAGCTGTTACAGGTATTACTTTTGATTACAAATTAGTAACGATTAGTGGAAAATCATGGGCTTGGACAAACCTTCATGGTGCAGGTGCTATTGGTGGAGCTACCTGGGCATCACAACTTCGTTATTATTCAGGAACTTCTTTACCTTATGCAAAAACTGAAAACAATTTATTAAATCGTGTAACCGGTTCAACCACAACGCAAACTTATGGTTCTACTACCAGTACAATTCCGGCAGCACCTTTAAAAATTTCTTTCTATCAGGATACAAATGGTACGATTGAAACTGATTTTATTCCTTATGACATAACTGCAATAAATAGTCCTGTTATTGGAGATGTTACTGCACCCGTTATTTCATCATGCACTTCTTCAGGTGTAACAGAAACAGGTGCAACAATTAATATTACAGGTACAGATTTTACAGGTACAGATTATTCTGGAGATTTGTTTTATTATATTACTGGAAACGGAATTGCTGAAGTTTCATTCCTCCCAAGTATTACACTTAACGGATTAACACCAGGCACTCTTTATAATAATATAACAGTTACACCTATTGATTTTACTGGTAATCAAGGAACTCCTTTTCCAGTATCATTTACAACAAATGCTTTAGTTCAGATTACTTCCGGTATTGCACAAGGAGTTAAGTTTGTTCTTAAAAGTACAACTACTCAATTGGAATTTTATTACGAACCTGTTGATCCGGCTAAAAAATTCCGTGATACTTCTTTAAAAATTACTCCTTCTGGTGGAACACAGTTAGGTGAAATTAAACCAACTATGAGTCCGGATGGCAGTTATGCTTATGCCGTAACGAGTGATGGCAATATCGCTAATAAAATTATATCCATCAATTGCGGGTATTGGTTTCTCCCGGGACTTTCGGATTATTCGGATTGGGTGACTGTAAATGGTACAATAACTTCCGGAACATTAACCGGTACTCTAATTAAGCACCAAATGGGTGGCGGAATTTCACCAACAGAAGCAGAAACTACACCTCCGGTTCTGAATAGTGTTACTTTAACTGATGCTGCTCCTAGTTATGTAAAACTAAATATCAATGGTAGTGATAATAGCGGAACTGTTTATTATAAAATTACCGGTGCAAAATCAAGTTCAGATGATGCATTCAGAACAGGTGATTATTATTTGACAGACATCGCTCCTGGTAAAGTTTACAATCTTACTGTTACTCCTTATGATTTGTCTGGTAATACGGCTGCTGCACAAACACTGACTGTGAAAACCATGAACGCCAGATCGAATATTAAAGATAGCGTTGGCTTGGCTTATAATACAACTACTATAGGTGTGAATAATGGTGAAGTAACAACAATTATTCAATATACAGGAGGTAATTTAACTATTGGTTTTACAACAAAATCATTGCTTATCCCTATAGCAAAAAGAAATCAAACATTTAATACCCCAACCATTGTAATTAATGGCATTACATACGCTTTAACAATTGATGCGAATAATACTACTGCTACAAGAACTTTCACTGGTTCTATCGGGACTACTCCTATTACGACGGGTTTAGCACTTACAGTTCAGTGGAAACTCAATTGGGGTTTAACAGGTGGAGGTGGATTTCAAACAGGAGCATTTACTTATGTTGTTGGTGATACCGGTCAGACCGATGTTACCGGTCCATTAACTCCAGGTATTTCAACTGGTGTGAACCCGATTACCTGGTATGCTTGTTCGGATGATTTAAGTGGTGTAAAAAGTTACTTAGTTTCTGAATATGGTCAGGCTCCGGTAACAATATTCGATTTAGGTGGTGCCACATTTTCGTATACAAAAGTAAGTAACTTGAATGGAGTAACCGTACAAGCTATAGATTTTGTCGGAAATGCGTCAGCTGTGGCTACAGATCCGGGTCTTGGAACTTCCAATCAACAAATTGCGTTGAATTCCTCAGCAATTTATCCAAACCCTGCAACCGATCGTATTTATATCTCAGGTGATGTGGCTGAAGTAGCTATCTATTCGCTTCAAGGACAACTTATTCATTCTGTAATAAATAAGAATACCGTTGATGTTTCTACCTTTGCCAAAGGATTGTATTTAGTAAAAGTTACCGATAAGCTTGGTAACCTGAAATCTACTAAATTGCAAATTAAATAGTAATTAGTTACTTATGGTAGAGGGTTTTCAAATTCCCTCTACCGTAATTTTTTATTAACAAATTATTCATTTTTAAAAATTACAATTTATGAAAACTTCAATTCTCAAAACAATGGCGGTAATGCTTTTGTGCATTCCGTTACTTACGGGTTTTAGCACAGTATCTGCTTTAACACATGGTTCAATTAAAGGAGTAGCAATTCCATTGTATACTCCTGGTACTACTGGTGGTGATATCACTAAGCCAATTGCAGCCACTGTTGCTGTGCTTGATTACAAAGTAGTAACAATAGGTAGTAAATCCTGGGTTTACACAAAATTTACCGGAACTGCAAACCCCGATATGAGTACGTATTGGCTTGATCATTCTCAATTGCGTTACTGGAGTGGTACTACTTTCTCAACAAAAACACAAAACAACCTATTTGATGTAAAAAACTCAACAACAAAAGTAGTGATAGGTTCTACTACTGTTGTTCCCCCAAGTCCACTTAAAATTTCTTTTTATCAGGATTTTGGTGGTTCTGGGCTGGGTGAATCTTTACAAATCCCATACGATGTTACTGCAAAAAACAGTTTAATTCCTTCAGACAATGTAGTACCCGTAATAACTGCCAGTAATAGTTCGGCACTGACAGAAACCAGTGCAACACTTAATATTACAGGTACAGATGATTCAGGAGATTTGTTTTATTATATCTCTGGAAACGGTATTTCTCAAGTTTCATTCCTCCCAAGTATTACACTTAACGGATTAACACCAGGCACTGTTTATAATTTAACAGTTACACCTATTGATTTTAGTGGCAATGAAGGAATTCCAGCAAATGTTCAGTTTACAACCGTTGCTTTTGTTCAAATTACTTCAGGTATTGCACAAGATATTAAATTTGCCCTTAAGAGTACAGCAACCACGTTGGAGTATTATTATGAATATACCGATGGTACAAAAAGATTTAATAATGCAACTTTAGGAATTACACCTGCCGGAGGAACTGCTTTTAATGTTACACCAATAATCAGTCCTGATAGTACCTATTGTTATGGAACAACCAATGATGGGAGTATTAATGGTAAAATCATAACCTTGAATTTTAAATACACTACGCATAATTCATCAGCGGTAACTAACAATTCAATAATAACCTCCGGACCTTTAACAGGGACAGCCATTAAGCATCAAATGGGAAGTGGTCCTTCACCTACAGAATCAACGCCTCCTGTTCTGAATAGTGTTACTTTAGCAGATGCCACTCCAAATTATATTAAACTCAATATTGACGGAAGTGATGACAGTGGTACTGTTTATTATACAATTACAGGTGCAAAATCGACTGTAAATGCATACAGAACAGGTAATTACTTTCTAACAGCTATTGATCCGGGTCATGTGTATACTCTTTCTGTTAAACCCTACGATTTATCAGGGAATACTGCCACAGCAAAAACATTGACGGTTAAAACCATGAGCGTCAGATCGAATATTAAAGATAGCGTTGGCTTGGCTTATAGTACAACTACTATAGGTGTGAATAATGGTGAAGTAACAACAATTATTCAATATACAGGAAGTAATTTAACTATTGGTGAAACAACAAAATCATTGCTTATCCCTACAGCAAAAAGAAATCAAACATTTAATAATTCAAAAGTAGTCATCAATGGCACTGCATACCCTTTAACAATGGATGCGAATAATACTACTGCTACAAGAACTTTCACTGGTTCTATCGGGGCTACTCCTATTACGACGGGTTTAGCACTTACAGTTCAGTGGACACACAATTGGGGTTTAACAGGTGGTGGTGCATTTAATACAGGAACGTTTACTTATGTTGTTGGTGACAATGGACAAACAGACGTAACCGGCCCATCAACTCCCGGTATTTCAACTGGTGTGAACCCAATTACCTGGCCTGCTTGTACTGATGATTTAAGTGGTGTAAAAGCTTACATTGTTTCTGAATATGGTCAGGCTCCGGTAACAATATTCGATTTAGGTGGTACTACTTTTACATATACAAAAGTAAATAATTTGAATGGAGTAACCGTACAAGCAATAGATTTTGTCGGTAACGTTTCAGCAGTGGCTACAGATCCGGGTCTTGGAACTGCCAACCAACAAATTGCTTTGAATTCTTCAGTTATTTATCCAAATCCTGCAACGGACCGGATTTATATCTCGGGCGATGTAGCCAAGGTATCAATCTATTCTCTTCAAGGACAGCATATTTGTTCAGTTGTAAATACAAATACATTAAATGTTTCGACATTGAGTAAAGGTTTGTATTTAGTAAAAGTTATCGACAAACTTGGTAATCAACAATCTTCAAAATTAGAAATTCGCTAATTAAATTATGGAAGAGAGTAGATTTATTTACTCTCTTCCGTTTGTTTTTTTTAAGAGTATTCCTATAAAAGTTTAGTTATTAGTTTTTTAAGCCTGATATAATCAGGTAAAATTTTTTAATGCCAATAAAATAAAACCCAATGAAATCAAATTCTTTCGCAAAACATTTTTTTTACTTTTTACTTTTCATATTTTCAAGCATGCAAATTAATGCTCAGTCTCTTTTGGATAAAAGAATTAACGCGCTTGTGGATGCCATGACTACGCAAGAAAAGATCAACCAGCTCATTAATAGCAGTTTTGCCGGAACTCCTTCGAATACACGCCTGGGTATCCCCGGTTTTCTTATGGACGATGGTCCTCACGGAGTGCGTTTTGCAGATGGCCGAGGCGGACGTACAGCTACCGCATTCCCAACGGGAGTTGCCATGGCTTCAACCTGGGACGAAGCAATGGCTCTGAAAGTGGGTGAAGCAATGGGTGTTGAGTTTTGGGCCTTTAACCGCAACGAACAATTAGGACCCTGCATTGATTTATGTCGCGATCCACATGGTGGTCGAACTGCCGAAAGTGGTGGTGAAGATTCATATTTAGCCGGACATATTGGCAAATCGGTTGCCATTGGAATTCAGCGAAGCCCGATTATTGCCACCGCCAAACATTTTATGGGTGAAAGCAAACAATCAAACCGTATTAATATGAACGTACTTGCAACCGATCGTTGGTTAATGGATTTCTCCGGATACAATTTCCGTGCAGTCGTTCAGGAAGCCGGCGTTATGAGCGTTATGGGTGCATACAATTTGATAAATGGTGATAGATCATGTGAAAGTACTGCCTTGTTAAACACTAATCTGCGGCAACGTTGGGGTTATCCTTTCTATGTGGTAACTGACTGGGGCGCCATTTGGGATTCGCAAAAAGCAATTAAAGCCGGAACCGATATTTGCATGGGTTCCAATAAATATGCCACGGATCTGCCGGGAATGGTAGCCAGTGGAGCTGTTACAATTGCCAATCTTGATTTGGCAGTTAAACATGTGTTAAAAACAAAAATATTGAGCGGAATGATGGATTATTTTCCGGTTGGAAATGCAACCTATGCAAAAACCGCTGACATTAATGCCACCAATAAACTGGCAGCTCAGAAATCCATTATTTTACTGAAAAACCAAAATAAATTAGATGGAACTCCGATTCTTCCCTTACAAAAAACGGTGAAAGTGGCATTAATCGGACCCAATGCTGTTCCATCCAACTTAAATTGTTATGGAAGCAGCGAAACATTTCCACCTTATGCCATCAGCGTTAAAACAGGATTAGAAACTAAAATTGGAGCAACTAATGTTTCGTATTCACTTGGATGCGATATAAATTCTGCTTCAACAACCGGATTTGCTGCAGCTTTAGCACTTGCTGCAACAGCGGATGTGGTTATTTTTGCCGGAGGTTTAGACGCAACCCAAGAAGGTGAAGGTTATAATTCCGGCGTTGATCGCAAAAGCGGTTCCATTGCACTTCCGGGACAACAACAGATTTTGATTAATCAGCTGGCAGCTGTTAATCCAAATATGGTGGTTGTTATTCAAAGCGGTGGAGTTTGCGGATTAAATGCTTGTTTGACAAACATCAAAGGTCTCATCTATTCGTTCTATGCCGCACAGGAAGCCGGAACTGCCATTGCCGATGTACTTTTCGGTGATTATAATCCGGCAGGAAGACTTGTTCAAACTATGCCAAAACAAGATGCTGATTATCCTTCGTGGTCTGAAGATATTTTCAGACGTTTTACCGACAATCTGGATGGTGGATATCGATGGTTTGACGAAAAAGGAATTACACCCGAATTTGCTTTTGGATTTGGATTGAGTTATACAACCTATTCGTACAGCAATTTAGTGGTTTCAAATGCTACAACAGCAGGACAACCCATTTCTGTTTCGGTTGATATTACCAATACCGGAAGTCTTGCAGGTGAAGAAGTTGCACAATTATATTTGAGTTGTCCTTCAACCGCCAATGTTTGGATGCCAAAGAAACAATTACGCGGTTTCAAACGCATCGCAATGCAAGCAGGAGAGACCAAAACAGTAACTTTCCAACTAACTGCCGATGATTTTTATTACTGGAACGGAACACAATATATTGCACAATCCGGTGATTTCGTAATTCGCGTTGGTGGTTCTTCGGACAATCTTCCACTTACCAAAAATATCACATTAACTAATGGAGAACAAAAGCCGGATTTAAGAATTACGCAAATTTATACGATGCCCCGTTATCCATTGCAAGGTCAACAGGTAAGTTTTTATGCCTTAGTAAAAAATCAGGGAAATGCAACTAACGCTTCAGGGTCTCCATTTAAAATTGATTACAAAATTAACGGAGTGAAAGTGGCAAGTTCCGATAATGTTACGACTGTCATTGCACCGGGTCAGGTTCAATTAATTACTTCAACCAGTGTTTGGACCAGCGATCAAATTGCAAAATCCACACTTTCGGGAGAAATTGCATTCAATCAAGGTGCTGCTCAGGAATGGGACGCAACCAACAATACTTTTTCGCGGACTTTCGAAGTTTTTGATCCAATGTTGAGTCCTAAAATTTCCGACCTGGCTTATCAAAAACCGGTTACAACTTCTTCGGTTAATGGAACAAATGTAGCTGCTTCATTAGTTGATGGCAACTTAACTTCGCGTTGGGAATCCGGAAAAACTGATAATGAATATGCAACTATCGATTTATTGGCAATAGCCGAACTTCAGAAAATAACCATTTATTGGGAAGCTGCTTATGCCAAAACCTATAAAATTGAAAGTTCGTTGAATGGCACTGACTGGACTTTGTTGGAAAACACAACTGCAGGTGTAGGCGGTACAGAATCGTATACAATCAATTCTGTTCAAAGTCGCTATGTTCGAATTACTTGTTTAGAAAGAGTTCCTATAGGTGGCATATTAAATGGATTCTCAATTTATGAAGTAATTGTAAATGGAAATATTTTACAAACTGTTCCTGATATTCAAATTGCTCCGGTTACTTCACAACTTTATTTACCTTATGCCAAAACAATTCTGAACGGAACATTATCAGGCGGTACATTAAAAAAAGAAAAACTAGATTATCAATGGACGCAGGTTTCAGGTCCAACTGATGCTGTAATTGTTGATCCGACATCTCCATTGATACTTGTTAAATTTAATACAACCGGTACATATGTTTTTAAACTTACAGGAACAAATGACGCCGGTTCTAATTCAACACAAGTAACGATAAATGTTTTAACTGCCGGTGCAAGTTCCGATTTAGCGTTAATGAAACCTACCAATTGCTCCAGTGTCGAATCCAGTGCTAATAGTGCTGACATGGCTGTTGATGGAAATTCAACCACCAGATGGTCTTCTGCATTCCAGGATAACCAATGGTGGCAAGTCGATCTTCAACATCAGGTAGTACCGAATTTAATTAATATTACGTGGGAAGCTGCCTATGATAAAGTATTTAATATTCAGATATCTGCTGACAACGTAAACTGGTTTCCGCTCTATTCTAACAGTGCCTTTACAGGTGGTGTAAGCACCATAACAAATAGTAATTCCCTTTCGGGACGTTATTTGAAAGTGAATTGTGTTCAAAGGGTAACAACATATGGCTCCTCTTTTTATTCATTCAACCTGAGCGGTTCATTTATAACTTCAACGAATCATGTACCTGTGGCGAATGCCGGTAATAGTTTATTGACCACAGGAGATGCAACACTCAACGGAAATTCGAGTTCTGATGCCGATAATGATCCATTGGTATATAAATGGGAACAAATTGCAGGACCTTCGACTGCATCCATTCTTAATCCTGCCGCTTCAATTACTCAGATAACCGGTTTGAAATCAGGAGAATACTATTTTAAACTAACAGTGGATGATGGGAAAGATGTAGATTTTGATGTTGTGAAAGTTACTTTCAATACCAATACCAATACAAAAGTAATTGAAGTAAATGAAAATGATTTATTTATCTATCCAAATCCAATTCACGACTCATTTAATATTATCCATCTTGGTAATGAACAAATTGATGCGGTACAGGTATTTGATATGAAAGGCACGCTTGTTAAAACACTTTCTGTGAATAGTAATATTGTTTCTCTATCAGGAATCAGTCAGGGCAATTATTGCATAAAACTTATATCAAAGGGAAATACGATTAAAGTAGCTCAAATAATAAAATTGTAAGAAGTAGAAATAAATCATCCTATTCTAATCAGAATAGGATGATTTTCAATAGCAAACAGAAGAAAACTACAGAAAAAACTACTAAACCTCCAAGAAAAGAAACAAAACCAACTGGAAAAATAAAAATAGAAAGAAAAAGATAATTGACTGAATAAAATCGAGATATTCAAGAAATTGTTAAATTATAACATTTTGTTTTTGTTGATTTTAATTGTTCCATTTGTACATCTGATTTTTATTGAAAAATACGCTAAATGAAATGCTGCAATATTGTAATTTTTAGTTTTTTATCACTGTTTTTCACTCCAAAAACACAAGCAGCGGTTGTTTTGAGAGATTCAACCGTTGTTTGGCAACATCATCGTTATTCTTTAAATTCAGATTACAGCATAGCTTCCATGACAACTGTTGATAACGATATTGTTACTCAACAGTTTCATGGAAAAGTAATTGAAAATGAGTTGTTTCGAATCGTATTGGTGCCTGAATACGGTGGACGTATTATTTCCTATTTTTATAAACCGACAGCTCATGAATACTTGTATCAAAGCCCGTGTGGAACGCCTTACGGCATAAATCAGGGAAATTTTTATTACAACTGGTTAATGGTTTACGGTGGAATTTTCCCAACATTTCCAGAACCTGAACATGGAAAAACATGGCTAAAACCTTGGCAATATACTATTGTTATAAATACTCCAGATTCTGTAATTGTGAAAATGTCAATGACTGATAACACAGAATATTCAGGTCATCCTGGACAATTTAATAATGGAATTACAGGAATTGTATGCGATGTCGAAGTTGGAGTTTACAGCGGACAAACAAGCTTTTCGTTTAATGTAAAGCTCACAAATCCAAGTATTCAAGCTAAAAAATACGAATACTGGACTTGCACAACGCTGACTCCCGGTTCGGAAATGGGCAAAACTTTTTCGCCGGTGAGTTCGGAAATAATTGCACCGATGGATAAATATGAAGCTGCCTGGAGCACAAATAACTGGATTGGAAAATATGGAAGTATTTTCGATTTTTCGAAAATCAACATGTTAAATGAATGGACAGATATGGGAATTGCTTATGCAACAACCCGAAACGATAATTATTGGGGTGTAATCAATCACGATAAAGAAGAAGGTTTTTTTCGTATTGCCGACCGAAATATTACCAAAGGAATGAAACTCTGGACTTGGGGAAAAGATGCTGTCAATGCTAATAAGTTCATTATCAGTAATGGAGGGAAAGATGATTATATCGAACTTTGGGGCGGCGTGGGAATGCATTTTTTCGACGACACTTTGTTTCCGGCAAATTCGCAACTGGTTTCTGTCGAAAATTTCTTTCCGACAGTTGGGTTAACCGGCATTTCTGCAATGAATAACCAAGGAGGCGTTTTTATGGATTTGATTCCGAATTCAGGGACGAGTCTGTACGATTTAAAACTTAACTACTTTTTAACGCATATTAATGCTGATTATACAGTAGATGTATATGTGAATCAAGACAATGTGAATCCTGTTTTTTCAGAAATATTGGCGTCTAATTGCAGAGGGAATTCGATTCAAAAAACGCTTCAAGCAAATAGTTTCGTAAATGGAGTCAATGTATTGAAGGCAAATTTAAAAAACGAAAAAGGAGAAATTGTTTTAGTTACACAAAAAGTATTCAATTTGACAAATACTGCTATCTTTGAGCTGAATAATGAAAGCGAAAATGTTCGCATAGTTTGCCATGATAATCATCGATTGAATTTTGAAGTTGAAAGTAAACAAACCGGCGAATTGTTGATTTATAGTTTTGAAGGAAAGACTGTTTACAGTGGAGATTTATTTGATGGTAAGCAAGTTGAGCTGACAAATACAGGAATTTATATTATTAGAATGAAGTGGAATAATCAAATTATTACCAAAAAAATCGCAGTAAATTAACCGTTTTATTGTTTAAAGCTAAGTTTTATTAGAGATTAATTAAAGAAAAAAAAGATGAAAAAGAAAAGTATTTTATTAAAACTTATATTCCTTTTCCTGATTGGGAATCAATTTAGTAACGCTCAAACAACAGATTCTTCTCATAAAAATTGGCAAGATTTTGTCGGGAAATACAATCATTCAATTTTTGGTGAAAACGTATTTGTGTTTGAGCCGCAAATGAAAATGGCTGAGATTCAAACGATACTTGATACAATTTATAATCGTCAGGCCACCAAAAAAAGCGAATTCAACAAAAATCGCTATTCGATTTTCTTTAAACAGGGCACTTACACACTGGATGTAAAAGTTGGCTATTATATGCAGGTTTATGGATTAGGTCAATCTCCCGATGATGTAGTTATAATTGGTGCAGTTCGTTCAAAATCTACATCGAAACAAGGTCATGTTTTATCTAATTTTTGGCGTTCGGCTGAAAATTTAACAGTGATACCAACCATCGATTCTGCCTGTATTTGGGGAGTATCTCAAGCTGCTCCTTTACGAAGAGTACATATAAAAGGGAATTTACAATTGCACGATGGTGGATATGCCAGCGGGGGTTTTATTGCTGATTCAAAAATTGATGGAATGGTCTTTTCTGGCAACCAACAACAATGGTTTTCCAGAAATACAAATTGGGGAAAATGGATTGGTGGAAACTGGAACATGATGTTTATGGGTGTGCCGAATGCACCCATCGGAAACTGGCCTGAGAAACCGTACACAGTCATAAAAGAAACTCCACTTGTTCGCGAAAAACCGTATCTGATTTATGACGAACAAGGATTTGGTGTAAAAATTCCCAAAATCAGACAAAATTCTGTTGGTTCGGGTTGGGAAAATAATATTAAAGATGACAAAACGTTGCGCTTGAAAGATTTTTATCTTGTAACCCCGAATATTGATAATTCAGAGTCGATGAATGCCGCTTTAAAGAAAGGTAAAAATCTATTATTAACGCCCGGAATTTATTCTATTGATAAAGCTCTGAAAGTCAATCGCCCGGGCACTATTATTCTGGGAATTGGTATGGCAACAATGCAATCTACCAATGGAAACTCGATTTTGGAAATATCCGATATTGATGGCGTTACTCTAAGCGGATTAATCTTAGATGCCGGTAAAGCTCCTTCAGAAACATTGTTGCGGGTTGGAGAATCGAATTCCAAGAAAAGTCATCAAACAAATCCAACTTTTCTTTTTGATGTTTATTGCCGGGTGGGTGGTCCTTTCGAAGGTTCTACAGCAAGTTGCATGATAATTAATAGTAGAAATGTGTATATTGATAATACCTGGCTTTGGAGAGCGGATCATGGAACCGGAGTTGGTTGGGATAAAAATAAAAGTGCAAATGGCTTAATCGTAAATGGCGACAATGTTACTATTTATGGTCTGTTTAACGAACATTTTCAGGAATATCAGACACTTTGGAACGGAAACAACGGCAAAGTTTATTTTTATCAAAGCGAGATGCCTTATGATCCGCCAACAGTTGATGCATGGAAACACGATGGAATCGGTGGGTATGCCTCTTACAAAGTAGCGGATTCAGTGAAAAGTCATGAAGCATGGGGAGTTGGAGTCTATTGTGTGTTTCATCATGCCCCGATAATTGTTGATAATGCTATTGAAACTCCAAAATCGTTGGAAAGAAACATGCATCATACTGTCACTTTCTGGTTGAATGGAAATAAAGAAAGTATCATTAAAAACATAATCAATGGGAAGGGTGATAGTGTAAATGTAGATAACAAAAAAGCAACTCTGGAATAATTATATACAAATCAATCTAGCAGTTATAATTTTGGGAGATGTTAGCCCATTTTTTAATGTGAAATTGATGTGTAAAATATGTTGTACAACACAAAATCAAAAATTTAATTGATTTACAGCGTACTAAATGTCACTTTGTTGTAGTTAAATGAACCAAATTTATTGATAGAGTGAGTTTTTGTGAGGTAATTTATTTCTTTATTAGATATAAATGCCCTATATTTGTCGAATGATTTATCAATTATTTATAGTACTAATTTTAAAAATTTAAAAGACATGAAAAACTTTACAAAAAAAGCTATTATGCTTTTATGGAAATTGAATTTTCAGTGAATGTCTTTATGGAAATATGTTATGTATTTTAATTTATATATGTTTAATAATATGAAAAAATCAATTTTACTTTGGTGTTGCATAATAGTAACACAATTGTTAGTAGCTCAAACTTGGAAAGTTTCGGGAGTTATCACGAGTTCAGACGATGGTTCGCCTTTGCCTGGAGTCAGTATTATTGTTAAGGGCGATAAAAATGGAACAATCTCAGATAACGACGGTAGATTTTCCATTAATGTATCAAATGGAAGTGCCTTGTCTTTTAGTTATATTGGCTATAAAAATCAAGCAAAAGTTATTAAAAGTAATCTGAGTTTAAATATTAAACTTGAACCAGACTATAAAATGCTTGATGAGGTCGTGGCTATAGGTTATGGTACTATGAAAAAAAGTGATTTAACCGGCTCGGTCGGTTCTGTTTCAGGAAAAGACCTGCGAATGGCACCGGTTGCGCGTGTTGACCAGGCTTTACAAGGACGTATGGCGGGCGTAACTGTTAATTCCAATTCGGGACAACCGGGAGCTGATGCCATTATTCGTATTCGTGGTGTCGGGTCAACGGGGAACTCAAACCCTATCTATGTGGTGGACGGAATTGTTATGCTGGAAGGAATTGGTACAGCAGGTCCTATTAACTTTTTAAACACGAGTGATATTGCTTCATTGGAAGTATTAAAGGATGCTTCTACGGCAGCCATATACGGTTCGCGTGGAGCCAATGGCGTGATTTTGATTACAACAAAAAAAGGAGATAAATCCGGGAAAACAAACATCACCTTCGAATCGTATGTAGGCACACAAAACCGTTGGCAAAAATTAGATGTTATGGGAAGAGATGAATTTGCCAATTTGGTCGCCTTGATGGGAAATACAAAAAACGGTGTGAATGGTTTAGATGCACTTGGCTTAAATAACTGGATACGTACGAACTATACGCCGAATAGTGAGACACGTTATCCACGCATTATCGAATACAATACTGACGGCACTGTAAAAACACCGGGGATTGATTATACATTATACAATACCGATTGGCAGGACGAAGTGTTCGTAAAAGATGCGCTGATGCAAAATTATTATGTTTCAGCCGATGGTGGTACTGATAAAGCAAATTATTTGATGAGTTTCAATTCATTCGACCAAAAAGGGACCCTGATCGGTTCATATTACAAGCGTATGACCATTCGTTTAAATACCTCATTTGAAGTAAAAAAATGGTTGCGTATAGGTGAAAACCTTTCGTTTACTAGTTCGCACAGTTACAACGTACAAAATAACGGAAATACGGCTCTTATTGCCAGTGCTCTTTCGATGGCACCCTGGGATCCTGTAAAATATCCTGATGGAAGTCTAAGTGGTTATCCGGGTAAACAAGTCACAAAACAGGTAGATCTGAGCGGTAGGTATTCAACGCCTTCTCTTTTCAGAAATGTAATGCATCCTTTCAATCAGGTATTCAATTCAAAACCCAATAACAGCAGTATAGATTGGGTAGGTGATATTTATATGGAAATTAAACCTTTTAAAGGATTGGTTGTACGTGGGGATGTAAGTACGAAAATATGGAACGGAATGTCCAGAACGTATAGTCCGGTGCTCGATGTAATCTATAATGCAACTTCAAACAACGGTGTATCAGCCTCCGAAACGCAGACACAACAATTGACTTATGAAGGAACGGCGACCTATAATACCAGATTTTTAGATAAACACGAAATAACAGCCATGATAGGTTCTTCCATGGAAGAAGTTAACTCCTACTCGGTGAATGCAAGAGGTATAAATTTGCTGAATACCGATGAAACGAATTGGTATGTTGATAAAACATCAGGAGACGTTATTGATTGGGTTACGAAGACACAGACAGCTGACCGAACCGGAGGCGATGGTGTAAACAAAGGAAGAATGGCTTCGTATTTTGGTCGGTTGAATTATTCGTTCGATAATAAATACCTGTTAACAGGTAATTTCAGGTACGATGGTTCTTCCAAACTTTCTGGCGGGCATTTCTGGCGGGCATTTCCTTCGATAGCAGGAGCCTGGAAAATCAGTGAAGAGAATTTCTTTCAACCTTTAAAGAATACCATTGATTTCTTGAAATTACGAATAGGATGGGGATTATTGGGGAATGAACGTTCTTTAGGTGAAAATGCCGCAGTTCCAACCGCGCAGAATTCAAGCATATGGATGGTTGGATATCCCTTCGGAACTCCGAGCAGCCTCGCAAATGGTATCGGTTTATCAGTTGGTAATTTTCCACCAGTCATAGAATGGGAAACCACAAATCAAACCGATATTGGTATCGATTTTGGATTTTTTGGAAAATTGAGTGGCAATTTAGATGTGTTCCGGAGATATACAGAAGGAATGCTCATGACCGTAAAAGCACCGGCTCAGATAGGTTTTCGATACGATTTAACTGCTAATGCAGCAACCGTTAAAAACGATGGGATAGAATTTACGTTAGATTATCACGATAAAGTAGGAGCGTTGAGTTATTCCGTTGGTGGAAACCTTTCGTTGACTGACAATAAACTGACAGCAGTAAATGCAGGACAGACCATTTGGGACGGTTTCATTATGAGCGACCAGGGTTATGCATTAAACACTATTTATGTGTTGAAATATCAAGGTGTATTCCAATCACAAGATGAAATTAATGCTTATGCCTGGACAGATCCTTCAACGGGCGTCAAAAAATTAGTGCAGCCTAATGCGAAACCGGGAGATGCCCGCTATGCAGATTTGAATCATGACGGAATAATTACCGATTTAGACCGCTTTGATGCGGGAAATGCATTTCCCCCACTAACCTACGGATTTAATGCTACGGCAAATTTCAAAGGATTCGATTTGCAGGTCTTTTTTCAAGGCGTATCAGGAAACGAAGTATATAATGGATTGAGACAAAATAAGTTAGAATTTGATGGTTCTGCAGGGATTTTGAGTACCGATATGCGCAATGTATTTTATGCTGTACATCAAGACCCGAATGACCCGAATAGCCCATGGATAAACGGAGCGCCCGGTTCGAATGGCTCCATCCCTAATCCAACGAAAACCGGAAGTACGGATAATGCACTTGCTTCGAGTCGGTTTGTGGAAGATGCGTCTTATTTGCGCCTGAAAAACCTGCAATTGGGGTATACAATTCCAGAAGACCTTACCAGGAAAGTAGGAATCAACAAAGTACGTTTCTATATCGGAGGAAGTAACTTGCTGACCTTTACCAAATATAAAGGTTTTGACCCCGAAGTAGGAAATAACGGACGGGATTATGGAAACTTTCCACAAGCACGTACAATACTTGTTGGTTTGAATATGAACTTTTAATTAGTAAAAAATACAATGAAAACGAAAAAACAGTTATATCTTATACTTGCATTGCTGGGAATATTTTTTTCTTCATGTAATGATTACTTAAATTTCCCGAAAGTTGCAACGACTAAACTTGACGATTCTTTTATTAGTGCCACATCTGCTGTTCAGTCAGCCACGGCATGCTATGCTCCTTTAACATGGGAATATCAAAACGGAGGCGGTACATTTTTCAATGAATGGTTTATTGGAGATGTTTGTTCGGATGATGCACTTAAGGGAAGCAATACATTGAGTGATATGGGTTTGCTTTTTGATATGGAGAATTTCAAAACAAAATCAGATAACAATACATTGTTACAGTATTACCGTTGCCAATACATAGGCATTTTTAGATGTAACCTCGTGTATGAATATGTACCGGCAATGAATCCGGCGTTGTTTGCCAAAGAAAAAGCGGGTTTACAAAACAGGGTGCTTGCCGAAGCCTCATTTCTTCGAGCCATGTATTATTTCCGATTAGTACGTGTTTATGGAGGTGTACCTGTAGTAAATCATGTCATCAAGGCGCAGTCCGACTGGAAACAACCGCGAGCAACAGAAAGCGGAGTATATGACCAGATTTACAGTGATTTGAAATTTGCCATCAAATATTTGCCTGAAAGAAACGGATATGCCGCTACTGATTTAGGGCGTGCTACAAAAGGTTCTGCACGTGGATTACTGATCAAAGCCTATATGAACAATCATGATTACAATAATGCCAAATTGCAGGGAGACACCCTGATTAATTCAACACAATATGCCTTGGTTCCGAATTATAACGATATTTTCACAGTCGCAGGTGAAAACAATTCGGAATCCGTTTTTGAAATACAATACGTAATGGAAGGCACATCCGATGTATGGAATGGTGAGGGATTTACCCGTGGCAATATAACACCTATGATGGTTCGTCCACGTTGGGCAACCGGCACCCTCATAGAAGGTTGGGGTTTCAACCGTCCTACACAAGAATTGTACGATGAATTTGAACCCGGTGACCCACGTCGCGATGCGGCCATTTATGCCCCCACATTAGATCAAGTGGCAGCAAGTGACGATAATACAAACAATATTAATGTATATTTAGGCGATCGGTATACTTCCCGGAAATATTCGATGATGAACCCCGATACAACATGGATTTCTTCTACAGGACAATCCTCCCGTGGTGAAATCAACAAAAAAGAAATTCGCTATGCCGATGTGTTGTTGATGTATGCAGAAGCATGTCTGAAACAAAGTGCTCCCGATGTAAATCAAGCAAAATGGGCATTGGAACAAGTGCGTAACCGTGCCCGAATAACTGCCGGCAAACCAACTATCCTTCCTGCATTTCCAAATTACACCATTCCATTGCAAGGTGTGGGACAAAGCGGAACCAAGCAATTACAGGATAATGCCGATGATTTATATCTGGCAATTCAGCATGAACGCCGCGTAGAATTGGCAATGGAAGGACATCGCTGGTTCGACCTGAAACGTTGGGGGCTTCTAAGTGATGTGATGAATCATTATAAAGAATTCACCAAACCTCAAATTTCGACTTATATGGATCCATTTGTGAAAGGAAAGGATGAATTATTTCCTATTCCGCTGCAAGAACGCGACTTAAACAGTCCGATGCCTCAAAATCCGGGATACGATGGAGTACCGGTGCAATAAAGAAAAGAAAGTTCATTCCTCTAAATCCTCTTCAAAAGGATTTAGAGGGCAACTTTAAATAAACAATCAATTTTTATTATTAATTTTTAAAATTTTATTATCATGAAAAGAGTATTTACTATTATGTGTGCAGTGGCACTAGCCGCTTTTATGGGTAGCAAAGCGAAAGCTCAGGACCTGACATCATTGGATGGCAGTAACTATTATTTAATTTATTTAGATGCCCAAACAGAATCAGATTACGAAATTACGTCTAAAATCGTAAAGGATTATCGTCCGAATTGGGATTATACTACAAATCCTGACGGCGATAGAGCACTATATCTTTGGACAGGCTCCACCTATGTAGCTAATGCTGCTACCGGAAAAGGCTCTTTCGGGCAAATCGGCGGATTTCTTGATGTTTCATCAGTAGGTACCAGCGGTTGGTCTGGTTTAGGATGGAGTATGCGAACCGATGCTCCTGTAAAAGAGGTAGTCGATTATACTGCTGTAACTGATGTTTATCATTTTCACATGGCTGTAAAATCAAGTACATCACCAGTAAAAGCTCATCATATTGAGATGTTTGGAACCGCAACAGGAATAGCTAATTTTTCTGTGGGAGTAGGTTCAATGGATGCTGCACCAAACATCACACCTAATTTCCCAACGGATGGTTCATGGTATATTATTGATATTCCCATTTCTCAATTGAAAACTTACGGTTGGACAAACAGAGGTACGTTTACCGGCAACTATTTTGTAACATTAAGCGGACCTCCAACAAATAACCTTGCAATGGATGCAATTTTCATATATTTGCCTGCAGGCATAAACGGAATTAACGATGTGAAAGCTAATAAATTAAATGTTTTGGTAACCAACCGGATTGTAGAAGTTCAGAACGCTACTGCTCCTATCGAAGTATTTAGTGTAACAGGAGCTTTGGTAAAAAAATCGGTGGCACCTGTTTTTGGTGTTGAAGAATTGGCAAAAGGTGCTTATATTATCAAATCGGGGAATGCTGTTGCCAAAGTAATGATTAAATAACAGCTGATTTTAAACTATTAAAAAACCACTAAGGTACAATGAAGTATTTTTGAAAACGTTGTGCTTTAGTGGTAATTTTAATCTATTCTTTCTCTTTTTGGTTTGGGTTTCCTTTGCCGCGTTTAAATCAAGGCTAAAATTTTGTAAATCTTTAAAATAGAGCCTTAATATTAACTCTGATGTTTTGAAAACAGCATACTGTTTATATGGCATTTTATTGCAGACCATTAATTTACTTATTCGTTTAAAATAATCTCTCTTCGTTACTGATCGTTGATGGTTAGTACTTCTAATTTTCGTATCAAAGAAAAAAACAAAATGAAAAAATATTTAATTATCCTGTGCGTAAGTTGTTTGAGTTTCTCTATTGCTCAGGCGCAAACCCGAAGTAATAAGAGAGGAGTCGGTTACAACAACCTGCTGACGGGTGATGTTCAAGCATTGTCTCCAGGCCTTTCCTGGGGTTATAATTGGGGACAATCAGGTTCTAATAATGATGCCGCTTTCAGGCAATATGGCGTTGAATATGTTCCAATGTGTTGGAGTGGAGTCAATGTAACTCAGCTACGTACCCTTTTATCAGCACATCCTGAAATAAAATACATACTCGGCTTCAATGAACCGAACTTCAAAGCCCAGGCAAATCTGACTCCTGCCCAAGCGGCTGCAAAATGGCCTGATTTACAAAGTATTGCCGATGAATTTGGGTTAACTATTGTTGGTCCTGCATTGAATTATAGTCCCGATGCACCCTATCAGGACCCGATTAAATGGTACGACGAATTTTTTGCAGCTTGTCCTAATTGCCGGGTTGACCACATTGCCGTACACCTTTATATGTCATCTGTTGCTGCAATAAAATCAAACATAGAAAAATATAAAAAATATGGAAAGCCTATTTGGCTTACTGAATTTTGCGCATGGGATGATAATACAACAGCAAGTTCTCAACAACAATTTTTATTTGACACGTTTGATTATTTGGAGACCGACCCCGATATATTCCGCTACGCGTGGTTCAAAGAACGAGGATATAGCGGAGGGAAGCCTTTTATGCAATTATTGGATAATAGGCTGGAAGGTGTTTTGACTCCGTTAGGCGAAATATTTACCTATATGTCGTCGTACGATAATAATTTTTATTTTACAACCTCTCAACGCATTCCTTCGAAAGACTACATTCGCATGAAAGGCATTATGGTGGAAAAAACTACTGATGTATCCGAGCATCTTAATGTTACGAATTTCGACCCAACCTACGACTATGTTGATTACAATGTGGATATTCCGGAAGCAGGCGAGTACAATGTTTTTTTTCGCAATGCTTTTCAATATGGCGATGTTTCTGAAGTTCGAATTTCGGTGAATGATGTTGAAAAAGGATCCATGGTTTTCGAAAACAAAGGGATAAATGTATGGTCAACGCAACAATGTAAAGCCACCTTTGATGCAGGCAAACAAAAAATCCGCATTGATTTCAAACAAGGTGGACTGAAACTGAATTGGTGGGAAATAACCAAAAATGAGGTGCCGTCAAAAGTGGAAACTGTTTTCGAAAACAACGTGTTGGTTTATCCAAATCCGATGGGTGATGTTCTGAATATCGACTCTCAGGAAGATACGAAAGAAATAAAAATTTTCGATATACTTGGAAAAACTGTTTTTCATGGAATAAATGAAAAGCAAATTAACTCCAGCTCTTTTAACAAAGGAATTTATATTATTCAATTAACTTTCAATAACGGAAAAACAATTTCAACAAAAATAATGAAATAGTAGGTAGTAGGTAGTAGGTAGAAAGTAATAAGTAACACATACATCATAAACAAAGAGACACAACCAATTCAGAGCATGAAATTATTTAAAAAAGAGACAAAAAAAAGTTGGATGATTCTCTGTGGAATTTTTCTGGCAATGAACTTATTTGCAAAAGAAAACACCATCATAAACTCTGATTGGAAGTTTTCTAAATCGAATATCACTAACGCACAACAAGTTACTTTCGATGATTCAGCTTGGGAAAATATCAACTTGCCTCATACTTGGAATGCCGCAGATGGTCAAGATGGCGGTAATAACTATTACCGTGGAGCTTGTTGGTATCGTAAACACGTGGTTGTTCCAGCATCTTATGCTGGGAAAATTGTTTATCTTAAAATCGGAGCTGCAAATACTTCGGCTACCGTGTACATCAATGGTCAGTTACTTGGCACGCACACCGGAGGATATTCAGCTTTTATGTTTGATATTACCAATATCGCAATGCTGGGACAGGATAACGTGATTGCCGTAAAAGTGGATAATTCAAATACTATTCTTTGTCCGCCGCTGTCGGCTGATTTTACTTTTTTCGGCGGAATAACCCGGAACGTGGAATTAATTACTGCTAATCAGGTACATATTATTTCGAACGAAGCTATTTCAAATTCTTTGTCGATGGGCGCAATCAATGTTGCTCACACCGGAGTAATCATTAAACAAAGTAATGTTTCAGCCACTTCTGCCGATTTGAATATCAGAACCCGGATTCGCAATTTCAGTATGGCTGCTTTACCTGTAACTGCAACGGTTGAAATTACTATAAAAGATGCAACAGGAGCTGTTGTTCAAACGCTTACCGATTCAAAGGGACTTAATGCCAACGATACGTTAACTTCGAATCTCGCCACCACTATTTCCAATCCGCACTTGTGGGATGGTTTGAACGATCCGTATTTGTATCGTGTGGAAGTAAATCTGAAAGCAAACGGCCAGGTGGTGGACAATGTAGTTCAACCGCTGGGGTTGCGCTTTTTCAGCGTTGATCCGAATCTCGGCTTTTTCCTGAACGGCAAAGCTTATCCGCTTCGTGGAATTTGTATGCACGAACAAATGAAAAATAAAGGTTCTGCCGAAACCGATGCCGACCGAAAAGAAGCTATTGATTTGTTGCGCGAAACCGGCATGAATTTTTTCCGTTTGTCACATTATCAACACGGCGATTATACCTACAATTATTTAGATTCGCTCGGAATAATTTGCTGGGCAGAAATTCCGGCGGTTAACAGCGTGGGTACCTCCGTTGCCGATAATACCATTTATCGGAAAAATGCTGCGTCGATGATGTACGAACTGCTTCGTCAGCAATACAATCATCCGAGTATCGTGTTCTGGGGATTGTGCAACGAAATTGATTATCAGCCAACAATCGGCGTGGATGGAACGGTTACTCAGTTGAACACTATTGTAAAATCAGAAGATTCGTACCGGTTAACCACGCTGGCGGCTATGTATTCGGAAAGATCAGCCAACTGGATTCCGGATGTTTATTCCAATAACCGCTATGATGGTTGGTATTATGGCGTAGCCGGAGATTTTGGAACTACTATGGATGGGCTTCACGTGAAATATCTGACTAAAAAAATTGGTGTGAGCGAATATGGGGCTGGTGCAAATGTTACCCAACACGAACTTCCAGCAGGAATGCATTCAAGCGGACAATTTCATCCGGAGGAATACCAGAATTTCTTCCACGAACAATATATCGCCATGATTAATGCCCGTCCTTATATCTGGGAGTCATCGGTTTGGGCAGGTTTCGATTTTGCTTCCGATGATCGTAATGAAGGCGCTCAACCGGGTATTAACGACAAAGGATTGATTACTTTCGACCGCACGGTGAAAAAAGATGCTTTCTATTTGTACAAAGCCAATTGGAACAAAAAAGATCCGTTTGTATATATTACCAGCCGCCGCTTTACCACCCGTCCGAACACGGTTTGCGCGGTGAAAATATATTCAAATTGTCCTTCGGTAACACTGACCGTAAATGGAACACTTATTGGAACACTTGCTTCAACCAATCATATTTTTATCTGGGATAATATTCAGATGAATCTTGGCTCGAACCAGATTTCGGCAAGCGCAACGGTTAATAGTGTAAATTATTCCGACAATACATCATGGTCGTGTACCAATTCGGTACCACTGCCAACTTATCCTGATGTTCCGGCAGGCCAGATTCAGATTAATTTCCAAAAAACAACTACCACTGCCACGCCAACCGGTTATTTGAAAGACGATGGTTCCATTTATGGGGACAGAGGGAACGGATACAGTTATGGCTGGAATGCAAACCTGACGGCTAACACGCGCGAACGCAATGCCATTACCGATAAACGATTCGATACTTTTATGCAAATGCAAACCGCGGCGAATTCGTCGTGGTCCATTGCATTGCCCAACCAGTGGTACAAAGTATCCATAGCCGCCGGTGACCCGAGCTACACCGACAGCAACAACAAAATAGAAGCAAATGGAATTACAGTTGTTGATTACACACCGACAACAACGAATAAATTTGGAGCCGGAACTGCTTATACTAAAGTGGTGAACGGAAGTCTTTTGGTGAAACCGGCTACCGGAGGCACAAATGCCAAAATAGATTTCATTCATATTACTCCGGTAAGCGATCAGGAAGCAACGTCAACCGACAATGTTTTAAAAAAAAAATAAAAGCATTCATTCAAAATAACCAGTTAAACATTGATAATCAAGTTTCTAATAATGATCAGATAGAATTATTTAATATTTCAGGACAAAACCTTTTATCGAAACGGAATTTGCCTCCCTGCACGAAAATCTCAATGGAGGCAATACCGAATGGAATGTATATTTTACAAATAAAATCGGATAACCAAACCTTTCAATTTAAAATTGTAAAATAGACTAACAAATGAAATTGAATTTTACTTTTGGTTTTTTGCTAAAATTATAGTACTGAATAAAATATGAAATTTCTCTAAATTCTTATAGTTATTTACAAATTATTCATTTTAAATTATTTATCTCATGAAAACAAATCATTTACTCAGAAAATTTTTGGTTGTTGCTATTTGCTTAGCAATGACATTTGTGGCAAAAGCAGCAGATCCTACAACATCTGCTCCGACTCCTACTGCTCCGGCAAACAAAGTAGCTTCTCTTTTCAGCGATGCCTATCAAACCGCCGATCCGGGGACAAATTTTTTCCCAAATTGGAACCAACCTACAGTTGTTTCAACAATTCAAGTTGGCGGTACCGATAACGTCCTGAAATATGCAACTTTTAGTTATGAGGGAACGGAATTAGCACATCATTTGAACGTTGCAGATATGAAGTATATGCATATCGATGTGTTTACTTCCGACTTGACCACGTTCAAAATTGGTCCAATCAGCACGGGTCCGAAAGAAACAGATTTCGTTGCAACCCCGACAGCAAATATCTGGAATAGTTATGATATTCCGGTATCCACTTTCACAGGTGTAAATATGTCCGATATATTTCAAATAGGAACATCCGGAGGTAGCGGAACACAAACTGTTTATCTGGATAATATCTATTTCTGGACAGATGCACCTGCTGATACTCAAGCACCAACTGCATTTACGGCAACCAAAGGAACTGTTACTGCTGATGCTGTAACATTTTTACTAAATGCTACCGATGATTCCGGTGCAGTTTTCTATGATATTACTTATGGTACAACCACTGTTACTGCTCCAGGTATATCAGGAGTTCAAACTTCATTTACTCTTAGTGGATTAGTTGGAACAACAGATTATAGTTTTTCGATAGTTGCGAGAGATCGTACAGGAAATGCAGTTGCTACTCCAATTGTTATAACGGCTACTACGTTGACACCTCTGCCCGCTGCTCCAACTCCAACCAGACTTGCAGCACAAGTAAAATCGATATATAGCGATGCTTATTCTCCTGCTGTTACTGTTACTGCATGGGATAATTGGTGGAGTATGACTTTTTCAAATTACACATTTCCAGGTGGTAACAATGGTAAAAAAGCAGTATCAACTAATGTAGGCGGTTGTGGAAGTCCAACTTTTACAGCTACTCCTTTCGATGCTACCGGCATGACATTGGTGCATGTAGATGTTTATCCTATATCAACAATGACTATAAGTATTCAAGTTATTACTGTTACTACTACAACAGCAAATTGGGTTTCTTTAGGAACACTTACTCCAAATCAATGGAATAGTATAGATGTTCCTGTAACTTCATTTACTAATTCAGTAAAAACAGATATAAAACAAGTTGGCTTTCAAACTACGGCTAGTTTAGGCACTTTCTATGTGGATAACATTTATTTCTATAATGATCTTGGTACAGGTGTAAATCAAGTTGCTACTAATTCTGTAAAATGTTATCCAAGTCAGGTTACTGACTGGTTAAATGTAAAAGCCGACACTGAAATCAATCAGGTAGTTGTTCATAATTTATTGGGACAATCAGTTAAATCTGTTGTAGTGAACAGCAATGAACAATCCATCGATTTAAGTGCTGTTTCCGCAGGTAATTATTTTGTAACGGTGAAATTGGCTAATGGTCAATCAGCCACCCAAAAAATTATAAAATTATAAATCTTCTTTCAAGTCCGCAGAAAGCAATTTCTGCGGACTTATTTTCTTTTTAAATTTCAATATTCAAAGTTGTAAAAAAATAAATAAGTTTTTCTATGAAACTGTCCTGTAGAGGGGCAGTTTCATTCTTTTCGATAGGAATTTGTATCATCAGATTGTGTTATTAAATTATAATTATCTTACTTCTTCAATTATTAAAAAAATGAATTATTTAAAGAAACTGATTCTCTGTACTTTCGTCTTATTTTCTTTTCAGGCAATTATTGCTCAATCTTTTCCGTATAAATCGGCAACTGACAATTCAGGTAGTAATGTTACATCAGCCTATACATTGGTGTGGCAGGACAATTTTGATGGAAACACACTCAATGAAACCAATAATTGGGTGGTGGAATTAAATGGAAATGGTGGAGGAAATAATGAATTGGAATATTACCGCCGTGAAAATATTACAGTTGGTGCAGAACCTGTAAGTGGTAAGAATTGCTTAATAATTACTGCCAAATTAGAAGATTATGGTGGAAAAGTATGCACATCAGGACGGCTTAAAACTTTCAGTAAAATGTCTTTTAAACATGGTAGAATTGATGCCAGTATTAAATTACCACATACAGCTAACGGCCTGTGGCCTGCATTCTGGATGATGGGAATTAACTATCCAACTGTTGGATGGCCAAAATGCGGTGAAATGGATATATTGGAAATGGGCAATACCAATGGTATAAGGAATAATACACAAGATCGCTATTACAGTAGCTGGTATCATTGGGGTGAAAGTTGGAATGGAGGCTCATATCCGAATTGGGGACAAGCTATCACTGTTTCAAGTGGTATTCAGGATGATTTTCATTTGTTTACGTTGATTTGGAACGATACTTTTTTAGAAACATACCTCGATCTGGATACCAATCCTTCTGCTGCTCCACTTGCACACATGTTGATTAACGGAGCAGATGTTGCCGGTAATGCGGCTCATTATTTCCATAAACAGTTTTATGTGATTTTTAATTTGGCAATTGGTGGAAATTTCACCGGAATTACAGGAAATAGTAACATTACGAAAATCACTGCTTTAGCTAATGGCGATGCAAATATGTATGTCGATTATGTACGGGTTTATCAACAAGGTGTTATAGGCGAAGAATATACCGGTCCGGCACTTGCTCAAACGGGAATTAATGAGTTAAAAGTTCAGAATCAATACCGGATTTATCCAAACCCGGCAACCGATCGTATCAATATTGAAGGTAATATTGTTCCAACCAGAGTTCTGTTTGTTAATATGTTAGGTCAGGAAATCAGGAGTGTTTCAAATACAAAATCTATCGATATTTCAACTTTGCCAAGTGGTAACTACCTGCTGAAAGTTGAAGATGCAAAAGGAAGAATAGAAACCCATAAATTGACAAAGAAATAAAAAACATAAATGCTGCTTGTTTTTAGAATAAATAAAGACCGGGTAAGCTTCTTTTAAATAAGTTTTTGCTAAAAAAAAATCAAAATTAATCAGTCTATGAAAAAATTAATTCAAAATATTTTCATCGTATTCATCTTGTTCTATTCACAAGTTGCAAGATCACAAGATCTTGCTAAAAGGGAAGTTAACGATGGTTATCAGTTGGTCTGGCAGGATAATTTTGATGGGAAAAAATTGGACGAAAAGAATAACTGGACAATTGAGATGAATGGAAATGGTGGAGGTAACAAAGAATTACAATATTATCGGCGCGAAAATATTTCGGTAGGAAAAGAACCCATCAGCGGTGAAAGCTGCCTGATAATAACAGCCAAAAGGCAAAATTATCTTTCCAAACCTTTTACTTCCGGGCGTTTATCGACTCAAAATAAGATGACATTCAAATACGGAAAAGTGGAAGCTCGTATTAAAATACCAAAGACCGCTAATGGCTTGTGGCCCGCATTTTGGATGTTAGGATTTGATCATACAGAAACAAACTGGCCTAAATGTGGTGAAATCGACATTGTTGAAATGGGTAAAAAAAAGGGTATAGATAAAGGCGTTCAGGACCGTTATTTCAATGGTGCTTGCCATTGGGGCGAAAGTTGGAACGGCGGAAAATATCCAAATAAAGGGATCTCAACTACTAACGATTATAGTTTGCAGGATGGATTTCATACCTACACCATGTTTTGGACTCCGGATTCAATAAAAATGTATTTGGATTTGGAAAAATTTCCGAATGTAAAACCCTACTACGAAATACCTATTACGGGTGAAGAGTTACCAAATCAAACTTCACGCTATTTTCGAAAACCATTCTATCTCATTTTTAATCTGGCAGTTGGCGGTACTTTTTCCCAAATATATGATAAAAACGACATAACCTCACTCATCGATGGCGATGCAAAAATGTATGTGGATTATGTGAAGCTATATCAGAAAAAGAACGGTAATGAAGAGTTTCATTTATTGAAGCGATGATTTATTAGGGATGTTGGAGCACCAGCTCCGAGATAAAACGGGATGTTGGAGCCTGCCAGCCGCAGGTAGGTTCCGACTCCGACATGAAATTTAATGTATTAAAATGGGAAAAATAAGTTCCCAACATTTAAATCAATAATCAACACGTATTATGAAGCATTTCAAAACAGCTCAGGAAGATATCGTTCCTTTTGGGCAAAAAATTGCGTTTGGTTCGGGTCATTTAGCGAATCAGTTGTTTCCGGCAGCTTTGGGCGTTTTTATGGTTGTGCTGATCATGTCGTTACATATGAATCCGATTCTTGCCGGCCTGCTTGGGGCAATTCCCCGGTTTATGGATGCTTTACTTGATCCGATTATGGGTTTTATTTCCGACAATACTAAATCAAAATGGGGACGAAGAAAACCCTATATTCTGTTGGGAGCTGTTATTTCAGGACTTGCATTTATGATTATGTGGCAATTACATCCTGAAAACACTCAACTATTCAATTTCTTTTATTTTTTAGTTGTGTCCATGTTCTTTTATATTGGCTATACTGTTTTTGCAGCACCTCTCATTGGGTTAGGCTATGAAATGACTTCCGATTATAACGAACGCACCCGACTCATGGCTGTTTCCCAATTTATGGGACAAATAGCGTGGATGATAGCTCCCTGGTTTTGGGTAATTATCTACAATAAATCTATATATGATTCAGCACCCGAAGGTGCAAGAAATCTATCTATTTGGGTAGGTGCTTTATGTATGATTTTGGGAATTATGCCGGCTCTTTTCAATAAAGAAAAAGTGGATCTGGACAAAGATAAGTTGGCAAATTTGTCGATGAAGGATATAGCTGCCAATTCAAGAAAATTTTTCCAAGGAATTAAACTCACGTTGAAAAACAAACCTTTCGTAAAGCTTTGTGCGGCTACATTTCTTATTTTTAATGGTTTCCAAACCATTGCTCAGTTTGCTTTTTTTATAATTGTTTATTATCTTTTTAAAGGTAATACAGATGCAGCCGGTACGTGGCCTGCCTGGTTTGGCACAATAAGCTCTATTGCCACTGCATTTCTCGTGATTCCGATTGTTACAGCTATTTCAGTGAAAGTGGGAAAAAAGAAGGCATTTATTATAGCCACTTTACTTTCGATGATTGGTTACGCGTTGAAATGGTGGGGATTTAATCCGGCTCATCCCTGGCTTATGTTTATGCCCATTCCTTTTCTTTCGTTCGGTATCGGAGGTTTATTCACTTTAATGATGTCGATGACTGCCGATGTGTGCGATTTGGATGAACTGAATAATGGAGAACGACGTGAAGGAATGTTTGGAGCCGTTTACTGGTGGATGGTAAAACTGGGTACTGCTGCGGCCATGTTATTAAGTGGAGTCGTTCTACACTATGTCGGTTTCAATGAAGCTGTTAAGGTTCAAACTTTGGAAACCATTACACACCTGAGGATTGCTGACATCGTGATACCAATTTTTAGCGGCGTGATAGCCATAATTGTAATATGGAAATATGATATTACCGAAGCAAAAGCTCACGAAATAAAAGAAGCATTAGCTTTGCGTCGTGCTAATAATCAGCAAAATACAGAATCCAAGAATGCAACCAACTAACTAGTATATATCCAACAACTAATACCGATTGCACAAATAATATAGTCCAATTTCGACTTCGTCTTATTGTACTATTTATTTGTATGCATCGGCATTAACAACAGTAAACGTATAAAACAGTTTGGACTGTTTTATACGTACAATTGGTATAAAAACAATTAATTAATCACTATTCTAACTTTTTTCGTTCTGAAAATATAAAAAAATGTTTATCCGTTTTTATTGCCATTCGATGTAAATCAATGAAATATTAGGTTTTTTGTTCCGGTGCTTCCGAGTTGAAGAAAACAATGACATATCACATTGAAGGAAAGATAATTAGAACTTTGATTAAAAATTAAAATTTGAATAAAAGTTTATTGAATAGACTCTGAATAGACATCCTAAAAAGTCCTCTCAAACTTCCCGTGGAGGATGATGTTACCATGCAAATTCGGCTATAACAAAAAACCCTTCCATTTCCTGTTTGGAAATAAAAGGGTTTTGAATTCAAATAACTTAACGGGATGATTTTACAATCGTATCTGTTTTAACAACTTCCCTAATCACAATAACTTTCTTAGTTCCTTGTTCTTCAGATTGCTCGCAGCATTCTTTGTTTTCTTTTTCCTTCATCATGCAGCAATGTTTCATATTATGATAAAGTCCATGATCGCGGTTGAAATGTTCATGACCCAATGTGAACCATAAACTTGCGAAGGTGATTGCAGCTGCTGCCAAACCTACTAAAAATCTTGATCTTCTATGCATTTTATTTGTTTTTAAAAGATTAATTACTGTGTTGATTCTTCTTTTTTCGTTTCGCAATCGCATTTGCTGTCCGATTTACTGTCATAGTTACATCCGCAATTGCAATTGCAATCACAACCACATCCGCAATGACCGTGAGAATAATAGCCGGAATTGCAGCATCCGCCGCCCATTTTGGTCTTAAATTCGGCATATTCTTCTTCACTCATCTTCCGAATTTTGTCAGCCAGATAAAACAAACGTTCGTGACTATGATAATGTCCATAACATCCATGTCCTCTTCCGCAGCGATGCAAAAGACTGACAATTAGAACGAGTACGAAAAATCCAAGTAAAAGGTGAGGCACAAAAAATGCCAATGCTCCTACAATTACGCCGCAAACTACGGCTCTTAAAATTGATCTTGTCATTTTGTTTAATTTAAAAATTTAGTTAGTTAATTGTTCGTTTATATTTTCTAAGACGAATTACAAATCGTTTTACTTTAAAATTTCAGTAAAATTAACAGCAACGTTGTTTCCATTGATTTTTGAATTGTTGCCGTTCCTCCTCAGTCATATCCATAAATTTAGCTTTAAATTTCTCATGGGTAAAGGGTGGGCGGTGTCCGTGGTTATTTCGTGCGAACCTGAATCCGCCAAACAGAATGCGACTCAAAACAAATAAACCCATTGCCTGCCAATAAGTGATTGACGATAGGATTGATATGCCGGGTATAATAAGGTTCCAGAGAAGCATTACAACTGCACTAATAACAAAAAATCCAATAATTAATAAAGGAAAAATGAAGCAATTTCGGCTTCTGCAAAAGGTTTTATTTGGCGTATCCATATTTCTTAAATTGTAAATCAGTAAATTGTCAATCAATAAGTTCTTTGTATAAGTAATTCAGTTTGTTTCGTAAACGCTTTACAGCATAGCCTTTTCGGCTTATGATGGTCTTCAGATTCTCTCCTTTTGCGTCGGCAATTTGTTGCAAAGTCATATCTTCCATTTCGTTGAGCAGGAATACTTCTTTCTGATTTGGAGGCAATTCGTCTAACGCGTTTTGAAATTCATTCCAGAATGTTTCTTTGAAAAAAACCAGTTCCGGATTATGGCTTTCGTCTAACAACAATATCTCTTTAAAATTAAATTCACCTTTTTCGTTTTCGTAGCTGTAATCTTCCAAAGCCAGATTCGTCTTCTTGCGCGATTTGTCCGTAATCTTATTTCGTGCGACTTCGTACAGCCAGGCACTAACATTTTCTAAATCAGCTACATTCGTCAAATTACTTAACTGAAACCAGACATCCTGAATGACATCCTCGGCATCTTCTGTGGTGTTGACTTTTCCCCGTACAAATCCAAATAAATTTTTACTGAATTCCTGAATGGTATTAGGTATGGAAATCGCTTTCTTTTCAATCATTGATAGGGTTAGAAATGTCTCCATAATGAAGAAGACGAATGTAGATAAGTTTTACTCTAAACTATAAACAATAAATTTACTGAAATGTTTAAAAGAGCGAAAATGAGATACTTAAAAGTCATTTTTATATTTTTATGTTTATAAGTGTGTTTTTAGTACTGTTGACAAAAGCAAAAGCCTCATAATCTTTTGATTATAAGGCTTTTTCGTACCCAGAGCCGATACACAACCCACCAAAAATAGGAAATCAAAAGCAATTAAGTAGACTATTATTCAATTAATTACATTTTATTCAAAGGTCGTTTTTTCCTTTGTTTTGACCTTTTTTTGTCAATTAGTACACCTTTAGTACACCTTGATTCAAAACTTTTATTTATCTTTGCAACCAAAGGAAAACAAAAGCAAATCAAACAGTTACAAAAGCAACAGGTTGCAAAGATGTTTTGGTACACAACCCACTAAACACTAAATAATTATGGCAAAGTTAGAAGCAAAAACAAAGGAAAATCCAAAGTTACAGCAAGAAACGCTGACAGACAATAGATTAAGTCTTTATTTGGAATACTATTTGGGACGTACCCAGAAACCAATAATTGATGAACAAACAGGTGAGCCGGAGTTGTACACAACTGGAGAAATGAAAGGTAAGCCAAAATACAAAATTACTCACATAAGAAAAAAGGAATATCTTAACCTCTATCTAATTGCAAGCCCCAGGACACCAATAGAACGGGACACTAACAAAAAGACATTGGAACTTGCAATAGAGATCCGGGCAGAGCGTGAACAAGAACTGAAAGCCGACTTAACAGGCAAGCGGATTAGTTCAACCAAGAAAATAAACTTCTTAGACGTATTTCAAGCCTATATTGACAACTATAATAAGAAAGATATAAGGATGATAACCGGGGCATTTCAAAGGTTTAAGGACTTCTTGAAAATAGAATATCCAATGTATCAAAACAACATTAAACCGCAGCAACTTAACAAAGATATGATTGTTTCTTTTGTTGAGTATTTGGAGAGTAAAAGCATTGGAGAGGGAGCACACGGGTATTTTCAACGATTCAAAAAAGTAGTAAGCTATGCAGTTGAAAAGAACATTATTCAAAAGAACCCGTGTACAAAGATTGTATGTAAAGTTGATGAGGGGCAGTTAAGGAAAGATGTATTAAGCATGGATGAGGTAACTAAACTAATTCAAACCACATACACCGGGCAGAATCCGGAGACTAGACGAGCATTTATATTTTGCTTACATACCGGAATACGTTTTTGTGATGTGATAGATTTAAAATATAGTAATGTGGATTATTCAAACCGCTTATTGACCTTTGAACAAGCCAAAACAAAAGGACATAGTGCAAACAGTTGGGTAAACATACCTTTGAATGATGGGTTATTGTCATTGATAGGAGAGAAAACCGACAACAAAGATTTTATTTTTCATTTACCAAGCCAGACAATGTGTTCAAAGGCCTTGAAACATTGGACTGGAAAGGCGGGTATTGACAAGCACATCACTTGGCATTGTGCCAGACATTCATTTGCTGTAAACATACTGAACAACGGAGCTAACATTAAGACAGTTGCCAGTCTATTAGGCCATAGTGGCTTGAAACACACGGAGAAATACACGAGAGCTGTTGACAGCCTCAAAGAAAAAGCAATAAACAGTTTACCGGAACTAATACTTTAAGATTATGGGAACAGAAGAACAAAAACAAAATTTATTTTACTCAAGTTATGCTGCAATTGAAAAAGAAATTATCAATGGATCTGATAAATTCAAGCATCAAACTGATAAAGCAGAATCGGCAAAGACACTTTTTCATCAACAAATAGATGGACTTACTCCAGATTTAGTTTTAGATTATATTGGGTATATAAAAGAACAGGAGATAAGTGGAGCTTTTTTTAGAGAGGGGCTTTCACAATTAAAAAGTTATTTGACTTCAATTGAGTATAAAATTAAACTTTCAACACCTCCACTACCAAAACCGTTTGAAGGGCTTCTAAAAAAGTTAAATGATGATCAATTAAAAAAACTATTTGCTTTCCTTACTATTAAGCATGAAAATTGTAAAAATGCTTTTATCAAAACTGATAAAATAAATTTTAAGTATGTTTTTGGAGGCAAAGACAAACCAAATAGCTATAAACCGATAGAATATACAGCATCAAATAAACAATGGCTAAGGGAAATATTCACAGAACTTCAAAAGGAGGTAAAATATCACACAGATAAAGTAACTGGCAAACAAACAAGAGTGTTATCACATGAGATTATAAGACAAATACCCTTGTATTTCATGAAAGACAATAAAAAGTTAGAATTAGGCAAAGGGAAAGAAGTACCGAGTTTTGAAACAGATAGAATAAAAAAAAATTTAGCGACCTTGTAACTTATTGAAATTAAATACAAGCGACCACAAGCGACCATGTAGCGACAGTTACATGGTCGCTTATTCTTTTGATAATCAGTTTGTTGTCTAATTTTCTTTTAGTAATTTCACCCCCTGAAATTAATTTTAAAAACAAGGGGGCTGGGGTCGCTACCTGAACCCATTTATTAATTCAACAATTATTACAATGGAAAAGGATTTGGATTTTAGAGAACAATTGAACAGGATTGAGGCAGCAACTTTGAGCCAAAAGAATGTATTCACTTTTGATGAGGCGTGCCGATTTACAGGATTGAGCCGTTCAAAGTTATACAAGCACACATCAGCAAACACAGTCCCATTTAGCAAACCTTTTGGGAAACTCGTGTACTTTGACCGCACCGAGTTAGAGAAATGGATGTTACAGAACCCTATCAGCACTACCGATGAGATTGAAACACAAGCTCAAAAGTTTTGCATGAATAACAGAAAGGGAGGTAACAAATGATTCTGACTGATTATTATCAAATGGTTAAGCTACCAGAGCAAAAAAGCAAAATGAGATTGGACTGTAAAGTATCGACCAGGAGTTACCCAGAGTTTGAGACAATGAGAAATAAACACGGTGCATTTTTCTTCTATTTTGGAGATGTACCCGATAGATTTGGGGGAGACATCCACCGGAAAGCAGACAAGGCAATTACCAAGACAAAAAACATTAGTAGTGTACTTGTACCTGATATTGAACAGCGTTTTGGATATGGCGATGTAAGAGACACAAACGATGCTCTGTTGTTTCTATTCAATGCAGACTTTACCCAGATAGATGTATTTGTGGCACGAGGTCAAAGAAACAACAAAAGACAGCTTTATTTGCTTTTGGCAGATGGCGAGTTGAATAATGAAATTGAGCAACTGAAACAGCAAGCGGTTACCGATTCAGTAACCGAGTAAATAACAATGAGAGAGGGCATTTTTCCCTCTCTCTATATTAAGTTGTATTTGGGGAGCATTTTAGTAACCGACACAGTAAAATTATGTATGACAATGTAGATTTTAAAGTAAGGAGTTTTGAAGTGGGAGGGATTGACTTTCTTTCTCAAACACCGCTTTATTTTGATGTTACCGGAGAGCATTGTTTCAATGGCGAGAATGTGATAACAGGAAACCTCAACGGGTTAAGAGTATCGGCAAGTCAAAGAGGGGTTAATGTAACCGATGGCAGTTTGTGTAAATGGTATTTGGGCGATAACTTCAAAACAATGGAACGTGGAGATATTCAAAGAGCCATCGAGAAATTGAGCGATACACTTCATTTGCCAATGGATAAAGCGACCGTTTCAAGAATTGATTTAGCTCAAAACTTCATAATGAAATACCCGACAGAAGTTTATTTCAATCATTTGGGCGATAATTACCCAAGCAAACGATTAGAGCAGCCGGACGGGCTTTATTACAGTAAACATGATACTTTGTTAGTCTTTTATGATAAAGTAAAAGAACAACGAGCCAAAGGGCAGACAATACCAGAACTATACAGCAATAGAAATACATTGAGGTATGAAATCAGGTATAAAGCCAGACTAAAAGATACTTTCAAAGTGGATCGGGTTACCGGGGCGATGTTGTATGAAGAACAGTTTTACATGGATATTGTGAAGCGTTGGAAAAAAGCATATAAGGACATTAAGAAAATAAACGATGTAACATTAAATTATGAAGCTATGGCAGGGAAAAAAGACCTTTATACATTAGCTCTTGTTAGTTTTATTGAACAACAGGGTGGAGAGCTTGCAATGATTCAGCAGATAAATGAGTTATTTAAGAAAGGGCAAATCAAGAAAAAACAGTCCTATGATTTAAGGCAAGCCATCAAAGAAGCAAGCCGGGCCACTATTGCAACGGTTGAAAGTGATGTAATCAAAGAACTGGATAAAAAGATTGAAGATGTAGTAAAGTTTTACCGATAGTAATTCAGAGTTTGAGATTTAAAAACATACAGAAAAATTTATCTAAAAAAGACATTATTAGAATATGAAAGGTCAAAAAACGGGAGGTCGAGTTGTTGGTTCTGTTAATTTAACAAAGAAGCAGACTAAAGAACTGCTTGCTATATTTATGCAAGAGAAGTTTGAGGAAGTAAAGACTGCATGGGAGCGATTGGATGATTTGAACAAGGTTAAAGCATACATCACGTTAGTCCGTTACATCATGCCGACACTATCATCTGTCAAAGTTGAAGATAACAGCGGAGATGATATATTAAAGAAGATACTTGAAGCACAGAAATAGTTTGAATGAATAACAAATTAATAATCAACAAAATGAACACCAAGATTAAATTTATTGAAACAGAAAAGGGAATTATAAGTGTACAAAACAACTTTCCAACAATCGATGGCAAAGAACAACCAATGGAAATGCTTATTGTAATTGAACAAGATGGTAAAGACACAGTGTACAACTTCAACAAAGAACAGGCAAAGGCACTATTTAAAGAGATGAAACGAGCTGTTGGACTAATTGATTTTATGGGATAATAAAAAAAACCGTTGCAATAAATTTGTGGCGGTTTTTTTGGATTTAAGTTGAATTTAATTATCAATAATTACATTTTTTCCTATCTTTGCATTTGATTGATTCAAAGAATGAATTAACAAACATATTATAAAAGCGTTAGCTTTTATTCCTGCTCTTGAAAATCGCCAAATTAAAAAGAACTAACAGGGATAAGTTGTCAACGCTCACGTCAAACGGCGTGGGCTTAACTTATCTGTTAGTAAGGCATTTGGCGATGCCTCAGGAGCGTGAGAGTTAATGTCCCACGCTTTTTTTGTTTACTTAAACATTTCAATAAAATAACAGTAAAAATTATTAATCTTTAAAATATTAGATCATGAAAAAGTTTTTATTTGTATTATTATTTGGCGTGCTTTCTTTTATTACTTCAGCACAAGTATCTAAAGCCTTCAATGTTGTTACTCCAGGTTCTCTTTTATCTCTTTTATCAACAGATGCAAACATCGTTACAGATTTAACAATAACTGGTCAGATTGATGCAAGAGACTTCAAGGCACTTAGAGATAACATGTCCAGACTACATGTATTAGATTTAAGTGGAGTTTCAATTATGGATTATACCGGCACAGAAGGCACAATCCCCATTGCCTATACCTCAAGTAGCACTCTTTATCCTGCAAATACAATTCCAGCTCAAGCATTTTATTATTTTTCAACTGGTGCGGGAAAAACATCTTTGACTTCAATAACGCTTCCAACAAATCTTACCTCCATAGGATCAGGTGCTTTTGAGGGTTGTTCAAATCTCACTGCTATTCAATTACCTACAACAGTAACTTCTATTGGAGTAGACGCATTTAATAGTTGTGACAGCTTAGCAACAATTAACTTGCAATTCCCTCTTTCATTTATTGGAGAAGGAGCTTTTTATAACTGTATTGGACTAAAAACAATTTCAATACCTATAGGTATTTCATCTATTAATAGATATACTTTTTATGGCTGTTCAGGTCTAACATCAATATCAATCCCCTCAACAGTTTCACTTATTGGAGATAATGCTTTTCATGGCTGTAGTGGATTAAGTTCAATATCAATACCAAACAATGTTACTTCTATAGAATCCGACACATATAATGGCTGTAGTGGATTGACTTCAATAACAATCCCTCCAAATGTTACTTTTATCGGTAATTATGCATTTAATAGTTGTACAAAACTTACATCTATTGACATTCCTTCATCAGTGAATTTTATTGATGTTGCTGCCTTTGGTGGTTGTATTGGCTTAACATCAATTTCAATTCCATCCTCAGTTACTTCTATTGGTGATTATGCATTCTTTGGCTGTAGTAGTTTAACGTCAATTAGTGTAAATAAAAGTATTCCTATAATACTGCCTTCAGCAAACGTGTTTAATGGCATAATTAAGAATAATTGTATATTGACTGTACCTCTTGGTGCTAAATCGGTTTATAAACTAGCAAACTATTGGAAAGACTTTGCAAATATAGTAGAAATGGGAAACACAGCTATACCGACAATAACGAACGCTTCTATAAACTTGTATCCAAATCCAATAACAGATTATTTTTTTGCAACAGGATTGCTGAAAGGAAGTATAGTTTCAATACTCGATATTTCTGGTAAGTTGTTGATTACAAAACAATTGAAAAACAATGAAAAAATTTCAATCAGTTCATTCCCAAAAGGCATTTATTCTGTAATTTTTTCAAGCACAGAGGGAGTTGTTGTAAAGAAAATCATAAAACTTTAATAGAATATTCCATATAAAAAACTACTTTCTAAAGATACAAAGTGTCAAATAAAACCAAATTTATTATGAAAATAAAATTGTCAATTATTATTTATACTCTTCTTTTTGGGAGTTTCCTTTCAATGGGTCAAGTAAGAATTAAAATGCAAAAAGATGGTGGTGTTTATAAGATACCATGTGTTGTAAACGGGTTAAAACTAAAATTCATATTTGACACCGGAGCTACAAATGTATGTATTTCATTATCTGAAGCAAATTTAATGCTTGAGAATGGTTATCTTGATAAGAAAGATATTATTGGGAAAGGTACAGCACAAATAGCTGATGGGTCAATTATAAATAACACAAGAATCATTTTGAGAGAAATAATGATAAATGGTTTGATTTTAAGAGATGTAAAAGCTGTGGTTATAGACAAATTAAAAGCACCGTTATTATTGGGTCAATCAGCTATTGAAAAGTTAGGGAAATTTCAAATTGAAGGCGATGAAATAATTGTTTTAAATGCTAAAGGCAATAGTTCCTCTCAAGCTGAAATTGATGAAATGTTTACTCAAGCCTCATCATACTATGGAGATAAAATGTATGCAGCAGCAGCCGATGTATATCAGAAGTTGTATGATCTGCAAGTTTTGTCAGATTATGGTATTAAATTGTTAGCTGAGTCTTATAAAATGTCTAAGAATTATTCAATGGCATTGAAGTATTATTTAGAAATCCAAAATAAACCATTGGGAGATTCTATTCAAGAAATCAATCATTTTAATTATAATATATTTATTAATATAGGCGAATGTTATTTGCAGTTTCTAAATTCAATTAGTAAATGCAACTTTGATGGTCAGATAGTATAGTTATTTTTTCAGAGCAAGAGAGGAAAATTCCTCCCTTTGCCCCGATGGAGAAAAATGACTATTATTGTCTCCCGCCTAAAG
>Ga0209429_10000238_pt1 | contig 39789 bp, 40 predicted proteins | sample BarGraNGADG00212_3_FD_184493 | JGI IMG/M metagenome (GOLD analysis project Ga0209429, IMG submission 184493) | Arctic peat soil microbial communities from Barrow, Alaska - Barrow Graham LP Ref core NGADG0004-212 (SPAdes) (version 2) | ecosystem: Environmental > Terrestrial > Soil > Wetlands >... | reverse complement strand
AATTCTAAGCCTGGTCGTTTTGACAGCATATCTAATAAGACTACCGAGTCCACCCCGCCACTAACCGCCAAAACTAATTTAGCCATATTGATTCTACTTAGCATATTCTTTTCGAAACGATTACGCCAACCCAAACACCAAATAATCCACCGATAACACCACCAATAATGCTCCAAATACTAAATAAATCATTATTACCAAACAGCATCGGCACAAAATTACCTGCCAACTCGAAAATAACCGTAAAAAATAAAATAACATGCTTATTCATATAATTAGTATCTCACAAATCGATTAGCTTAGAGATATTTAGTGCTACCAAAAGGTATTTTTTGCTTTACAAATTCATTGGTATTTAAAGTATCAGCTGAATGAATCGTCCTATCACCAAAACGTTTATTAATGTCGTCGACGGCACCAACTAATTGTTGCTCACGCGCCAACGTATCGCAAAACAAACTCATTTGGCTATCATCGTTATCAGTCAATTCATAACAATGGATACCAATCTCCATAATCCTATCGGGAGCATTCATAAATAATTGCTGAGCTATAAAATTAATAGTTTTGTCGCTGTAAAATGGTAACTGGCATATACGGCTGGCGTGCCACAGTTGATGATCAACCGTCCGAATATAAACATAAACCCCACGTGCGGCTTTACTTTGAAAACGCAAACGCGAACCGACCGATTCGCACAAATGATGCAGTCTATTTGTGGTTTGTTGGCGAGTTAAATTGCGATTCTCCAAAACATATTGCCGTCCAACTGTTCTGGTATCTGCCACGACATCATCTACTTCATATCCCCTTAGCCTTTCATACCACTGGCAACCGGTAATACTTTTAAAAACTACTTTTTGAAGCGCTATTTTATCAGTATCCAAAAATTCTAACGGTGTAAAAACGCCAACTGCGTTAAGTCGTTTTTCCATTTGACCAGCAATCCCCGTCAAATCAGTCAATTTTAGTGTCGCATAAACTGTCCTCAAATTATCTGCATCGATTAAATCCATGCCATCGGGCTTGTGCAACCCAGCGGCGGTTTTAGCTAAAAAGCGATTTGGGCCAATCCCGACATTGCAGCGCATAGCTACGCCAATTTCATCACGTAGCCGCCTTTTGATTTCATGACCAATATCGATTAAATTTGGACAATTTGACATATGATGAAAATCTATGACACCCTCATCAATACTTTTCATAACAACATAAGGCGAATAGCTATTTAAAATTGCCATTAGCTTTTGATAAACAAAACGATATTTAGCTGGGTCACTTTCAATTGCTATTAGCCCTGGCGCCAAACGAGCGGCTTCAGCAAACTTCATACCCACTTTAACACCATAAGACTTGGCTTCATAACTGGCCGTCACAATACTAGTATGCTCAGTTCGACGGTTAATTATGGCAACCGGCTTGTTCCGCAATAGTGGCCTGGATTGCTGTTCAATCGTCGCAAAAGCCGAGTTTAGATCGACATGCATAATTAATGGTTTTTCGAAATTATAGCCATCACGCATCTTGATGATCAGCTTCTCTAGTCAAAGTCCAATTCAAGCGCTCGGCGTCAAACTCAATCCGGTAATCAGCTTGCCCGTCGGTCACATCAAAAATATGCATCATCCGCTTGCCTTTTAAACAAGGGTGTCGCAAACCAATTTCAGTAATCGTAACTTCCCTACAATTTGCTCGTCTAAACTTAATCGGCTGGCAGGGATTTAGGCCTTCGCCAAATACGACCACCACTTTAATTCGTTCATTAAGAAAAAGTTCATCATCCATATCAAAAATCCCCTAAAATAATTAAGGAAACGTTTTAATTGTATTGCCCGTCTATTTTGCCCGTTTCATTTAGCATAGTAGCCGAAGACAATTTGGATTCAAAACCTTTCGCGAGGGACGCTTAACTTGTAATTCAACAAATCAGTGAGTATCGCGCGGTATGACAAAATTATACTACAGCTATGCCCTTTGACACAAGGCAAATAATATGATATTACTAAGGTGTTAGATGCTGTGTTTACTAGTTAAGCACAACATTAGCAAATTTATAAAAAGGAAGTGAAAGTTATGCCAAGGATGGATGACGACTCTTGCACGACAGGACCGGTTTACAAAGTATATAAACAGTATGACCCAGTAGTTACTGCAATGTACCATGCGGCCCATCAAGCCGCCTGCCGAAACACACTAGACATGTACCCCGAACGTGTTGAGCATTTTAAGAGAAGGATAACAGAACTCGAAAAAAGTCCAAACGAAGTTGTCATCTTGATTGCAAATGTCGACGACGGTAATGGTAGGGCAATAGTCGACGTATTATTACCGGAGTATGATTGGCAAGAAATTCGCGATCGAGGAGAAATCCCACTCTTGATAGGTCTTACGGACCGCGCCTTTATCCAAGAAATTTTAGCGCGCATTGCCAGTGATGCGGCAACAAAACTTCAATCAATGAAAGATAAGATTAGCGTAGTCGTAATTGATCAAGGTACGGCAGACGCGTACACAGCTTAACAATCACAAACCTTACCCAAAGCTCCTTGTAGATATAATTCACAAGGAGCTTTTTTATTTCTAAAGGATAAAAATAAGTAAATCATCTAGAAATACAATCTGTTTTTTGTTACAATTATCCTCAGCAATTTGCCTAACCTGCATTTTGTGATTTTAAAATAAAACAAACCAAGATTTATCTGTTTGTTTTATTTAGAGGAGGAACCGACCAAAAGATGAAGTTTTGCCGCTTGCGGCGAAACGAATAAAAAGGTCGAGTTCCGACGAGGTAGCGTAGCTCAGTTGGTTAGAGCGCAGGACTCATAAGCCTGAGGTCACAAGTTCAACCCTTGTCGCTACTACCAATATAATTGTCTCATCGCAAGATGGGACAATTTTATTGGTAACTATAATCTAATCTACAATGTTATAATCGGGCATATGGCATACATAGCCCTGTTACCGATTTTGTCTGCCCTACTTTGGGCAATTACTAATCACATCGATAAATATCTTATTTCAAGGCTAGTAAAGAAGCACGATTTTCGTGGCTTAATGATATTCTCCTCTTTCGTTTCTGGACTGCTATTAATACCCTTCTATGCAATCCTAACCAAACTGAATGTGTCAATTGACCTCGTCTCTTTAATTTGGATGTTTCTATCATCTATTATGGCTGCCCTGGGTATAGCTTTTTACTACAAAGCTCTAGCAAAAAACGACACATCATTTGTAATCGTAATGTTCCAATTGATACCGGTTGTTAGTTTTATTTTAGGGTTACTATTTCTAAATGAAACATTGACATTGAACCAACTGCTAGGAGGGTCTGTTATTGTTTTATCCGCAGTCGCGATTACTTTTGAATTTGATAAAACCAAATTCTCGCGCGAAAAAATAATATCATTACTACTCATGGCATTATCGTCAATTTGTTATTCATCGTATTTTCTATTCTTCAGATTCGTATCAAAGGATTATGATTTTAACGTTGTGGCTTTTTGGTCAAATACTACGCTTTGTATAGTTGGAATTCTTCTACTTTTGTTTAAATCATACCGATCAGCTTTCAAAGATTTAGTTATGGAAAATGGCCGAAAAGCCTTAGTGCTGAACGTCAGTAACGAATTGATGTATTCGATTGGTAATTTAGTTGTCAATTACGCGGCTCTATTTACACCGATAGCCGTAACAATGCTTGCAGGTAGCATACAGCCAATTTTTGTATTTATTATTGGCATAGCTTTGACTATTTTTCTGCCAAAAATTGCCAAAGAGGACATTTCAAAATCTACATTAATACAGAGATCCACCTGCATAGCAATCAGTGTCATAGGATTATTTTTACTTAACGTTCAATGAATTATTAGTAAATAATCTGGTATAAGATATCAATCCATTCGGCAAGAGCGACATTGATTATATATTAGGTAAGAGGTTGGCGTCCTCGGATAGTCTTACTATCAATATAATAAAATCCAGTTAAAGATATGTTATGCTATTAATAGCATCCAGGTTAAGAGTGGGCGGATTGTAAGTTTCACAATCAGAAAGGTGGTCTTTTATTATGAAAAAGATTCAAATCAAAATCTTCAACGAAAGCAACAACCCTAATCCGCAGTACGCCAAAATCAACGATACCGGCTGTGATGCGCAAGCATCAATGACGCACACAAAGGCAAACTACAAAGCTGGGCTCGGCAGAAACTGGATTTTTGACGACGCAGCAAAAGCCGCAATCATCAGGCCAGGCGGTAGAGCACTAATCGGCACCGGAATCTTCTGCGAGATACCTGATGGCTATGGCATTGCCATTCGTCCCAGAAGTGGAACCGCCCTCAAAAAGGGTATCACGGTCTGCAACGCACCCGGTACAATTGATGCCGGCTACCGCAACGAAATTGGGATTATCCTAATAAATCACTCTGGCGAAGAATTTATCGTCAAAGAGGGTGATAAAGTTGCTCAATTTGTGCTCGAAGAAGTGATTCAAATCGAATGGGATTCAGTTGAAGACAAAAAAGACCTATCATCATCTGATCGCGGACAAGGCGGATTTGGACATACTGGTTCATAAAACCAGTCAACCAATTTCACCAATAAGGGCCTCTCATCTATTTGAGAGGCCTAATCTATTTCTTAGAAGGACGGACCTTCTAAACAAGATAAAAATTTATAATATCTTATTCGCTAGATCGTGTTTAATCTCATCAAGCGATTCTTTGTAGCCTTCGTAGTCATCCAAAAAATCGGCATATATCGGTAAAGTCCCAAACAAATCAATAATCTTATCCGGCTGAAGCCATTCAGACTGACCAATGCCAAAATAAGCACTAATGCTCGAATAAGGGTAAGCCCGCCAATCCTTTGGATTCAAATGAATATATCGACTAATATGCATTAGATAAGAATCAGAAGATATGCGCGAAGCTTTATACCGGCTTTCAAACAACGAACCCGATGAATCATATTTTTTATTGAAATAAGTACTGTAACTAGTCATGACACTGCGCATCAATTTAGCCATTGCGCCTTTTTCGTTTTGATATAGCAACAGATGAAAGTGGTTATCCATCAATGAATAGCAAAGCAACTCAATCTTATCGCGTAAATGGGCATACGATTTACCGTATTTATCGGCCACTTCATTAACCGAAAGGTGACGTTTTAATAAATTAAGAAAAACTCGATAATCTTGATCATCTTGGAAGATATTTTGTCGACCATGACCACGCGCATAGACATGGTAATAACTTTGCTCTACATCGACCTTGATAACATTTCGACTCGGCATATTTATATATTACACAATAAAAGTTCATTTTAGAAGGACGGACCTTCTAAAGATTTAATTTGCTTTCTGGTTTTTAAACATTTTGCCATGACCAGGGATGATATAGTCGGCCATATCTAAAACTTTTTTCCGACTTTCTTTTAAGGCATCTTCATCTTTAACGTATGGGTCATACAAATTCAACAAGGAATCAAAATCTTTTGCTGGCTCCTCGCCCTTTAGCCACCAAAAAATATCGCCAGCAACCACAACCTTGCCCATAGCTTCGGTCTCTACAAAAACCGAGCAATGAAATGGGTCATGGCCTGGAGTTGAAAGTAGTTGTATGTCATCGCCCAACATGCCTTCGTCTTGTCGTTTAATAATTCCATTCTGTAAATATTGGTCACTGTTATCCAAAATAATTGCGTTTTCAAACATGCCTGCTAGCAAACAGTGATCAAGATGATTGTGGGTCAAAATCACGTAGTTAATCTGCCCAGTTCCTATGTTTTCTCTCTTAAACGCATTTAACAACTCTTCTCGATTAAATCCAGGGTCGACAATTATTTTTATAGCATCATTTTCAATTAATACAAGTGAAGGGGATACCTGTTCAAAACCATCTAATTCTTCGGCAAAACCCTCAATCAAAACTTTAACTTTAGTCATATTGTAAATTATACATTAAATAAAAAAATAGGGCAGGGAAGTTGTGCTAATTTTAATCCCCTACCTTATAAAAAATATCCCCGTATTTTTGAGGGGATATTTTTATTGATTTAGGATTTTACTCGGCTTCGGTTGCGAAAATTTCAGTTTCTCGTCTGGCGATAAAACCTAATAATTGTTCGGTAGTTCGTGGTTGATCCCATGACGCAAGATTCATAATTTCGCTTTTTGTTACGTCTTCGACCATGCTTGTTTCTGTTTCCATATCGATTTCCTTTATTTTTGTTTTATTGTTTGATAGTCTTATTTAAGCATAAATGTTATAAAATTGCAATACCCTAACGTCACATTTCACTACATTTTTTGACTCAGCCTATAACGATAAGCTTTATTTTACGGGGGCTATATGCTATAAATTAGAGTAAGGAAACTAAAAATAAAAACATGAGCATACTAATTTCTCTTGCCATAATTGCACTCGCCGCCCTTGTTCACGCCAGTTTTCAACTGAGCGTCAGTGTTTTAACTTTATTAAGTGCTCATACGCTTGGTGCTAAGCGATCACAATTCAAACTATTGCGTCTAACTACTAGTTTCGTCTTTGGCGTTGGACTAATGACTTTATTATTACTATCATTCGTATCATTACTACTGCTAAGCCTATTCGGCGCTGAAACGCCACAGGTTATCTGGGCAATAGCGTGCGGCTTAGCGGCTGGTGTTGCTATATCAATATGGCTTTATTACTACCGTCGCGAAAAAGGTACTATGTTGTGGATTCCTCGCAGTTTTGCTAAATATTTAACAGACAGAACCAAATCGACCAAATTATGCGCTGAAGCCTTTGGGTTAGGTCTAAGTAGCGTCGTTGGCGAATTACTATTTGTAGCCGCACCAATTTTTATCAGCGCGCTAGTATTAATTCAACTACCTCCAATATGGCAGTTGATTGGAATTGGCATATATACTCTTATTTCAATGCTTTCGTTGATTATCGTCTGGATATCAATCAGTAGTGGCCATAGTTTGAGCCGAATTCAAAAATGGCGTGAATCAAATAAATATTTTCTGCAATTTGCGTCTGGCGCCGGACTAATTGTTTTAGGATTTTTCGTCTACGTTAACGAAATTATAGTTATCACAATAGGAAAAATATAATATGGGCTTATCTGTTGATATCGTAAAAAGCGGTGGCAAAGGCCAATCGGAAAGTTTTAACCGAGAAAAGCTACATACCAGCATAGTCGCAGTTTGTTTGAGTGTTTACACACCTGAAGCCCAAGCCGAAGCGACGGCCCACGCTGTTTGTGATGCTGTTATAACTTGGCTACAACAACATCCCGAAGTTACTAACCATGACATTCGCACAATTGCCGCTAAACACCTTAAAAACTACCATCCAGAAGCTGCCTATTTATACGAACAGCGCTATATCATTATCTAAATCCGAAAAGGAGTAAACATGACAAAAAAATACGAATTTGACTACGACCTAATTGTTATCGGTAGTGGTGCCGGTGGCAGTGCAGCTGCTAACATTGTTGCCAACAAAGGCAAAAAAGTTGCGATTATCGAGGCTGATACCTTTGGTGGCGATTCACCCAATTGGAGTGATATACCGACAAAAGCGCTACTTCACGCCGCTAATCTTTACGACGAAGCTTGCCACGGAGCTAGATTCGGATTACGTTCGGCGACACTTGGATATAATTACCCTTCACTACGCACTTGGAAAGATTTAGCCGTCAAACGAACCGGCGCTGGCAATAACCGCAATTATTATGAGAGCCAAGGCATTAACACCTTTAGTGGCGCCGCTCACTTTTTATCGCCAAACGAGATTACGGTTAATAGACGTCACCTATCAGCCAGCAATTTTTTGATTGCGACTGGTTCACAATGGGTGATCCCAGATATTACTGGGCTCGATAAGGTTAAATATTTAACACCACGGACAATTCTAGAAGAACTACGTCCACCAAAAAGTCTAATGATTATTGGCGGCGGTGACACAGGTGTTGAAATTGCTCAACTAATGGCAACATTTGGCACCAAAGTCTATATCGCCGAAAAAGCCGAAAGATTATTGCCCCATCACGACAGCGAAGCTGGTGAGATGATTGCGCGTATCTTGACAGAGCAAAAAGGCGTTGCAGTTTTAACTCATTCGCGCGTTGTATCTGTTGAAAAAGACGGCCTCGGCAAGCGCGTTATTATTTCGCGCGCTGATACCGAAAAATCAGTCAAAGTTGATGAAGTCTTAATTGCTGCTGGACGAATGCCAACCGTTGATTTTGGCCTAGAAAACGCCGGCGTCAAATACACCGCCAAGGGCATCGAGGTTAACAATTTCTTGCAAACTAATGTCAGACACATCTTTGCAGCTGGAGACGTCCTGGGACGCGATAATCACACTCACAGTGCCATTCTTGAAAGCCGAGTGGTCGCAAATAATATTTTGAATCGAACTAAAATCGCTCCTGACTACACCGCAACACCAGAAATTATCTTCACCAACCCTGGTATCGCCACAGTTGGATTATCCGAAGATGATTGTTTGAAACGCGATTTGCCTATCAATAAAGCTATCGCACCGTTAAATATTATTGCTCGCAGTAATACATCCGATTTTCGTGATGGCTTTGTCAAGATTATTACCGACAAAAAAGGTGTTATTTTAGGTGCCACGATTGTCGCTCCACACGCTGGCGAAATGATTCATGAACTTGCCTTGGCTATTAGATACGGCCTAACCGCCGCTCAAGTTGCCGACACCCCACATGCTTTCCTATCATGGAGCGAAGCTATTCGCGTCGCCACTGGAAAATTAAGCTAAACTGGCGCAGTCTCGTTGGTCCAAATCCAAACCCCGTCGTCAAGCCAAGAAAAATAGCCGTCAAACGACGGCCATTTTTCTTGGTTGCGGGGGTTGGATTTGAACCAACGACCTGATGGTTATGAGCCATCCGAGCTAACCAGACTGCTCCACCCCGCGATACGTATATTATATTAACAGATGAAGTAGACTATGACAAGTTAATTGTAAACTAGTTAGAAGCGAAGAGTAATCATCTCTCCTCGCGGGTCCTGTCGCCCGGTCCACCCCTAGTTTATAAAAATGGATTACCATTTTGTAATAAAACGGGTGCCGCCCCGCCTCACGCCACCCGTGATTTCTTTTTATGCCGAAGTGACAATACTTTCAAATCATTAGAAAGCACGCCAAAACGTAACGCTTTAATGTTAGTAGGGATGTGGCGCCGGTAGTCCAGCTATTGATTGAAGTTGCAAACCACGTGCTGACATAAAGTGTCACACGTAGAGCGGCCCGGATAAAATAACGGTGGGATGTTGGGCGGAAGGAAAGAAGAATTATTTAGAGAGATTTTTACTGTTGTTGCCTAATAAGAAGTCAATCCACTGCCCAAAATTGCTTTTTTCTTCAATTTGAACCGTCGACAGAGCAACCTTGCCTGCATTTTTTGCTGATTCGGTATTAGGTGGCAAAATAACTACACTTTCGCCTGGCGTAACCAAGCCTAACCTCTGACGGACCGCCAATTCTTTATATTCATCAGTTTTGTAATAACGCTGTTCAAGCTTGGCGCTGGCTGCATCTAACTCAGCTACAATTAGTTGACGCGATTTATCATCCAGCTCTTTTTGCAAAGAATAATTTCGTTGCATCACACCCAACGAACCCCACACCCAACCGGCTGCAATCGACAAACCAATCGCAACTACAATATTATTCAGCGTCAAATATTTGTGACGGAATTGGTAGTAAGCGCGACGAATGTTTATTTTTTTCATACTGTTACGCAATTTATTATAGCCCAACAGATAATAATACGCTATAATAGGCCACGTGCAATAAAACAAACCAAGCTTTAGCTGTTTGTTTTATTGAGAGGAAGGATCACTGATAAGACGATGCTTTTGCTGCTTGCAGCAAAACGAGTCCTGAAGTGAATCCTGACGAGGGGGCGTAGCTCACCGGTTAGAGCAGAATGCTCATAACGTTTTGGTTGTTGGTTCGATTCCAACCGCCCCCACCAGATTGCCTATGATAAAAACAGAGATATAATGTCTCTGTTTTTTGGTATAATACAAATATATTAGGAAATGTAAGGAGAATATTTACATGGATAACAAAAAAGACGTCGAAATCTCAGGTAGTAGCGAAAAAGAAACACATACAATAGCACCTGAGAAAATAAGTGTCGGAGATACTTACCATTTTGACAATGAGGGTTTTTCTGGAAACGTTTACAACACAAGCGAGAAACAGGGCTTTTTGGCACTAGAAGTTCTAGTTCATGGAAGACATGAGAGAACAAAAATGCTTGAAGGCACAACTCGTACATATTATGTTATCGAAGGTGAAGGCACGTTTATTTTAGAAAATGATATTCACGAAGTCAAAAAAGGTGACTTGTATGTCATCCCCGCTGGCGGAGAATATGAATATCAAGGAAATATGAAGTTACTTGAAGTTAATATCTCACCAACAAATGAGATCAACGAAGAACCAGTCGAAAAGGAATAAAATAACTCGCGAATTGCAAGTTATTTTAATGCTACTTTTTCTTAAAATTAGGATTATGGTCTAAAGTCTTTTTTTCTTGGGCATAATCATCTTTAATCTTATTTTGGGCTTCAAGAAATGATCTACGAGCAGCTTCTTTGCCTGGCCCAATATAATCTGCTTTTAATTCGTCCTTAATTTGTAATTTCGCAGCATTAAGGTCAGCTTCATTATAGCTTTCACCATTAATCAACTTTCGGAATACTGCAATCTTTCTGAGGTGCTCATTGATAGCACCCTCATAAACATTATTATCGGGCGTTCTATTTGCAAATTCCAAAATAGTAACCACGTCTAATAAGTGGAAGGCTATTTTAGCAAGAATAGCGCGTTGCTCAGGTGACGAAGTTTTATTAACCTGTTCTTTATTGTCATGTTGATATTTTTCAATTAATTTAATATTGCGTTGTCGACAATAATCATCAAAATCAACAATCATATAACCAGCCAGCTCGGCATCATTCCTAATCATATCTTCCGAAAGAAACCTATCTCCATGCGTATATTTAATCGCTGATGTATCAACCTGGTCTTCGTGTTTAAGTTCGGATGTAGTGTCTGGGATATAAAATTTTTCATCGCCATCAAAACCAGGAAAACTCGTTATGCCATCCAGAGTATCTTCAAATTCCCCATCGTCATCAGAACAAGGGTGGCTCATTATATCATCCGGGTTATGTCCATTACCGTCATTATTTGATTTCTCATCAATAGAATCTTTATAATCTTTTTCGCCAGGATTAGATTCATAACTCATAACGTGTATTATAGCATAAGCGGAGGCGTTGGTCAATGTTGGAATCTAAGATTATGTTTCAGGAAACAGAAATGCCCCCAATGGGGGCATTTCTGGCACCTGTTTGTTTGATTTAACTATACAACCAAACTTGCTTATGGTGCAAGTGCAAAATTAACTATTTTTTCTTTGAAACAGTTAGGAAACCATTCCGTGGATTTTCTTTAACAATTCGGTCTGCTGGAAGATCAACTGGGTGACCTTTTAAATTCTTTTCTACTTTTGCAAAGAAGTAGATAGTCTGTTGTTTGCCACCACGAAGTGTTACTTCGGTGCTGTGCAAGTAATATGTAATACCTTTTGAGTTTGTGTGCTTGTAAGCCATGATATCTTATACCTCCTATTAGTTCTATACGAGTGTTAGAGTACATTGTGGCGCTCTCGGTGTCAACGGTTAAATGCTTTTATAATGGCGTTTAAGGAGTAGTTTAAGAGTAGCGACGCTTATCAATCTGGTAATAATCATTGTTAAAATTGCTATACAAACAAGGACAGACCAGCCCGCAAAATCAGGCGACCAGAGTGGCGAAGCAAAATTATGTATGTAAGCATCGGGAAGCAATTTAACAGAACTCGTCAAGTTGCCACTTGGTTGGTATTTATCAAGCTCATTAAGAGTACACTGCGTATACGCGAACGAATAATGGCTAAATTGCGGCGCACAAATTTTCTGGACTTTTTCATAAATATTGCCATTCGGATTGATGTCATTTGCGGCTTCTGCGACCAGCTTGTTACGATCATTGTTATACGTTGATTCAAGGAAAACTCCTTTACCTAAATCCGTGTTCATATGAGCTGTCACATAGCGTTGTAAGTCATACAACCTATTTTGGGTTATTTGGTTATCTCCAACATTATCGGCATCAATCACCGCTGTCCGACGCTGAACCATGCCAATATTATTTAGCCGCAAAAATGTCGTTGAAACCGCTACTGCAAGAATTAGCAAAATAATTAACTGCCACGTTTTAACGCGCTGTAGTTGCTTTATACTTCTCTTAACTTGCTTTTTGTCGACCACCAAGACTCCACCTGATTAATAAAACTAGTATAACATGGGGTGTTATTTATGACAGATTTTAAGTGTTATACTGAGAATATGAATATTTATTTTTCAGGCATCGGTGGCGTTGGTATTGGCCCTTTAGCTGAAATTGCACACGACGCAGGCTATCATGTCGCTGGATCAGACCTTGAAGAATCATTGATAACTAAACAACTACGACAAAAAGAAATTAACGTTAGCATTGGTCAACAAGACGGTAAATATCTATCGGCACGCCACCGAGAAAGACCAATTGATTGGTTTATTTATACTTCTGCACTATCCGACAATCATCCAGAATTAGCGTTAGCAAAAAAACTCGGCATTCATACTGCAAAACGTGACGAATTATTATCTTACATCATAAACGACAAAAATCTAAAATTGATTGGCGTAGCCGGTACACACGGCAAAACTACCACCACTGGTATGTTGATTTGGACACTACAAAAATTAGGCATACCTATTAGTTATTCCGTCGGTACAACACTGTCGTTCGGACCTAGTGGAAAATATGATCCAAAAAGTGAATATTTTGTCTATGAATGCGACGAATATGATCATAATTTTTTGCATTTTACTCCTTATATGTCATTAATCACATCCATTGATTACGATCATCCCGAAACATACCCAACTGAAAATGATTATCTAGACGCATTCAAAAAATTTGCAATTGGTAGTGAACAAGTTATTGCTTGGGCCGATCAACATAGCGAATTATTCGAAAGCCTGCCTCAGACGACAATTATTAACCCGTCGACTATTAGCCCAGATTTAAAATTGCCTGGCGAACATAATCGTCGCAACGCGACTTTGGTCCAGACTGCAATTAAACAACTTGGCTTTACCCAAGATATTAATGACATTATCAATAGTTTTCCGGGCACTGATCGACGTTTTGAAAAACTTGCCAATAATCTTTACAGTGATTATGGACATCATCCAATTGAGATTACCGCAACTTTACAACTGGCTCGCGAACTATCCGATCATGTTGTATTAGTCTATCAACCACATCAAAACGAACGGCAATATAAAATTCGTGACCAATACACTGATATATTCGAACCTGCTGAAAAAATTTATTGGTTACCAACCTATTTAACACGCAAAGATTTAGAATTGCCTATCTTAAAACCAGAAGAATTAATTCAACACATCACTAATAAAAATCAGATTAGTATCGTTGACTTTGATGATGATTTATGGAACGCCGTCCAGACAGATCTTAAAGAAAATAAACTTGTCGTGTTTATGGGTGCTGGAAAAATCGACAGCTGGCTAAGAGATAGACTTTCCAAACCAACCAATGTTACTCAATAACTTCTGCTGCAACCATGCCCAGGACATCTGGGCTAAGCGGATCACCGCCAAATGAGTCAACTGACTCAACCTTTTTAACCTTTTCATCAAACAGAATCTTAAATTCGGCAACCACACTACTATTAAGTAAGCCAGTGCTTGAATAATCATTAAAGTCGTCACTTTTATCAATCTGATTTCTAACATCATCATAACCTGGTCGACTAAGATCAAGTTGAGCCGCTCCACTACTGTAATACAGCGCCATACTAGTCGCAACCAGGACAACCGTAATCGCAATTGAAAGAATAATCATCAGCCCAAAAAGATGTTTATAAATAGGCGAAACATTTTCTGATTCTTGTGGCGATTGCGATTCTTCCATTACTGTTTTACACCTTCTAATTTAATTTGGTTATCTATTTCAAACTGATTTATGGTTAATTTATATTGTTCAAGTGATTGGTTTAAACCTAAAATATCATTGTGTATTTGGTTTCGACTTGATCTGGCTAACGCCACGGCATCATAAAAAGCGACCGGCTGTACATCACAATTAATCCCTATAGCTAGTGATAATTGCTTTTCATAGATTATGTAATCGGCTCTAAACGCATCAAGTAATAGCCCATAATTTACCGCTGCAGTATTCAAACTGGTGTTGTTCATACTGTTAATTGCAACTCGAATATTAAAATTATCCATTAATTTTGCCGACATTGATTCGTATGACTGACCAACATTAACACGTAACAATGCGTCACTGGAGTGCAACTGATTTAATGTGCTTTTAGTTGATATACAATTATTACGAATCAGTTCAATTTGCTGATCGGTTATAGACACAGTTTGTGCATTCGCATTAAGTAAAAATACGCTACAGATAAAAGCCGAAAGAAATAAACTGGTTATTAATATCTTTTTTGACATTCGCATACCGACCTATTATCTAACGCCATGACCTGTTTGGTCAAATTTAATAAATTCACGCTATAAACCTAGATTTAAATTTTGATTACTACCATCGAGCATTGATTGAATAAAGCCATCAATACCACCATTTTGCAAAAAGCTAGAGACAAAATATACCGACACAACAGACACAAGTACAAATATAGTCAATACTACAAGCGAAGTTATTAAAACCGTACGATTAGCAAATTTTCGATACCTTTCAACTTCTAGCAATTTATTGCCCTGTTTGTCACGCATACCACCAGAGATAATCGCGTTAAGATCAATCAAAGCCCAAACGCCTAATCCCCCAAATGTTAACAGTTTTAGAATGCCAGTCCAAATCTTACCCAAATAAAAGCGATCAATTCCAAACACGCCAAATATAAAACTTAGAAAAAATACTGCCAAAAAGTGACGTTGTTTGCTGGGGTCAATAACCTTACCTGTCGAAAAATTTATATCTGGCAATATAACTGGACTTGGATTATTTTGGGCAACAGGCATAGCCACATCTGGAATTGGGATAGGCGTAGGATTTAAATTTTGTTCAATATTTGGATTCATTTTTATCTTCAATCTTTTAGTGATTAATTATTTTTTGTGTAGCCACGGCACGCGGGTCATCATAATCGTCAAATTCATCAACAATTTTTCGCCCCAGTAAAGCTTCAATAATATCTTTTAGAACCACAATACCAACTGTTTCTTTGGCTTCATTTATAACAACCATCAGGTGTTGATGGGTATGAGAAAAAGCCACTAGTCCCTGATATAACGTCTGGTCTTCACGAATATAATAGGCTTTTGGTTCCATGGCTTTTTCGGCAGTGGTCGATCTTTTAGTATCAAGTGTTAGCAAATTTTTTAGATTCAAAATGCCAATAATACGATTTAAATCACCTTTAATAACTGGCAATCGGCTGTGCCCAATTTTATGTAGGTCGTTTAGTGCCAAAGGTCCTAAAAATTCGTTTCTATCAATACTATTAATTTTGTCGCGCGGTATCATGATTGATTTAATTAGCTGATTATTAAACGTCAAACTATTAGTGATTAGACTCTTGTCATCATCACTAAAGACACTACCAGATTCGGCGATTAAGTGTTGCAACTCTTCACGCGATCCAAGTTGTAGCCTATTTTGGTTATCGACTGTCGAAGCACCTCTAAATAATTTCACAATAATTCGATGTTTTCGAACAAATTTGAATATTGCCCTTTCGGTTCGGTCATTTATTTTTCTAGATAAGAATTTAATGAAATTAAGTCGCGCAATTGATTCATAAGTTAATGCAACCACTAAAGATATGACTATACCGATTAGCCAACCAAAGGCTAATATCCCAAAAATAGAAGTATCGACTAACAATATCGCTATAAATATGCGCTGCAAAGAGATAACATTACCGATTAGTTTTTCGCGACTAAAGACTCGCCTAGCATTTTTATCGCCCGTGCCAGATCGATGTTCAAGCTCAAATAGGCTAAATTCACTGCGAGGCAATCTGATAGCAGCTATAACTAGTAGTGCAGTAAATGTTGTTATAAAAAGCGCTAAATATAGAGTTTGCATTACACTGTAAGTATACCAGAATCAGACTCTGTTGCACTGTCAGCTAATTTCTTTTTTTGATATAATCATTAAAGATTACAAAATATGATAGAGGGAGTTTCTTTTGAATAAAATTAAGTGGATTATATTTGCAACTTTTACCATTGGGATTTTGACAGTTTTAGTCCTAGTTTCAAATGGTTCAAAAATCGACGTCAGTAAAGTCGATGTCGCTACTATCCAAATTGCTAGCAGCGAAAATGGCAATATTGCTGACCACACCAAAGGCGATTTAAACAGTAAGGTTGTTTTAATCGAATATGGAGATTACCAATGCCCGGGTTGTGCAAGCTATGATCCGCTAATTCAAGCTGTAATTGATGGATATAAAGATAAGATTGTCTATGTTTTTAGAACATATTTACTCTCGTATCACACCAATGCTAGGGCCGCAGCCTCAACCGCCGAGGCCGCTGGGCTACAAGGCAAATACTGGGAAATGCATACTCTACTTTATAGCAACCAATCAGACTGGGAATCACTTGGCATCGATGAGCGGACAACCTATTTTGCAAATCTTGCTAGTCAAATTGGGCTAAATCAAGATCAATACAAAAAAGACATAGCCAGCGTGTCAGTTAAAGAAAAAATCAACTTCGACATAGCGCTAGCCGTCAAGGCAGGACTGACCGCCACACCGTCGCTATACCTCAACGGGAAAAGCGTAGATTTGACAAACCTAAAAACCAAAGATTCATTTAGGGCCGTCTTAGACGCCGCTATTGCTGAAAAAAATAAGTAAAAATAGCAAAAACACCCCATTCGACTTCGCTCAGGGGTAATAAAAACACCCCGGTGCCTTGGGGTGTTTTCTTTTTTGTATCCCGCAAAAATGCGAGATGGATTTTTGAGTCAAACGACTCTTACTGTGCAATATACAGTTGCCATTCGGCAGGCACCACATCCACGGCGATCTTTTTGCGTCTTGACGACACAAATTCGATAGCTATTGGCATGTGATTTTAACTCCTTGTACTACGTACAGCCTCACGCGCTTCGACCTTTAAAATATAGTTTTGGCGCGAGACATGCCATTAATAGTACCAATATCTATACGAAACGTCAAGAAATGCACTATTAATAATGCTAGTGTTTTCTACTATATACCATCCTTTGACTATATGCAAACTTTATTTTAAAAGCGCCAGCGTTACTCGTGATATGATATATTATGTATTTGGTTTTCTTAGAAAAGGAAAAAATAAATGGATAATAAACTACTCGCTAAAGATGTGGCTGTAAGCATAAAGCACTTCAAAATGAATTTTGGCAACAAAACGGTCATAAAAGATTTATCATTTGAGGTTTATAAAGGTGAGGTTTTTGGTTTTCTTGGTAGCAACGGTTGTGGAAAAACTACGACCATTCGTGCCCTTCTCGGTCTCTACCAACCAACTGGCGGTGAATTGTTAATAAATGGAAAACCATTTTCGGTTTCTTCTGATATAAAATTAGGCTATCTGCCAGAGGAACGTGGTCTATATAAAAAAGAATCAGTAATTGATGTCATGGTCTATTTTGGACAGCTAAAAGGCCTTACCAAAAGCGACGCTAGGAAGCGCGCCTACGATTATCTGGCCAGAGTTAATTTAACTGATAAAGCCACAACTCGAATTGATAAATTGTCAGGCGGTCAACAACAAAAAGTTCAACTTGGCATTACGATTATAGACAATCCAGAATTACTAATTCTTGACGAACCGACCAAAGGTTTTGACCCAGTCAACCGTCGATTGTTAATGAATATTGTCGACGACCATCGACGAAACGGCGCCACAATAATCTTCGTTACTCATCAGATGGAAGAAGTTGAACGACTTTGCGACAGAGTTATATTATTAAAAGATGGCGTATCTTATGCCTACGGCACAATTGCCGACATTAAAAAGAAATTCTCTGACGCTTCACTTGATGACATATTTATTAAGATTTACGGCGACGAAAATAAGTCAACCGAGGAGACTTCGTATAATGTATAATCTAGGAACTGTTTTTAATTTTGAATTTTTCCGAACAATCAAGAAAAAATCTTTTTGGATAATGACGCTATTATTCCCAGTTATTATTGGCCTAGTTTTTGCAGTTATTTTCTTTTCAAACCAAACAACTACCCAAGCAGCCAAAGACACTAAAAATCAAAAGTTTTCAATCGAAATTACCGATGAAAGTGGTTTAATAAACAAAGATTTAATCACACAATTTGGGGCTTCAACGTCAACCAACAAGCAAGTCGCTATTGATAAAGTCAAAAACAATAAATTAGATGCATATTTTTACTACCCAAAGAATTTAAACAAAACAAATATCGAAGTATACGCCAAAGATGTTGGTTTATTTGATAATGGACGCTATCAGGCAGTCGCCAGCCTATTATTGCAACAGTCAGTCGCACCAACCATTGATGCCCAAACGACGGCTATACTTCAAGATAAAGTCCAATTTAGCTCAACAACTTACAAAGACGGTAAACAATTTGATGGGCTCAAAGAAGCAATTGCACCAGGTATATTTCTTGTCTTGTTTTACATCCTAATCACAATGTTTGGCAACCAAATGTTAACCAGCACCACTGAAGAAAAAGAAAATCGAGTTACCGAAATGATTCTAACGACCATTGAAGCCAGAACGTTGATTGTCGGCAAAATACTTTCGCTGGTAGTTTTGGCACTTGTGCAAATTGTAGCTATTCTTTTGCCGATTATACTAGCCTACGTCTTTTTGCGTAATCAATTAGCTCTGCCAAATATTGACCTTAGTAATATCCCTATCGACCCAATACGCATAGCAATAAGCGCCAGTATATTTACTTTCAGTTTCCTATTTTTTACAGGCATATTAGTTGCAATAGGCGCCATAGCTCCAACAGCCAAAGAAGCTGGCGGATTCTTTGGAGTTATTATCATGTTCTTGTTCGGGCCACTTTACGCCGTAACGTTATTTGTATCAATGCCAGATTCGCCACTTGTAAAATTTTTAACATTTTTCCCACTAACCGCGCCAATTCCACTGATGCTTCGAAACGCAGTTGGTAATTTAACGATCGCAGATTCAGTTATTGGAATAATTATATTGGCGATAAGTTCAATTATTGCCTTGTCCGTTGCGGTTCGCCTATTCCGCTACGGTGTGCTCCAATATTCGAGTCGGCTTTCACTTAGCGTGATTTTTAATAAAAACCCGAAAAAGCTTGGCTAAACTAAATACTTAATACTATGGTACGAGAAGTATTTAGATAAAAAATGCTAAAATATAAGTACCAGCAATTTAAGTTGATTTAAAAGTAAACTTGGAGAATAAATGATAGAAAACGTACTGATTGAATTAGCCATAATGGTCGGGGTTGGGCTTCTATTGTCGGCTATTGCTACAAAACTCAAACAACCACTTATCATCGGTTATATCGCTGCTGGCATTATACTCGGCCCAAGCCTACTCAATATTATCAACTCTGATGGCGCAATCACATCTTTTGCCCAACTGGGAATTGTAGTCCTACTATTCACGGTTGGCTTAAGCCTAAGTCCAAAAGTGTTTAGACAAGCTGGAAAAGCTTCATTAATAACCGGTATTGGACAAATATTATTGACTGCCATAATAGGTTTTTTTATCAGTTATTCATTGGGGTATTCAATTACCAGCTCAGCTTTTATAGCTGCTGCATTGACGTTTAGTAGCACTATTATAGTTATTAAAATTCTTTCCGATAAAGGTGATGGCGAAACTCTTTACGGACGTATTTCAGTCGGTATATTGCTAATCCAAGACGTCGTTGTGATGTTGATTTTAGCTGCAATATCCTCGTTATCATCGAGTGTAATTGGTGCATCGATAAACCTAGTCGATCTTGGTATTCTTGCCGGCACTTTAGTTTTACTTATCCCACTGGCAATATATGTATTGCCAGCCTTAATGGAAAAGGTATCTAAATCACAAGAATATTTATTATTATTTTCACTTGGCTGGTGCCTACTACTAGCAGTTGTTTTTTATAAACTAAAATTATCGATGGAGATAGGCGCATTGCTTGCTGGCGTAACTTTGTCAATGTCACCATATAGACACGAAATAATTTCCAAGATGAAACCGCTTCGCGACTTTTTTATCTTCTTATTCTTCATTTCGCTTGGATCACAAATGATTATCGCGAATTTGGGTAATAATTTATTGCCAATTATCACTCTTTCGGCATTTGTATTAATCGGCAAACCAATCATCGTGTTTATCATAATGACGTTATTAGGCTACACCAAAAAGAGCGCTTTTCTTACTGGCCTAACACTTGCCCAAGTTAGCGAATTTTCATTAATTCTCATAGCACTCGGTGCAAAGTTAGGCAATCTATCACCTGATATTTTGTCGTTAGTCACAGTAGTCGGTCTAATCACAATTGCCGGATCAACCTATTTAATGATGTATTCCGAAAATATCTATAATTTATTGTCAAAACTTTTTCCGAATATACTTAAAAAAGAAAAAGACATGCAATTAAAAGCAACTAGCCATGTTAATGAAGTAATCATCTTTGGGTACGATAAAATTGGCTTTAGTATACTTCGATCATTCAAAAAAATGGGCAAGAAATTCATAATCATTGATTACAACCCAGAAGTAATTAGGCACTTACAATCTCACAGAATTAACTGCATGTTTGGAGATGCCGAAAATACCGACTTACTTGATGAACTATGTTTGTCAAAAGCTAAAATGGTAGTTTCTACTATACCGGTCTACGAAATAAATTCCCTGATCTTAAAAAAGATTCGCGAATACAGCGAAGAGACTATCGTCATCTTGGTATCAAATAGTATTGAGGATTCATTAAAACTTTACGACCAGGGCGCTAGTTATGTAATAATTCCACGTTTCTTGGGTGGCGAGCACGCTTCTAATTTAATTGAAAAAAATGAATTTAATTTGAGTAAATTTACCAAAGACCGAATAGCTCACATTGATCACCTCGGTGACCGCAAAGCCATCAAACATTTCCTATAAATCTAGCGTAGAGCCTGCATATTATAGCCCCTAGCCGCCAAGCCCTCGATATATATCATTTTCCCAGATTCTATTACAAGAACGAACCTATTTAACAATAAATTAACAGAGTTTAGATATCATTGCCTGTAAATTGGCTATTATATAGTTCAGCATAAAAACCACCTCTTGCAATAAGTTGATCGTGCGTACCTTGCTCGACAACATTGCCAGATTTCATTACTAAGATTAAATCTGCATCACGAATTGTTGATAGCCTATGCGCGATAACGAAGCTTGTCTTGCCTTCCATCAACTTATCCATTGCCTTTTGGATTAATAGTTCAGTACGTGTATCAACCGAACTCGTTGCCTCATCCAAAATAAGCATTGGCGCATGCGCAATCATCGCCCTTGCAATTGTTAATAACTGCTTTTCGCCCTGAGAAATATTATTGGCCTCTTCATTTAGCACCATATCATAACCGTTTGGAAGCGAATGAACAAAATGGTCAACATAGGCATCCTTAGCAGCTTTTACCATATCCTTCTCTGATGCGTCTGGATTACCGTACAGCAAATTATCACGAATAGTCCCATTAAATAGCCACGTGTCCTGTAGCACCATGCCAAACATTTTACGAACATCTGATCGTTTATATTCACGTATATCAACACCATCAATTTTGATAACGCCACTATTTACATCATAGAATCTCATTAATAGATTAGCTAACGTAGTTTTGCCTGCGCCGGTTGGGCCTACAATAGCAATGCGCTGACCCGATTTAATGTTTGCAGAAAGATGGTTTATTACGATTTTATCTTTATCATAGCCAAACGTAACATCATCAAACTCTATGTCGCCATTAACAATATCAGTTGTATTTTTTTGATTTGTCTCAGGCAGTTCTTCAGCTTCATCAAGAAATTCAAAAACTCGCTCAGCGGCTGCAGCTGTCGATTGCATCACATTAGCGATGTTTGCTGTCTGCACAATCGGCTGATTGAATTGTTGAACATATTGGATAAACGCCTGGATATCACCAATTTTTATTTTCCCATTTATTGCCAACCAGCCACCGACAACCGCAACTCCAACATAACCTAAATTACCGACAAACGACATTAATGGGAACATAATGCCTGAAAAGAATTGAGATTTCCAAGCAGATTTATATAGCTTATTATTTATTTGATTAAATTTACCTACTGAAGCTTGCTCACCATTAAAAACACGCATGACCAAATGCCCTGCATACATTTCTTCCACATGACCATTTAATTCGCCAAGTCCTTCTTGTTGTTTAACAAACTGTGGTTGAGATTTTTTCATGATTATACCAATTAGCACAAAACTAAGAGGCAAGATTAGTACAGTCACTAATGTTAATGTCCAACTAATTGAAAGCATCATTACCACAATCCCAATTATCATTATTACTGACGTTAAAATTTGTGATAAGCTTTGATTTAGAGTTTGGCCGACCGTGTCAACATCGTTTGTAACTCGACTTAAAATCTCACCATACGTTCTAGTATCAAAATACTTCAGTGGTAGACGATTTATTTTTTGAGAGATATCTTTACGCATACTAAATGTTACAGATTGAGTCACACCGCTCATAATCCAACCCTGCAAGTAGCTAAATAACAGGCTTAAAACATAAAGTAACATTAAAAGCAGAACAATCGAACCGATTTTATCAAAATGAAAAGTAGGACGACTCGATAAATCTAATGTTTTTAAAGTATTTAAATTTTCAGAAGGAATGTTTTTTAGCATTGCTGCTGGAATGCTTTTTATCAACGTCGCTCCAGTCGTCCCAGCTGGCAATTTTGTGTTTGCTGGCAAATACTTAATTACGCCATCATATGCTTTCATACTGACATAGTCATCAACAATTTGATTTGTGGCTTGGCCAAGAATCTTTGGACTAGCGATTGCAAAAATAGTGCTGGCAATTGCAAAAATAAATACTGCGATAATCTTGATCCAATATTTTCGAAGACTTCGCACTAGCTGCTTCATCGTACGCTTAAAATCTTTTGGTTTTTCGACTGGACCACGCATCATCGGACCAGACCCCATTGGATTCATTTTTAGTTTTGGAGTTAAGACCGTTTTATCTTTATTCATGATTGTTAGCCACTTTCTTCACTTCGGTATGATGCATAGATTTTAACTCTGACTCAGACAACTGCGAATACGCGATTTCGCGATAGATTTCGTTATTTTTAATTAATTGATCATGTGTACCTTGACCAACAATTTTGCCCTTATCTAAAACAATTATTTTGTCAGCATCCATAATCGTGCTGATGCGTTGACCAACAATCAATACTGTTTTATCTTTTGTCTCATTTAATAGTGCCTTGCGCAATTGGCTATCGGTCTTTAAGTCTAGTGACGAGAATGAGTCATCAAAAATATAAATTTTTGGATTTACCGCCAATGCTCTAGCAATTGACAAGCGTTGCTTTTGCCCACCAGATACATTTGAACCTCCCTGTGCAATTTGACTATCAAATTTACCTGTCAAATTTTTTATAAATTCTGAAGCCTGAGCTACTTTGGCATAGCGAGTGATTTGTTTCGACGAAGCCTTTTTATTACCATAAATGATATTGCTCTTTACTGTGCCAGAAAATAGCATTCCTTTTTGCGGCACATAGCCAATATTTTTATATAAATCTTTTAATTTAATATCACGAACATCTATTCCATCAATTAATATCTGTCCCGATGACACATCATAAAAACGTGGTATAAGGTTGATGATAGTCGACTTTCCACTACCGGTGCTACCGATAAACGCTGTTGTCTGTCCTGGTTCTGCTGAAAAGTTAACCCTATCCAATACTGGCAAATCCGCGCCAGGATAAGTAAATGTTACATCTTTAAAATTAATTCTACCCTTTACATTTGAGCTAAAATCAATCGGTTTTTCAGGATCAACAATTGACGGAGTAGTACGTATCACCTCCAAAACACGCTTTACCGAGACCATGGCTCGTGGAAGCAAAATGAAAATTACCGAAATCATCAAGAACGACATAATTACTTGAATTGCATACTGCATAAAGGCCATCATGTTACCAATTTCAATGCTGCCATCACTAATTAAATGACCACCATACCAAATTATCGCAATTATAGACATACTCATTATCAGTGTCATAACTGGTTGTAGCATAACCATTGCGCGATTTACAAAAAGATTGAGTTTAGTAATATCTAGATTAACTTCATTGAACTTCTTCTCTTCATACTTTTCTTTATTAAATGCTCTAACGACACGAATACCAGTTAGGTTTTCGCGCGTGACTAAGTTTAGTCGATCAACTAGTTTTTGAACAAACTGAAATTTTGGCATTACTAAAATGAATAAGACAACTATCATGATTAACATCATTATCGTACCAAGTGCAATTATCCAACTCATGGATGGCGCATTTTCTATTGCCTTTTGTAGCGCTCCTATGGCCATAAACGGCGCCATCAATACCATTCTTAACATCATTACTGTGGCTAATTGAATCTGTTGAACATCATTAGTTGAACGAGTGATGAGTGATGCTGTTGAAAATTTATCAAATTCTGATATTGAAAAACTTTCAACTTTTGAAAACACTTTCTGACGAATATCACGGGCAATCCCAGTTGCCACTTTTGAAGCAAACAGGCCAACAATTACAGCACATATACCACCAACAAGTGATATGCCGAGCATAATTAACCCATTATATTGGATAGATCCCATATCTTTGTTCATGATTCCAGTATCGATAATTTTTGCCATGTAATTTGGCAATTCAAGATTAGCCATAACTTGGAAGTACACAAAAACAACAATAAGCAGTAGTTGCCACCAGTATGACTTTAGTATTTTTAATAGCCTCATTAATCTTACCTTTCTTTATGCAGTGTAGGTTATTATACATTATAACAGTAGTAATGTTTACTAAAAAATAATTAAAGATTTATTATTTGTACTAAGAAACCGGTAATTTCCCTATTGCTTTTCTTTAACGAACTAAAAAATCATCAATTGTCGTAATGAACTGTCTTTCACATTCACCACAATGAAATTGGATGCATGTTGACTTGGCATAAATAAAATATATTGTCTGACATCACTTATTAACAATAGCGCGTATACTAGAACTAGTGGAACGTTAATAAAAAGGAGGCAATATGCCAAATGTAACAAAAGAAACGATCACCACAAGCGAAGATAATAGTACACCTGAAAAAGAACCATCAAAACGAGATGCGACCAGCTATCAGACGGCTGGCTATGTAGTATATTTTATTTTTGGATTGCTAGAGGTACTACTCGCCTTCCGATTTGTATTTAAACTTTTTGGAGCAAACCCTTCGACTGGCTTTGTAGATTTTATCTATAATTTGTCAGCGATATTTGTGGCGCCTTTCGCGGGCATATTTAATACAAGCCTGGCCCAAGGCGATGTAACTACTTCAGTCTTTGAGCCTGCAACATTAGTAGCGCTGATTGTTTATGCTGTTTTAGCATGGGGAATTGTTGCACTGATTGGAGTAATCTCTGGTCGACAACAAACTGAGTAGTTAATTTCTTAAATTTAAGGGAGTTAATAATTGTGAGTATAATATATTGGATATTTTTTGGTTTAATCGCTGGAGCTATTGCCAGTTTCATAATGCCAGGAGTAAAAGGCGGAATTTTGGGCCTTATCGTTTTAGGTATAATCGGCGCAGTTGTCGGCGGGTATTTAGGACAAATGTTCTTTGGCGTCGGTGTTACGGGATTTGACTTAAAGTCGTTTATAGTTGCAGTGGTTGGCTCGCTGTTAGTGCTTATTGTTAGCGGTCTACTATTTCGAAAATAGACATTAGAGATTATATCTGAAAAATCTTTTCGGCATTTTCTCTTTCGATTTTTTTCAGAATTCCAGACGGTAATTGGCTTAGTAATTTAAGGTGGATAAGTTCTGTTGATAACAAAAAGTTGAATGGAAATAGAGTAATAACATAAAAAAGTTTACTAAATATTCAATACTGATTCTACTGACAATCATCGTACTTGTAGTGAGCCTTCCAGGGCAAACTTTAGCGGCTACCTCAGTGAGCCTTGGTACGGCTAACAGCTTTGCAGTTTTGAGTGGTTCGACAGTTACAAATACTGGATCTAGCGTTGTTAATGGTGATCTTGGCCCAAGCCCAGGCTCTTCAGTTACGGGTTTTCCACCGGGAACGGTCAGCGGGACGATATATGCGGCAGACGACGATATGGTCATGAGCGCTCAGACATCTCTAACCACGGCGTATAACGACGCGACCGGCCAGTCTTGTAACACAGACTTGACCGGGCAAGATCTTGGCGACCTAATACTCACACCTGGTGTATATTGTTTTAGTACTTCTGCTGAGTTAACAGGGACCTTAACACTCGATGCTCAAGGTGACCCTAGTGCTGTCTTTATCTTTAGAATTGGATCCACACTTACCACAGCGAGTAGTAGTAGGGTGAATCTTATAAACAGCGCTCAATCATGTAACGTCTTTTGGCGGATAGGTAGCTCCGCAACTCTTGGATCCAGCACCATTTTTACTGGTAATATAATAACTTTGACGTCGATTACTCTTAATACCAGCGCGACTGTGGATGGGAGGGTTCTGGCTCGAAATGGAGCAGTTAAATTAGATTCGAATACTATAACAGCAGCAGTTTGTACCACACCTTTAATTAACATAGTAAATGTTCCAAACCCACTATCACTACCTGGTGGACCTGGTCCAGTTACATACAATTATACGATTACTAATCCTGGCGTGGTTGCTATGAGTAATATTACGGTCACTGACGATACTTGCTCTTCGGTAAGTTATATTTCCGGTGATACCGATGCTGATAATAGGCTCGATACTACAGAAGCTTGGTCTTATGGTTGTACAATGGCTCTCTCTACGACTACCACCAGTACAGTTACTGCAACTGGTTTAGCTAACGGGTTCACTGCAATGGATACCGCCAATGCAACGGTTGTCGTAGGTTTAGCGACAGTGCCACCGCTAATTAATATCGTAAAAACACCAAATATTTTAATTACCTCATCTGGCGGAACAGTCATCTATATCTATAAAGTGAGTAACCCAGGAACGGTTGTGCTAAACGGTGTTAGTGTAACCGACAATAAATGTACCCCATTATCTAGTCCATCTGGAGATTCTAATACCAATAACCTTTTAGATGTTTCGGAAACTTGGGTATATACCTGCCAAACAACTTTAACGGCGACCACTACAAATACAGCTACAGCAATAGGAAGTGCTAATAATTTGACCGCCACCGACACCTCCACAGCTACGGTTGTAGTAACACCCCTATTGGCACCTCCTATAGTAACGGTACCTAAGTTTCCAAACACTGGTATAAGCCCTCAACAAAACGTAGGGCTTGGTATTGTTTTAGTTGGCATAATCACTGTCTTATTTTCACTGTATTTTGTTCGTAAGAGATTAAGAGATTAAAAGATTAAACCTTAGAAAAAGTTACTAAAATCCTCATCTGAAATAATTAATACTAATGGGCAACTACCTTAGAATTTTTAGAATCAGTCACTATAGCGTAAATGCTTACTGGATAATCTGTAAAATATATGATATTGGCTCAGCATGCAGGTCATGAATTATTATCTAAGTACAATAACTTCGAGAAGACCTGTCTTTGTCGGATCAACTCTTTTCCACTTATCTCGTGCTATAACATTATGTCTTGGGTGCAGATATCCAATATTTTCATACGCTCTAGCGTCAAATATGAGCCATATGTCGACAGGATACTGTGGCCTTTCTTCGCTCTTGGGTTTGTACTTGTGAAACCCTTCAAGGATATGTTGTACGGTGTCTTTACTTTCATACAGTGCGGCAAACACCGTGTTGGGTTCGTCAGTGTTTTCATATTCCCGCCCATTTTTAACAATCGCTTGTAGCAAATCTTCTTTGCTTAAATCGTGTTTACCAGACTGCATACCACGAATAATGAGATTACCAAGTGTGATACTATCAATTTCTACGCTAATCTGTTGAGCAATATCCGCAAGAGCTATGGGTTGAGCTGTGCTGCCATACTCATATGGATTGTTATTCGTGCCGAAACTGTACTTATCGATTTTTATTTTCTTTATGGTAACTTTCATACCACAATAATAACAGAAGAAGCCCAGTAGCATGAATGCTCACCAGACTTCTTATAACATATACACTCTTGGCTCAGCATACAGGTCACGGAAAAAGCTATCGAAGTAATGAGTCCAGGGCAGATTCAATATCACTTTCAAAATTATCATCATGCATCTCAATGTATGTCAGATCATATTTGTTCGCTTCGGTCTCAATATATTGGCTAAATGTTTTATTAAATATTGAGAATGCTTCGATAGTCTCATCCTCTAGGCTATGCATCCAGTCATTTTCATTTTTACGAGCAAAATTTAAAATTGTTTGAAAATGATTATCAGATTTATTACCTAAAAACACAGCTTTATAGTCACAATCTAACTGTTTAACAAACTCAGGCAATATGTGAATACCTTCTATTAAAACATCAAAACCATCTTCCAAATTGCTGTGAATAAAATCTTTTACTGATTTCCACACAATTACAGCCTCTTTGTTCTGAACATTCACGATATCCATTGAGTGAGTTTTCAAATATTCTACACGCTCTGGATCATTTGAAGTAAATTTACCTAAATGGAACAAATCGGGCTTAGCATCACGACTAATAACTTGCCTTAACATATATCTTATTGCGTCAGATGAAGTAGCCAACATCGGCTGTTTGCTTATTGTGCGCAATAATAAAGTGGTTTTACCAACTCGTGGCGTACCACCTATTAAATATACTTTTGCCATATTATAACTATAGCATTTTTCATAGCTCACGAAAAAAGTCCGACGACTGGACTCGATTTGAATAATTATTTTTGACCAACTTTCTGACACAAACTTATCAAATTTTTTCAAAATCTTCGTCGTAATTATTTTTAACAAAAGAATATGTTTTTTTGTATTTTTTATGAATTTCAAAAAACTTATGTTTTGATGATTATTTTATAAGTGATATATTGATAGACAATGCAAGAGATAGGCGGCTTATTTAAAGTAAGAGAAGTTAATTATATAGATCGAGTTGACGAAATCGATAAAGTTTCGTCCGGCGTAGTGAAGTCTCAAAAAAAGTTTCCTATATTCCTAGATATCTACAAAAAAAACAAAAAATGTATATTTAAACCCCTTTCGCCATCCAAGCCCTATAGTAATCCGACATTCGCCTACAGCGAAGTTTATTGGTCTTATTTAATAAATACATTTTTTGACGAACGAGCCCCTAAATACGAACTTGCAATTTGCCATGATATGCCCCCAAAAGACGGCCAAGAAATATTCAAAGAGAAGGGAGTTTTAGTAGAGTCTTACCTAAAGCCAAATCAGTATGATGTCAACCTCCTAGAATATTATCGCGCCAACCCAGACCATAGCGTTAATATTGACAAATACATCAACTATTGTGACTACATATATGATTACTCGGACATTATGAAATCTGAGGTTTTTATCCAGCGCAACGAGCTAGCTAAGCGGCTAGGCGAGATGGTCTTGATTTCTATGTTAACAAGAAATATCAATTTTCATTATGAGAATGTAAGCTTTATCTGCGAGGATAATAATATAATAGACTTAGCTCCACCCATAGATCACGAATTTTCTACCTTATCAATACTGCCCGACTGTAGAGATGCTAATGTAGCTAAGCAAGCAGCCTATGATTCACTGATAAACGAATTGCCACCTGAAGATAGGCTATTATTATTAAATGCATTTTCGAGGGAGCCCCTAGTGGCAGGGTCTAATTTTTTAAATAATAGTCGCAACGCCTTTAATAATGTATCCGCGATTGTCAAAGAACAGCCTGAAGTAGCAGAAGAATTTATTAATAAATTATCAAAAATGCGTCAGTTTTTATTAAAACACGATATTATTTTCCAAGACTTAAATTATATAGATGAATTCAATAGCCGACTAGACTGGATGCTGTATTATTATCAAAAGCCAGATCATTATAATGCCACGATAGTAGAAACCTGTCGGCATTTACTGGCCGAGCAGGGGCGATCCAAAATAGATATTGTTGATTTTGGCCGATACGCCATACAGCTAACCATTCACAGCTCAAATGTTCTGCAAGATTTTATCCAAAAAATCCAAAGTAGCAGATAATCTTAGCATATCTATCATATTTGACGACTGGACATCGCTCCGCCCCTCAGTTCAGTCATAAAAACTAGCAAGCTAATTTTTATTTATTCGCTACGCCGAACCAGTAACTATCACCAGGCAAACTGGCGAGGTTACTGGTTCGAGGTCGCAAGGCGCAGAGCCAAGAAAAAACACCCTAACGGGTGTCTTTTCTTGGCTCACACTAGCAGACAAGTTGCGAACCGCCAGTGTGAACTTTGATGATAGAAAACTAAATATAGTTAAGGAGGTTTTGGCATAAAATCTCGTGCAAGTTCACAGGATAAATTGCTAGTCCTTGTTTCTAGTCAGGTAAATATGCCAGTTTGTTCTTTGGCTCACGGGTTTGAACGTATAGCTAACAATGTCTAGACCGTTCCGCTTGAATACTTCGGCAAAGTCTTCATTCGTCCAGTAAGTGAATAGTCTTTCTTCATGCACACCATCAATATCTCTAACTTCGAACTCTTCTTTATCACCAGCTTTTATAGCAATCATGCCAATGGCATCTTTTGTCGTTACGGTTTTTATCGAGCAAATAGCCTCGTCAATCCTATGTTTGGGTATATGCAATAATACGGCTACGGCCCAAAAAGCATCAAATTTCTTATTTAGTTCAGACAAATCGTAGACATTACATTTTATAAAAGTGCCATCTGGGACATTTGTTCTTGCAGCCCCAACCATGCCATCGGAAGCATCTGTACCTGTATAGTCATAATGTTTAACTAATTCAGCCGCATCACGTCCACCGCCGCAACCGACTTCTAGCACCGACGCACCATCGACTACAAGCCCATAAAATTCATTTAAAGCATCTGCAAAGGTGTTGTTTGATAAATCAAAGTTGTGCTGCTTCGCCCAAATAGCGGCGTTGTTGTCATAAGTTTGTATAGTAGCTTCTTCGTACCTGTCGGTCATACAGAATATTATACACATACCACACTCAAACAAAAAGACTATGAACAAATCATAGTGCTTATGCTTGGCTCCGACGACTGGGCATCGTCTCGCTTTGCTCGTCTCCTCCGCTCATTCATAAAAGCAAATACTTCGTGCTTTCTTTTATTTCAATCGCTTCGCCGAACCAGTAACTATCGCCAGGCAAGCTGGCGTGTTACTGGTTCGGGACCAGCGATGGAACATAGAAAAAAGCCGAGACCCTTGAAAGGGTTTTCGGCTTTTTTCTTGGCTCCCCATGACGGTCTCGATTGCACCAACAGAGGTAGAACGAGACAAATGGGACACGGAAGCGTATCCTCGAAAGTGTCTCACTTTAACTAGACAAAAGGAGCTTTATATGGCAAAGGTGTCGCGTACAGATGAACAAAAAGCGCATAAATTCACCGACGAAGAAATTAAGCGATTGGCTCAATTTTTTGACATACTCATTGAAATTGATACAAAAGAAAAAGCTCGGTTTCGTAGGCTTGAGCAAGAACCGAAGGGCTATTCGATGTCTGGCGAAGGTCGTAACTGTTCCCTTTGCGGACGCGGTGTTTGTGAAGATGGTTGGTTTGATAAATGGGGCTTTAAGTGCCTTAATTGCCAGAATGCAATAGATAAACGTAGGATTCCAGGTTCACTGTGTCGAGATTGGGAACATGAGAGATCAATAACCGATACTGCCCTCGCAATAGAGTTAGGAATTAATGTGCAAACAATTCGCAAACTAATTCGCGAAGATAAAATTATAGGACGAAAAATACCGGGTGGACCTTACATAATATTAAGGAAGGATAATCCTGATTTAAAGAATGTTTTGGTGCAACCTGCGAAATAGCTGATTTGGTATAATAAGTGTAGGTATGGATCAAATAATAAATACAGTTTCAGATCTCGTAAAAGAGTACGGTGGTTTAGGATGGGTAATTGCTACCCTAGCCCTGCTATTCACTATTTTTCAGTTTCTGTACAAACGACATAACAACAAAATGTCATTGGTGGTTAGTTTTTCGAATGGAGCACTAACATATCCCAACGGAGACCTCAGCGATATGATGATTTTCCTGAATATTGCCAATACAGGCAACAAGAAAGTTGTATTAAGTAGTGTAAGGCTTGATATAAAAAGCAAACCAATCAGCAGCGTTATTAATGGCTATGGTAATTTACAACCTATGCCTTACACTCTAGAGCCAGGTTATGACTATCAAGTTTGGTATGAGGCTATTCCTATAGCCAAAAATTTAAAGAAAAATGGTCAATCCGGAAAGATTGCTATAAATGGCGAGTTTAGCACCCAAGCTCATGGAAAATTTAAAAGCAAAAAAGCTTACAAGTTAGATATTGACGGCTGGTCAAAGAATTAGACATCAGACTTTAGTTTTGCCAAAATCTTGTAGGTAAGTTTTGAATAGTGCTCATAGTCAAAGTCTACGCTCATCAAAGGTAACCACATAGAGGAGCCTGACTTTTCGGGTACTTGCATCACATTTCGAGCAATTACTTCATAGTTATTTTTAATACGAGCCATGTCGAAAGACATCATCCTCTGCGCATCGTACATTTCTTGAGAGAAAACTGCAGGTACTAATGACGCGAAGTTTTTCCAGTCTATCTGTTTGTCTACAATCGCATTTATTTCTTCGTCTGTTAGAGGCACACTTTTTTCTTTAACGAGCGGGGTTTGACGCATGTCGCCTTCGTGGGCAATAAAGTTACGTCGCTTTTTTAAGAAAACCATCCAATTTTTAAACTTTCTTGTCTTCAGAAAACGACCAATACCAGTGCGCTTTGATATATTATTTTTAATAAAAACATCCTTCTCAAGTGCTAGCTCTGAATATCTTGATAGCCCAAGCTTGTAAAAATCGTTTAACAGTCTCGCTAATGAATCTAGACTTCCAGATAAGAGAAAGTAGTAATTACCGACATGATAGTTTAGCTCAAGATTATATGAGTCATCATCCGCCACACCAGCTCTCTCGGCTTTTCGTAATCTCTTGATGTAGTAGTGAAGCAAATCTCGAGAATAATCAATCTGTTTTATCTTGTTCACGATATAACGTATGCGGTCAATCTGATCACTCGTATATTTACCTGTCGATTGACACAGTGTCATATAGGCGTAAAAGTCCCTACATAAACCGGACTGCTCCATATAACGTAAAGACAGCTGCATATTCCATATAGGTTCATGGAGCATCCATGCGACCATATTGCCAACAAGAAAGCTTTCGATAGAGAAGGATAAGGCCTCTGCGGACTGTATAATCTCTACGGTGTAGAAATTTTTGTTGATAAATTTTTCGTTACATTGCTTAAGTTGATCGAAAACTACATCAATATCATCATTGCTAACCTTTTCGAGCAACTCAACATCATTAATAGTATTAACAAAAGACGTGGTTATTTTAATACTAGACTTGCCAATATCGCCTAAATACACGTCGAGTACGTCCAACTGGACCGTAATGGCCTGTACGGCCGCACTATTTCTATCACCAATAATTAGAATATGTAGCCGATCGTAATGATGTATCATCGGCTTTAGCTCTGCATACATCTGACCTCCCACAATAGGCATGGCTCTATTTTCGTCTTTCTGTAATTTCAACGAGTCTAAGGTATATCCCCACCATCGCCAGAGTATCCAACTCACAATATTTCAACAGATCGGCAAGAATCTTTTCTTTTTCAGCTTCGCGTGTGCCGTCTAATACCGCTTCCATCCAAAGTCGTTGAGCTGAACCGCCTTCTTGAATATCTAGTGTTTTATAGGATAGTTCAGGACATAAAACTGGGAGAACTTTTTTAATACTAGCACTGCCTTCAAATCGTGGATCATCATACCATTTCTGCTTGAACGGAATGATCAAGTCAATTATACGGTCATTAATCGCTTCCATTGCTTCTTTGTATTCGGGCAACATATCACCAAGTTCACTATTACGGGTTTTTTCGAATGCTTCATACCACACTAATATCGTGCCATTATCATCAATGTCCCGAATCAGTTGTTCAACTAGTGGACGCGATGGATCGGAATTATCACGATGCAAGAATTCGCGATGTTCAAGTTCAGCGTCTGGCGAACGAAGTATGTGAAGCGAATACTGCATTGGCACTTGTTGATATGGTCGATGGCCATCAAAGTGCGGAATTAAGCTAGACATTGTCTCGTAGTCAAGGAAATAGAGCGGATATTGTATTTTATTTAAGAATTGTTTTATTTCATCATATTGGATAGTAGGTTTAATATCTTCGGGCCATATTTTTGGCTCTGATGGGAAAATGTTTTCATAAATCTTTAGCCACTCGGTTTTCGAGCCAAGTTTTGCGAGTGATGGGTCAGGATTTGGCATCTTGTTACTATTTGCAACTTCGAGTGCCATTGGCATATATTTGGCAGTGACCGCACCCTTAGCACGAACTTTTTCAGTGACATCAGCAAACTTTGTAATTTTATCTGCTTCTATTGCACCGTGGCGAACATACTTATTATTTACATGAATGACTGAAATATTACGAACTTTCAAACCATTTCCTTCCAAAACAGCTGTTTGGAAAGCAAGGTCAAATTCATGGTCGACTTTCGCACTGGTACTTGCCTTTATTTCAATAAGATCGACTTCATTTTCGCCGATAAAACTAACAATATCACAGATACAGGTAAAGTCTTGCCATTCGAAACGAGGCTGGAATAACACCTGTGCGCCGCTTGCGATAGCTTCGTTTGTTCGTTCGGGCAATGATCTATATTCATCGTAATCAGAAAAACCAAGTGTTATACCTTCTGGGAATAACGATTCTGCGTATGGCTCGAACTGATGGCCCGCATCAAAAAGAGCCTGGGTATTATCGTCAACTGGCGGAATCTTGTTTGGATCATTCTTTTTTACCCAAAGCCAGGCTGGATGTTTAAGAAAGAGCATGTAGTCGGATTTGGAAATCATCATTAGCTCGGAATATCCCTAAATTCATCAACTTCGTCACGTGTTGTAATTTCTGGATTATCAGTATATGTCTTATTATTGATAATTTTCGAGTTAAGTATTAAATCAGTCATCTCCTGATTTAACCAGTCGTTATTCCATATATTAATAGGATGGCCGTCATAATCTCTAGCTAACTTCGTTAGAGGCTCGGCATATTCAACTGCTGTTGTGTATTTATAAACCGCTCGCTGCAACCACAAATCAAGCAAGCTAGTATTTGGTAAGCTTTGCAGTCGAACATGAACCGTTTCTGCAACTTGCATTTTCTCGCTAGCATCAAGTTGCCCAAGTAGTAAACTAATAATTGCACCAATTATGTTGTAAAAACGAGGATTTCTTGTACACATATCGACAAGGATACTTATCATAACCTTTGGCTTTTCGTGCTGGGCAAGAGTACCACTTTTGAACACTATCTTTTTATACATTTCATCATGTAAAGCGTTTAACATCCTGGAAACATGACCAGAGTTCGGATGTTTTTCAGAAAACTGATGAATCTGCATGAGCTGCTTGGCAAAATTATTGTCTATTTTTGGTATAGATAAACCGTCTAACTTATCCTGCTTAAAGGATGCTTCAATAAGGCTCTTGCCGGATGTGGTTTTGGACGTGTTCGGACGAAGCCCTAGATCAATTAAACTATCACTGATGATGCGCAGAATCTTATCACCATCACTTTTATTCTTGGTGAAGATTTTATAATCATCACGGTAGCGAATAATTTTATAGTCTGTTATATCGGCGTATTTGATACCGTCGTAAATAAGGGTGTCTGCATATGCTAATACTAGCTCGGCGACAAAATCATAAAGCACACTGCCCTGAGGGATACCGTTCGTCTGACGGTGATGCATACTCATAAACATTTCATCTATTTTGTTGCCCAAAAAATCTTTGTTTCGTTGGTTTCTAAACGCTTCATCGCGGCCATGTATAGCCCATGCAATTGAGTGAGTGTAAATTGAACTGTAGCAATCAGCGATGTCAGTCTCACTGATATAACTAAATTCTAATCCTAATTCAACACTTCGTTGCTCGCTCTTTTCCCACCATTTTGTTATTTGCTCGGCTTTATTGGTCTTATGGCTTAATGATCTCCCTGGCGGGATACTAGCAACCTCGATAGTATCACGTGATAGATTTTTAAACCTATCTACAATTTTCTGCCAATTCTCTGGGATAGTAAGCAAATGCACTAATGCGACATACAAAACAGGATGAGTGAGTTCTAGTGGTCTCCATGATAAATTCGAATTTTTGTTCACGACTATTCTATGATTTACATTAAACTCATACCCTGGCCACTTTTTTAAAGGATCTCCCTTGTCATTTTTCTTTATCTGGCCACTCTCGTCAATAATAAAATCTACAAAATCAACCCATCCTCCAGCATCAAGCCGTGTCGATATCTCTTGTAATAAATTTTCAAAGTCAAAATAGTTTGGAAGATCAAAATTTACATAGCTTTCATTCTTCAATAAGACTTTCCGAGCTTCATCGGCGGTCAATTCTATCAAAGTTTTGTGTGCCATACTATTAGAACTTCTCGCTCGATATATCAAAAAACTTATTAAAGAATGCCGCTAATTTATCTAGTACAGTATCTCGCTTCTTACCACGGCTTTGATCGGCCGTAAATCGCGACACAGGTGGCATAATCTTTGTAATTGCCGTGCCACTAGTTTGAACCCCACCATCACGAAAGGCACTCTCGATAAATCGGTATGTCTCGTCACGATTAAGATTTTCATCAGCTATAATTTTATTAAGTTCCTCAATCTTTTTTGAATCAACAAATGTCTGCCAATTATCATCAACAGCAGATCCGACGTCGAGAGAATTGATAAACTGCTCAATAAGCTCTTTCTTGTCACGAAGTTCAACACTTGAATCGATGGCTTTATTAATATCAACCAAAAGCTCTTTATCCTCTTGGTTGCTTGCGTGGTATTTGCGGATAAGCTCAAGAATGTAATCAATATTAATCTCGACTTGTTTGATTAATTCCATCTCAAAAACAATATCATCGTTAATGTTTTCCTTGTCGCTATCTGAAATATTTCGAAACTCATCATAGAAATTAATGTACATACTGTGATAATCTTGGACGTCACGTTCAGTCAAAATCTCCCTACCATAGAAATCATCAAAGGTTGACAGAATGTTTCGAACTTTTAATATTGCACCGTAAAGATTGATAAACTCTTTCTTATTTTGCTCACCAATAATCTGCTCGTTTACTGGAAAACGTGAAAGTAATTCATTAACAAGTTCGGTATATCCTCGAATCTGTTTGCCTTCAGACTCGTAACCTTCGTAATATTCCCTAAAAGACTTTAGTAGCACAATTCCGCTTGCTTCCTTGTCACCAAATAGCGCCAGTGAATCATTGGTTGCTTTTTCGAGATTGCGGAAAGTGATGATATTACCAAATGTTTTAATGGAATTAAGTATGCGATTTGTGCGCGAGTAAGCCTGTAGTAAACCATGCATACGTAAATTCTTATCAACCCATAAAGTATTCAGTGTTGTCGCATCAAAACCAGTCAAAAACATATTAACGACAATGAGTAAATCAATTTCTCGATTCTTCATTCGCAATGAAACGTCTTTGTAATAGTTTTGAAACTTATCCGATGAAGTATCATAATTAGTCGTAAACATTTTGTTATAATCTTTCATTGCGGAATCTAAAAAATCCCGTGAATTGGCATCAAGCCCGTCAGTATTTTCAGAGTTCTCGTCACTTACACCGTCTAGCTCATCATCTGTCTCATTCGCACTATAGCTAAAAATTGTTGCAACTTTTAACCTTGCAAGTTCTGGTATTTCTGATTGTTGCTTCTTAAATTCTGTATAATAAAGTTTTGCAACTTCGATTGAGCTAACTGCAAAAATGGAATTAAAGCCACTAAGTCGAATCTTCTCTTTAACTTCTTCGACAGCTGATCGGTCACGAGCTGACGCAGTTTCAAATACATTAGCTAGTCTGGTAAATGCGTATGGCTTACTATTTCGCTTTGTTTTTTGATCAAAATGCTCGCGTATATACTTCACATCATTTGAAATACGTTCAGGTGCAACTAGTGCTTTCTCGCGATCAATATCCCTAACTTTCGAATCATCTATATCATCAGCTTCCTTGATAGTTCTAATGTAATCGATTCGAAATGGTAATACATTTTTGTCAGTAATTGCATCAACAATAGTGTATGTATGAAGTTTGTTACCGAAAGCTTGTTCAGTTGTTTTGATATCTACTTTTCCGCCACTAGATGAGTTTTTGGCAAAAATTGGCGTACCAGTAAAACCAAATATGTGATAGTTCTTAAAGTTCTTAGTTATGGCATGATGCATATCACCAAATTGTGAACGGTGACATTCATCAAAGATAATTGCGATATGGCCATCAAATACTTTATGGCCTTCATTCATTCTTATAAATTTATCAAGCTTTTGGATAGTAGTGATGATTATTCTAGCGTTTGGGTCTTCAAGTTGTTTTTTCAACTTTGCAGTACTGGTATTACTATTTGCGGCACCTTTTTCAAACTTGTCATATTCCTTCATTGTCTGATAGTCGAGGTCTTTGCGATCGACTACAAATAGAACCTTATCAATATATGTTAATTTACTAGCAATTTGTGCTGTTTTAAAACTTGTTAAGGTCTTACCCGATCCAGTTGTGTGCCAAATATAACCACCGGCATCAATTGTGCCGAGTTTTTTATAGTTCGTAGAAATTTCAATCCGATTCAATATTCTTTCAGTTGCAACTATCTGATATGGCCGCATCGCAAGTAGCAACCTGTCACTAGTAAATACACAATATTTAGTGAGGATACTCAAAATTGTATGCTTCGCAAAAAATGTCTGACCAAAGTCCATTAAATCAAAGATTGGTTTGTTACTTGAATCAGCCCACCAACTAGAGAACTCAAAACTATTACTAGTCTTTTTACTACGCTTACTGCTGTTGTCGCCTGCTTCTTTAATGTGCTGGAAACGAGTGGTGTTGCTGTAATACTTTGTGTAAGTTCCGTTACTGATAACGAATAATTGGACATACTCATATAGTCCGCTGTTCGCCCAAAAACTATCACGTTGATAACGATTGATTTGATTAAATGCCTCTTGTAGTGCTATCCCTCGTCGCTTTAACTCAACATGAACAAGTGGTAAACCATTTACAAGTATCGTTACATCATAACGATTTGCTCGCTCACCCTCGATCTCGTATTGATTGATAACCTGCAAGCTATTATTGTGTATGTTCGTCTTGTCTATAAGGTATATATTTTTAACTTCACCATTATCACGAGTTAATAGCTGGACATGATCA